>Ga0207964_1000136_pt1 | contig 24875 bp, 26 predicted proteins | sample Knorr_S23_td_250_FD_185608 | JGI IMG/M metagenome (GOLD analysis project Ga0207964, IMG submission 185608) | Marine microbial communities from Southern Atlantic Ocean transect - Knorr_S23_td_250_ad_251m_LV_A (SPAdes) (version 2) | ecosystem: Environmental > Aquatic > Marine > Oceanic | place...
TCCTGATCAGTTCTGTGCTGATTAACAACTATGTGCTAGTTCAGTTTCTCGGACTGTGCCCGTTTATGGGCGTGTCAAAAAAACTCGAATCGGCGATTGGCATGTCGGCAGCCACTACTTTTGTGCTAACACTGACGGCAATGGTCAGTCATATTGTCAACAAAATGGTACTGGTTCCTCTGGGCTTGGAATATCTGCGCACTATCAGTTTTATTATGGTGATCGCCGCCGTAGTTCAGTTTACAAAAATGTTTATCGAAAAAACCAGCCCCCTACTCTACCGAGTGCTGGGTGTTTTCTTACCATTAATCACAACTAACTGTGCAGTTTTAGGTGTTGCCCTGCAAAACTCGGCCAAGTCGTTAAACTTTGCGCAGGCATCACTCTATGGATTTGGTGCTGGCGCGGGATTTTCTCTGGTACTTATTTTGTTTTCAGCTATGCGTGAAAGATTGGCTGCGGCAGATATTCCAAAACCTTTTGAAGGCGCAGCCATCGCTATGATAACTGCCGGACTTATGTCGCTGGCATTTATGGGATTTAGCGGGCTAGTATAAATGTTAGATCTAATCATACAACAGCCCATTCTTGCCGCATTAGTCGCATTAGTGGGACTCAGTTTGGTGTTTGGCGCCCTACTTGGATTTGCTGCTGAAAAATTCAAAATAGAGGGCGATCCGGTTATAGATCAGATCGACGAGTTGTTACCCCAGACACAATGTGGGCAGTGCGGTTTTCCGGGTTGCCGACCCTATGCGGAGTCTATTGCCGGTGGCGATGCCATCAATAAATGTCCTCCAGGTGGCCAGACAACTATTAATGCGATTGCCAACCTGCTCGATGTTCCTGCGCCAACACTGGACGAAGAGCATGGCGAAGCAACAGACACCAAAACAGTCGCCTATATTCGCGAAGATGAGTGCATTGGCTGTACCAAATGTATTCAAGCCTGTCCTGTGGACGCTATCTTGGGTGCAGCAAAATTAATGCACACGGTTATTGCCGATGAATGCACTGGCTGTGATTTGTGTGTTGAACCCTGCCCAGTGGATTGCATAGATATGCTTCCTGTGGAAACGGATATTAGCCGGTGGCGATGGCCTAAACCTGAGATTGCCGATGAATTAATTGCTACAGACAGAATGAATGACCCTAGTGGAATGCAAACAAAGAGTGCTACGCAAAATCAAGAGGGTGCTGCATGAGTAAGACTTGGGTTACGCCAGGCGGCATTCATCCTCCAGAAAATAAACATCAGTCGCTGTCTAAACCAATCGGAAAACTGCCGATTCCAGAAAAATTAGTGGTGCCCTTAAGTCAGCATATAGGGGCTCCCTCTATCGCCTGTGTAAAAGTCGGCGATACTGTACTTAAGGGACAAAAGATTGCCGATTCCACCGGTTCCGTATCTGTAGCTACCCATGCGCCAACCTCTGGCACAGTGACTGCCATTGAGTCGCGCCCTGTAGCTCACTCATCTGGTATGAATGCATCCTGTATTGAGATTACCAGCGATCAACAGGATCAATGGATTTCTCGTCAGGGCATTGAAGATTTTGAGCATACAAGCTCGAGTGTGTTGCTATCAATTATTACTGAAGCGGGGATTGCGGGCATGGGAGGTGCGGGATTCCCAACCGCGGTCAAACTCAACCCTGGCTTCCAGCGCCCCATTGATACCCTTATTATCAACGCTACTGAATGTGAACCCTATATCACTGCGGATGATGCCTTAATTCGCGAGCGAGCAGCAGAAGTTGTTGAAGGGATTCGTATACTCAGCCATATATTGGGCAACCCAAGTGATATTCTTATTGGGATAGAGGACAATAAACCTGAAGCTATAGAGGCGTTAAAGCCATTTATTCGCGACACGGGCATCAATTTAGTCTCATTCCCAACCAAATATCCCTCTGGCGGTGAGAAACAACTGATTTATATTTTGACCGGCAAGGAATTATCAAACGGGGCAATACCGGCAGATATAGGTATGGTCTGTGTGAATATAGGCACGACCTATGCGATAAAACGCGCCGTTGTAGATGCCGAACCTCTAATCTCCAGAGTGACAACTGTCACAGGTGAAGCCTGCGGTGTAAATCGCAATTACGATGTATTGATTGGAACCTCGGTAGACTACCTGTTGGAACAGAATAAGTTTGACCATAAGGCCTGTAGTAGAGTCATTATGGGCGGGCCAATGATGGGCTTTAGCCTGACCTCAAAGGATATTCCGGTGGTCAAGACGAGTAACTGCATCTTGGCTCCCAGCTTTGCAGAGATGCCAGCTGAGCAACCAGCTCAACCCTGCATACGCTGTGGTATGTGCGCTGAAGCCTGTCCAGCATCTCTGCTTCCACAACAGTTGTTCTGGTATGCACAGGCCGAAGATCACGACCGACTACAGGCTCATAATTTGTTTGACTGTATTGAATGTGGTGCATGCTCTTATGTGTGCCCAAGCAATATCCCATTGGTTCAATACTACCGAAATAGCAAGGGCGAGATAAGGCAGGCGCAACAGGAAAAGATTAAGGCGGCTCAAGCGCGTGAGCGGTTTGAATTCCACAAACAACGTATAGAGCAAGCTGAGCAGGAAAAAGAGGCCAAACGAGCGGCACGACGCGAAGCCGCCAAACAGGCTAAAGCCTCAACAACATCTGACTCAACCGCCGATATAGTAGCTGCCGCACAGGCGCGCATGGCGACAAAGAAAAATAGCCCAGAACAAGAACGGGCAAAGCTTGAACGCGCCGTGACTAGCGCTGAGATGCGTGTACAAAAAGCACAGGATAAGCTAGATAGCGCTGTGGCTAGCAATGAAACTGAGGAGAAAATCAATATTCTCAGTGCCGCATTGCGCGGCGCCCAACAGAAATTCGATTTAGCAAAAACACGCTTGGCAGAGTACTCGCAACCGGAAACCACTGAACAGGAACCCACAGCGGCAAAGGAAGTGACTCCAGAAGAATTGGCAAAGCTTGAACGCGCTGTAACCAGCGCTGAGATGCGCGTGCAAAAAGCACAGGATAAATTGGACAGCGCAGTGGCTAGCAATGATACTGAGGAAAGAATTAATATTCTCAGTGCCGCATTGCGCGGTGCTGAACAAAAATTTGAGATGGCAAAAACGCGTTTAGCGGAGCATGCAAACTAATGGCTTTTAAACAGATCACTTCACCCCACGCCCATGCGGCGCAAAACACTGCCAGAGTAATGCAGCTGGTGTTGTGGTCTACCATTCCCGCTCTGATAGCCCTCACTTGGCATTTTGGTTGGGGCTCTCTGATCAATGTAGTGCTGGCAACTGTTACTGCTGTGGCAAGTGAAGCACTGATTATCAAGTTGCGTAAACGCTCTATCAGTTTTTATCTTGGCGATTACAGTGCAGTTGTTACCGCTGTGCTGTTGGGCTTGGCTCTTCCGCCTCTGTGCCCATGGTGGGTAGTAATCACTGGCACTCTGTTCTCAATTGTAGTTGCCAAACAGCTGTTTGGCGGTCTGGGCTATAACCCATTTAATCCAGCCATGGTCGGCTATATTATCCTGCTGATATCTTTTCCAGTACCAATGACCATTTGGGTAACACCCTTAGCACTATTGCCTGAGGGCGTCGCCCATCCAGACTTTTTGACCTCACTGAATATAGTTTTCACTGGCATTTCACCAGTGGACGGGGTCACTGGTGCTACACCATTAGATAGTTTCAAACACAGTATGGGTTTGACTGTAGATCAAATCTATCAACAGAATCCATTGTTTAGTGGTGCCACATTCGCCACAGCTGGCTGGGAATGGGTCAATATAGGTTTTCTCGCCGGCGGTCTTATTATGTTAAAAAGCCGTCTATTTACTTGGCATGGACCAGTGGCAATGCTGGTCACTTTGGCATTGATGTCTGCGATCTTTTGGGACGCCGGTAGCTCACAAAGCCCCGGCTCACCGATAATGCACCTATTTAGTGGCGCTTCTATGATGGGCGCATTTTTTATTCTCACAGATCCGGTTTCCTCTGCGGTAAGTAATCGTGGACGACTGATCTACGGTGCTCTTATTGGCTTTTTAGTTTATATCATCCGCGCTTGGGGCAATTATCCAGATGCAGTGGCCTTTGCTGTGCTACTGGCTAATTTTACAGCGCCATTTATTGATAACTACACTTTGCCGCGAACCTATGGGCATCAAGATCGCCGCAAGGCTACAGAAAAGGCTGAAGACTGATGATTTTTAAATCCATGGGTAAAAACAGTCTGTTACTCGCAGTTTTTGCACTGTTAACTGCCCTTATTCTAGCCTCAACCGATAGAGTAACCGAAGGTCCTATTGCAGAAGCTGAACGTATTGCTGCGCAAAAAGCTCTGTTGGAAATCGTGCCACTGGAACGCCACAATAATGATTTGTTAGTTGATACCCAAGCAATTCCAGAAAAATACTGGCCATTGTTAGGATTAGACGATGGCGGAAAGATTCATATTGCCCGCTATAACAATCAACCAGTGGCGGCTATTATTCCCTCCATTTCTTCCGAGGGATACAGCGGTGATATAGCTATGATTGTAGGCATAAACTTTGATGGCACCATTGCTGGAGTTCGCGTTATTGAGCACCGCGAAACACCGGGGCTTGGCGATAAAGTTGATTTGCGCAAAAGCGATTGGATACTGAGTTTTAATGGTAAATCTCTTGCCAATCCACAGTTAGATGGCTGGAATGTAAAAAAAGATCAAGGTGTATTTGATCAGTTTACCGGCGCCACTATTACTCCGCGTGCCGTTATTCACCAGATAGCTCGAACACTGCAGTATTTTAGCGACGATAATGAAAGGCTGTTAATATCTATCCAACCAGATAATTCAGTAATAGCCAATGATGGGCAGGATTTACAATGAGCGAAGTCACTTTTTCTGAAGTCACTAAAAATGGACTTTGGACCAATAACCCCGCTTTGGTGCAATTATTAGGTCTATGTCCTCTGTTAGCTGTAACAGGGACTGTGGTCAATGCCCTTGGCCTTGGCTTGGCAACACTTATGGTGCTACTTGGTTCTAATATTATTGTTTCTCTTATTCGCCGCCATGTCAGCGATGCGGTAAGACTGCCAGTATTTGTAATTATTATCGCCACCTTCGTTACCTGTGCCGAATTACTGATGAAAGCGTTTACCTACGAGCTCTATCAAATTCTCGGTATATTTATTCCACTGATTGTTACCAACTGTGCCATTCTCGGTCGCGCTGAAGCTTTTGCCAGCAAAAACTCTGTGGGCATGGCGGCGCTAGATGGCTTAATGATGGGGTTGGGATTTATGATCGCCCTGCTGTTATTGGGTGCTATTCGCGAATTATTGGGTCAGGGCACACTATTTGTAGATATGAACCTGCTATTCGGCACTGGGGCATCGGATTGGGTACTAAAACCCTTTGGCGATAACTACAGTTTCTTAGTTGCTATATTGCCACCTGGAGCATTTTTGGTCATGGGTATGTTAATGGCGATTAAAAATGTAATTGATGAACAGTTAAAACGCCGAGAAAAAGCCAAAACTCCAGTCCCAGTTAAGGGTGCCAAAAGAATTAGAACCACCGGCCATATTTCTTAAGGGTCTGCTATCAAGACGGCAGCATCACCAAGGCAACGTATCTAAATCTAGGTTGCCTCCGCTGAGAATAATAGCTACACGCTTACCGATAAACTGCTCAGGTTGATCCATAATAGCTGCCAATGGCACCGCGGCAGAGGGCTCAACAACCATTTTTAGTCTGCTCCAAATAAGCCGCATAGCTTCGACAATACGCGCCTCAGAGGTCAATAAAATATCGTCGACCTGATCGCGAAGAATAGCAAAATTGCGCACCCCCACAGTACTTCGCAAACCATCGGCAATGGTGTTGGGTTTGCTATGGGTTATTCGAGTACCACTTTTAAACCCCTGCCATGCATCATTGGCAGCTTCTGGTTCTGCGCCTAACACAGCAATCCCACTATCCAATGGTTTAACAGCTATAGCTGTGCCCCCAAGAAGACCTCCACCACCCACAGGTGTCATCATAATATGTGGAGACTGCTCCATTTGCTGTAACATTTCCAGCGCCGCTGTTCCCTGTCCTGCAATAATGACTTCACTATCAAAGGGGTGAATCAAGGTGCTGCCCTGCTCTTCCATCAATCTGGCAACCGTACCTTCACGACCCGCCATACTGGGCTCACAAAACTCTATTTTGGCACCGTAACTAGCAACAGCGGTTTTTTTTATAGTAGATGCATTTTCGGGCATGACTACGGTACAAGAAGCGCCGCGCAAGGCCGCAGACCATGCTAATGCCGCACCATGGTTACCCGAGGAATGTGTGATCACACCGCGTTTGAGGCTGGATTCGTCCAGTGAAAAAACCGCATTACAGGCGCCGCGCGCTTTGAATGCACCCACTTTTTGAAGATTCTCGGCTTTGAAGAAAAGTTCACAGGCAAACATTTCGTTAAGCGCAGAACTAGTGACCACTGGCGTGCAATGGATATAGGATCGAATGCGTCGATGGGCATCGCGAATATCATCTAATCCCAAAGCCATACTAACTCTCCGAATTCAGAGTGATTCCGTCAGCAGTATAGATCAATGCACCAAAGATAGATAAGTGCCTAGCAAAAAAACTAGATGGCAGCCGAAGCTGCCAACACAATTAAAGCTTACGACCTATTTTTGCCGCTGTTCTTAATCGCAGTGCATTGAGCTTGATAAAGCCTTCAGCATCAGCCTGATTGTAGGCGCCACCATCGTCGTCAAATGTAGCTATATTGGCATCAAATAGACTGTCATCTGATTTGCGGCCCACTACGCTAACATTGCCCTTATAGAGTTTAATGCGCACTTCACCATTCACCACTTGCTGACTTTGATCTATAGCACTCTGCAACATTAGACGCTCAGGCGCCCACCAGTAACCGTTATAAATCAGTTTGGCATATTTGGGCATCAATTCGTCTTTAAGATGCGCTACTTCACGGTCTAGTGTGATAGATTCAATAGCACGATGGGCTTTCATCATCACTGTTCCCGCCGGTGTTTCATAGCAGCCTCGAGACTTCATGCCCACGTAGCGATTTTCAACTATATCCAATCGTCCCACACCGTTGGCACCAGCTACTTTATTCAAATATTCAATCACTGTAGCCGGAGACATTTGCTGACCATCTATGGCCACTATATCACCGCATTGATAACTCAATGTTAAGTAAGTTGGCTGATCTGGAGCATTTTCTGGGGAAACAGTCCAACGCCACATATCCTCTTCAGCCTCAGACCACGGGTCTTCCAAGTTACCGCCCTCGTAGGAAATATGCAGTAAGTTGGCATCCATAGAGAATGGCGATTTTTTGCCACGTTTCATTTCTACGGGAATATTGTGTTGCTCACAATAAGCCATTAGCTTATCTCGAGAATTTAGATCCCATTCGCGCCAAGGGGCAATAACTTGAATACCCGGTTTAAGCGCATAGGCACCGAGCTCGAAACGCACTTGATCATTACCCTTACCTGTTGCTCCATGAGAAATAGCATCTGCATTGGTCTCATTGGCAATTTCAATCAATCGTTTAGCAATCAACGGACGAGCTATAGATGTTCCCAACAAATACTCACCTTCGTAGATAGTATTGGCACGGAACATAGGAAAAACGTAATCTCGGGCATATTCTTCGCGAAGATCGTCAATATAGATCTCTTTTACACCCAATGCCTCTGCTTTGGCGCGCGCAGGCTCTACCTCTTCGCCCTGACCTATATCAGCGGTAAAAGTTACCACCTCACACTGATACTGCTCCTGCAACCACTTGACGATAACCGACGTATCCAAACCGCCTGAATAGGCGAGAACAACTTTATTGACCGATGACACCTTGATACACCCTATAGATTGAAAAATCTGGCGGATTTTACCCTAAATTGACCTCGGTGTATGCTTTATCGTTGCAAACTGGTTATTCTTTAATACATATTAGGTCTCACTAATTATTGAATTTAACCGCTCAGAATACTGCTTTTATCCTCAGCCCAATATTTGCAACCTTATCTAAATACCATTTATCGCTAAACCCTGTTATGAGACTAATCTTTGCAGTAACATTGCGGTATCAAATATGGATAACTTTTTATGGATCAAATAAGCATTACCTTACCTGACGACTGGCACCTACATCTTCGCGATGATTCAGCTTTGTCTACTACAGTTCCAGCTGCGACAAGGGGCTTTGGTCGGGGCATAGTAATGCCAAACCTTAAACCACCAGTCACTAGCGTAGCTCAAGCTAAAGCCTATCACGATAGAATATTATCCCATCGACCATCGGGATCAGATTGGCAGCCATTGATGGTTCTCTATCTAACTGATAATACCAGTCCCGAAGAGATACGATTGGCCGCCGACTGCGGGTTTATTTACGGCTGCAAATATTACCCTGCTGGAGCCACCACCAATTCGGATTCAGGGGTTACAGACCTAGACAACATCAATGCTGTACTAGAGACTATGCAAGAAGTAGGTATGGTGTTGCAACTACACGGCGAAGTGACTGACTATGATATAGATATCTTCGATCGTGAGGCGGTGTTTATTGAGCGACATCTGCTCAAACTTGTAGAAAAATTTCCACAATTAAAAACAGTTCTCGAGCATATTACCACCAGCCAAGCCGCCGAATTTGTAGCCTCTGCCGGCGATAATATTGCCGCCACCATCACTCCCCAACATTTGCTGTACAACCGTAATCATATGTTGGCGGGAGGTATTCGACCTCATTTGTTCTGTCTGCCAATTCTAAAGCGTGATATCCATCAGAAAGCACTTATAAAAGCCGCCACCAGCGGCGATAAGAAATTCTTTCTGGGTACTGATTCAGCACCACATACTCGTGAAAACAAAGAGAGTGACTGTGGTTGTGCTGGATGCTTTAGTCATCCCGCCGCTGTAGAGCTGTATGCCGAAGTGTTTGATCAAGCTGGCGCACTGGATAAATTTGAGGCTTTTGCCAGCAAGAATGGCGCCGATTTTTATGGCCTACCCTATAACAAGTCATCCATTACCCTGCGTCGACAATCATGGCAAATTTCCTCAAGTTTGCCTTTTGAAAACTCGCAAATTATCCCGCTGGCAGCTGGCAATACCCTTAACTGGAAGCTGGTCGAATAATGGATATGCCAGAAGAATTACTTAAGCCTTCGTTGATTGCTCAGCGATTTCGTGGCTTTCTACCTGTCGTTGTAGATGTGGAGACGGGGGGATTTAATTCAGATACAGATGCGCTGCTAGAAATTGCCGCAGTTATCCTCGAAATGGACAATGATGGCAACCTGCGAATAAAAGAGAGTTACAGTAAAAATATAGAGCCATTTCCGGGCTCAGTTATTGAGCAAGCGGCATTGGATTTCACCGGCATAGATATCTACGACCCAGAGCGCAATGCTGAAGAAGAAGGTGAAGCTCTGAGAGATATTTTTCGGCCAATACGCAGAGAAATTTCTGAGACTGGATGCACTAGAGCCGTTATGGTAGCTCATAATGCCCATTTTGATCTCAGCTTTGTCAATGCCGCAGCAGATAGAAATCAAATCAAACGCAACCCTTTCCACCCCTTCTCCTGCTTTGATACGTCCACTTTAGCAGGATTGGCCTATGGCCAAACCGTATTGGCACGAGCTTGCCAAGCTGCTGATATAGAATTTAATAATCAGGACGCTCATAGTGCGCTCTATGACACCACTAAGACGGCTGAATTATTTTGCAGCATTGTCAATAAGTGGAAAGATCTCGGTGGTTGGACAAGCTGATTCTACTCAATTTTTTTATTTGCCTTGTAGCGACAGCGCAGTCTTGTAAATAAGCTTTCTATCGCCACCACATAGCTTAGCCGTCAGTGAAGATGCTTTGGATGCGGGCAATTCTTTGAGTAGCAATTTAAGTACTGCATCACTGTCAATACTGGCTATATCAGCCTTCTCTTCACCACCAGATATAACCAGCACAATCTCGCCGCGCTGCTGATTACTGTCCTCTGCGACCTTACCATGCAGCTCAATCAAGCTACCCTGCAGATAGGTTTCGAATGTTTTGCTGATTTCACGCCCCATAAACCCATGGCGATGCTCACCAAATACTTCAATCATATCCTCAATAGTATCCAAAATACGGTGGGGCGCTTCATAAAAAATAAGCGTTTCAACAAGATTTTTGTATTTGGATAATGCACTCTGCCGCTGACTACTTTTGACAGGCAAAAAACCACCAAAGTAGAAGCGATCCGTAGGCAATCCAGCGACACTCAGGGCTGCAATTGCAGCACAGGCTCCGGGAATTGGCAAAACGTTGAGCCCGCGACTGCGCGCCTCTGCCACTAATCTGTATCCGGGATCTGAAATCAAAGGCGTACCAGCGTCAGAGATAAGCGCAATATGCTGACCTTCAACTAATTTAGCGAGGAGTTTATCTAGAATTTTTCTATCGCCATGGTCGTGGTAAGCTATGCAAGATGTTTTTATACCAAAGTGATCGAGCAATTTTTTGCTATGTCGGGTATCCTCACAGGCAATTAGATCGGCAGACTGTAAAGTCTGCACAGCGCGAGGCACCATATCGCCCAAATTGCCGATAGGTGTTGCTACAATAGATAATGTACCGGTTCGATTAGAGTCCATGAAAAAACACAATTTACCTTTATTTGTCGTAGCGAGCATATTAGCCTGTATTGGGGGTTGTACGCCAACTACAACGATTAATTCGATCGATTCCACAGCGCCTACAAGTGACGAATCCTCGCAACTGGTTACACTGGAAGAACAGAATCTAGTCGAGCCTGAATTAGATGACTCGGAAAAGCTCGATTTAGCCCTAAAACTCGCCAATGCGGGCGATTTTCGAAGTAGTATAGATAGATTATCAACCATCGATCCACAGAATCTGAATAATAGACTGTATATAAGCTACAGCCTACTCAATATTGAAAATTATATTGCCCTGTACGAAATGCAATCAGCTGCGGAGCAAATTCAAAAACCGCGGTTTTCTGCCCTGATAAAAACTCAAGGGGTAACTGTGCGTCGGCACGTACTAGACCTCGAAGCTAAAATTCAATTGAATCTAGGTAATTATGGTAAGGCACTTAGCAGGTTGCTAGTCAAGGCAAAAACCCTGAAACGTAAAACAGAACTTCGCGATGCCCATAACCAAATCTGGAATCTAGTCTCAGGACTGCCCTATAAATACCTAAAGCAGGATAACCAAGTATCAAACAAAATTCTGGCTGGATGGTATGATCTTGCAGCCTCTAGCCGAAGCTACCAGAATCACCCCCAAGAACAACAGTCTATATTTTCCCAATGGAAACGACGTTGGAAAAATCATCCTGCAGCTAAAACACCCCCCAGCCAGTTCAGTGCCGGCAACTCAAGAGGGGGTCAAAAAACAAACGTAGCATTACTATTGCCATTGCAAAACCAGTACCAAATTCCCAGCCAAACTCTTGTTGATGGCTTTTTAGACGCCTATTATCACGCCAAAAACTTGCCGACCACCAAGGCCCAAATAGCACCAGAAATTCGCATTTATGACAGCTCAAATCAAAATATTATCGATGTCTATAATCGCGCGTTAAAAGAAGGTGCAGAGGTTATTATCGGCCCTATGCGACAATCAGAGGTCGAACAGCTATCCAGAATTACCTCACTTCCAGTTCCTACAATTAGCTTGAATCGGCTGGATAATACACAGCCGAGTCAGACAAATAATTTGTATCAGTTTGGCCTATCTCCAGTTGATGAACTCAAGCAAATAGCTGACCGCGCTTGGCTTAAAGGAATAAAAAATGTTTTGTTGGTATCACCTGACACAGGTTGGGGTGAACAATCGGCAGAATTTTTCACGCGCTATTGGACTGCAAAAGGTGGTAAACTTTTACAAGACGTTAGGTATCTTTCCTCTGTTAACGATTTCACCAAACTATTAAAAAAACCACTGGAAATTGACTTAAGCGAACAACGAGGTGTATACATAAAACGCTTTATCAACAGTCGCGTGCAATATACAGTTCGCAGACGTCAAGATATTGATTTGGTCGTTATGCTTGGCTACCCACTGAAAGCACGACAAATAAAGCCTGCTCTAGATTTTCTCTACGCATCAAATATACCTGTGGTGGCCACATCCCATATTTACAATGGCGAAATTCAAGAGGCTCTAGATCGCGATCTATCGGGTGTCGAATTTTCATCAATGCCCTGGACCCTTTCAGGTCATCTTCCCAAAAATATAAATCCGAACAAACAACTACATACAGCGTATCTACATCTGTATGCCTTGGGATATGACAGCTATCTGGTTTATAAGAATCTACATCTTTTAGAACAAGACATAATACCGCCTATTTACGGCTCAACTGGGCTACTTTCGCTCAAGGATGGCTTGATTGTACGCGAATCAAAATGGGCTAAATTTGAACAGGGAAAAGTGATAGAAATTCCCTAATATTCAAGCAACCAACTATCTCAGGGAGGAGTCTATTGTTTGGCAAGCGCAAAATTTCTTATCGACAACCTATATTGAAAACCGCAAAAGCACAGGGTGATTGGGCAGAGCAATTAGCCTGTGAGTGGCTAGAAAAAAAAGGATTGACGTTAAGACATCGTAACTTTCGCACCAAATATGGTGAAATTGATCTGGTAATGCAGTCTAAGAAATGCCTAATTTTCGTCGAAGTAAGATACCGAAAAAACACCAAATATGGCAGTGCCGAAGAAACCATAACCGCTAAAAAATGTCAGCTACTATCATTAGCCGCTCAAGGTTATTTGCTCGATAAAGGCTATAATATCAATACTGCCATAAGATTTGATGCCATAGCTATCACAGCAGCTAAACAGCCTCATTTAAACTGTACTATCAACTGGATTCAGAATATCCTAGTCCAATAAATTAACTGGAACACCGAATATGGATCAAACGGTCTTTAGGCACTTGCAAAATCATATTGAAACCACCATGGAGATGGGGGACGACTGTGCCGATCAAATAGCCGATGTGGCTGAAAAATTAACCACAGCACTTTTGGCAGGGCAGACAATTTATAGCTGTGGGCTAGATGAAACAGCACCACTTTCTCAGCTTTTTGTAACCCACCTAAGATCTGGCTATCAGATAGAGCGCCCGGGATTCCCCGCCGTTGATCTGGGCACTGTAGCCGATCAGGATCGGCACAATGAAGCATTTTCAAAATCCCTCAATATACTCGGGAAATCCGGCGATATTTTGGTCGTATTCAGCAGTGGCGGCGACAACCCTATTTTGCAAAAAACCATTGAATGTGCGACAGAAAAAGGGATTTTCGTCATTCTTCTCTCGGCTCTGGACGACCACCTGTTATCAGGCGACTTGGGGCAAATGGATGTTGAAATAGCCGTAGGTAAATACGGCGGTGAATTTAAGGCAAATATGAATTTTTTAATTATTCAATGCCTGTGTAAACTAATAGATATTAAGATTTTTGGAGGAGACTAAATGTACAAATTAACACTGCTGATTATATGCGGACTACTATTTGGTTGTACCAGTGTGGTAAACACCCTAACCACAGAACCCATTCAACCAGATCCTACCAAGCAGGGTGTTGTATCCAGTATTAACGATCTTAAAATGGGCACTTTTATCGGCGTTAATATTAAAAAAGCCGATCCCGCTCTTGATGATGCCCATATCAATGTAACAGTAGTTAACTCAGTTGTGTTATTGGCTGGAGAGGTACCCAACAAAGCACTTAAAGCATTGGCGGGCGAGGTAGCTAGAGAATATACCGGCGTGCGCAAAGTGCATAACGAACTACAGGTCAGAAGCAATACATCTCTAGTATCACGCACTAATGACTCTATATTATCTGCCCAAATTAAAACCAAACTGGTTTTTGAAGAACAAGTGGATTCCTCGCAGATTACAGTTATTGCAGAGGATGGTGTGATCTTTCTGATGGGAGTCACCACCAAGGAAAATGGTGATTTAGCCGCCACTATTGCCAGTGGCAACAACGGTGTTCGCAAAGTCGTTAAAGTGTTTGAATACGTGGATTAAATAACTTGTTATAGCAATTCGATAGCTATGGCTGTGGCCTCACCTCCTCCGATGCACAGACTGGCTATCCCTTTGCTTGCTCCACGTTGCTGAAGTGCGTGAATTAAGGTCACTATTATTCTCGCACCACTGGCACCAATTGGATGCCCCAATGCACAGGCGCCACCATTAATATTGAGTCTGTCATGAGAAATACCCAATTCATGCATAGCGGCCATGGCAACCACCGCAAAAGCTTCGTTTATTTCCCATAAATCCACATCCTCAACCGACCAACCCACTCTCTCTAAGGTCTTGTTAATAGCCGAAACTGGCGCTGTCGTGAACCACTCTGGCTGGTGGGATACCTGATCATAGCCACGGATTAGCGCAATCGGCTTCAGCCCCTGCACCTTGGCTTGATCTGCCATCATTAAGGTCAGCGCCGCCGCACCATCGGAAATAGAGCTAGCAGTTGCAGCAGTTATAGTGCCATTTTTAGCGAATGCAGGTCGCAAATTGGGAATTTTATCCGCCTTAGCTGCACCTGGCTGTTGATCAACATCAACCGTATTTTGACCTTCTGATAGAGAAAATGGAACAATTTCAGTATTAAACAATCCCTGTTCTATAGCCCGATTGGCACGCCGCAAAGACTCTATCGCAAATTGATCCTGATCTTCTCGGCTAAATCCATATTTAGCCGCACATTGTTCGGCAAATGCACCCATTGCAACATCATGGTATGGATCCTGTAATCCATCACACTGCATATGATCTAGCATCTGCGCACTGCCATATTTATAGCCCTGACGCCCTTGTGGAATCAAATAAGGTGCTCGACTCATACTCTCCATACCACCAGCAACAATGACCTTTGACTGAGCTGAGCGCAATGCATCACCAGCCATCATCACCGCCTTCATGGCGGATCCACAAACTTTATTAATAGTGGTACAGGCCGTTGTAACATCCAACCCAGCCGCCAATGCCGCCTGCCTAGCCGGCGCCTGCCCGACACCGGCACTGAGCACACAACCCAACAGAACCTCGTCGATTTGATCTGGCTGTAAACCTGCAGAATTAATCGCAGCAGTAATTGCTGAAGCACCTAATATTGGAGATGGTACTGAGGACAGAGCACCCAACATACCGCCAATAGGCGTACGTTTCGCAGATAGTATGGCAACAGGCTCAGACATAGAATGCTCCTTATCCACCCTGCCAGGCTAGAAAACTATTTAACCACGCGCAACGAGGGTTTAGTTTTGGATTGGGATGATATTTTTTCTATCTTGGCACTAGATGGTACCACAGTGGGACCTTTTTTGGGGGGCGGTGGATCATCCTGTGGATCTTCATCTTCAAAGACCATACCCTGGCCATTCTCCTGAGCATAGATACCTCTAATAGCTCCCATGGGAACATAAATATCTATGGGGATACCACCAAATCTGGTTGTGAATTGCAGATGATCATCGGCCATTTCAAACTCACTCACCGCTCTAGGAGCGATATTGAGAACAATCTGACCGTCTGCCACAAATTGCTGGGGCACTTCAACCCCAATGTGGTGGGCATCGACTGCGATGTAAGGGGTGCAATCACTATCCACAATCCACTCATAGAATGCCTTGAGTAAATAGGGTCGATTGGACCTCATTATCTTATCCACTATGCACGGATTTCACGCTCGAGGTCGCTGAGACTCTCTTGGAAAGAAGCTCGCTCAAATAAGCGTTTAATATAGGCCAAAAGAGGCTTTGTCTGGCGATTATCGGGAATCTCTATACCCAACTGCGGCAAACGCCAAAGCATAGGCGCCAAACAGCAATCTACCAGAGTATATTCCTCACTCATAAAGTAAGGCATCTCTACGAAAATATCTGAAATAGAGGTCAGCGACTCCACAAACTCTTTTCTCATTGCTTCCGATTTTTTCGATTCTGGATTGGCAAGAATAACATCTACCAAACCACACCAGTCGCGCTCTAAACGATGAACCCACAATCGACTCTGCGCTCTGGCCACAGGATAAACTGGCAATAGGGGTGGATGAGGGAACCTTTCGTCTAGATATTCCATCACTACTTTAGATTCATAAAGGGCCAAATCGCGATCAACCAATGTTGGCAATGTACCATAGGGGTTGGCCTCGAGAATTTCTTGAGTCACATTATTGGCATCAATATCCTCGATATCGACAGTTACGCCTTTTTCAGCCAATACAATACGTACTCTATGACTGTATTGTGAGCTGGGGTCTGAAAATAATGTCATTGATGATCTTCTCAAAATAGCCTCTCATTTTTTATCTTATGACGCATTGCGCCTTTTAATCACTTTTATCCCACAAGGACAAATCTATGTAGCGCTAGTGAATACCTTTCCAATACTCTCGATTTAGAAGAACCACTGGCACCAGTAAAAGTAGCAAGAACAAAAGAACCCATCTTCCAATATGCTTACGTTGCTCCGCCATAGGCTCTGCAACATAAGCTAGGAAATTAGTTAAATCGAAGGCTGCTTTACTAAACTCTTCTTCACTCATAGTACCAGATCCGTCAACAGTAAAACGACCGCAAGGATCTTCCAGCAAATCTTCACCTGTCAACAAATCGCGCTTAATTCCACCATTGCCAGCTAGAACTGGGACTGGAGCACATTCCTGCAAGCCCTGCAAATCGAGCAGAGCATGGGGCATACCTACATCTTTAAATACCCTATTGTTTACGCCAAACGGTCGCGAAGGGTCTTTATAAAAATTCTTTAGATAAGTATAGACCCATTCTGGCGAACGAGATCTAGCAACCAAGGTTAGATCTGGAGGAGTAGCACCAAACCATTCCTTAGCATTATCAGCGGGCATGGCGATCTCCATTAATTGACCAATTTTTTGACCACTGAAAACCATATTATCCATCATCAACTTATGGGGGATTTTCAAATCATCCGCCACTCGCTCCCAGCGAGAGTATTTAAAAGAGTGACAACCCATACAATAGTTAACCGCTAATTTCGCACCTTTCTGAAGTGACTCATAGTTGGTCAACTCAGCTTCAAAGGGCTCGCAGTCAATGGCACCACATGACTTACCACTTTCTGCTCCAACTGCCTTAATTGGAATAACCACCATTAAGGCTACTAACAACAGCGCACCCATAGACTTCCAAAAGCCAATACCACCTTTCATAGTAATACGGTCTGGTTCTGGCTTGGTGGTTTCATAACGAGTCCAAAAGAAAATGCCGATAAAGTAGCCAAAGTACAGGATCGTACAAATCTGGGCTAACAACGTTCGCGATGGCGTCGGTGCCTTCACACCCAAATAACCCAAGACAATAAAGCAGGCAGCAAATACCAAAATCGCGATTCTGCTAATAATCCCTTTATAACGCATAGAGCGAACCGGGCTTCTATCCAACCACGGCAATACAAAGAGAATGGCAATTGCCGCCGCCATAGTAATAAAACCGCCTAACTTATCGGGCACCGCACGCAACATAGAATAGAACGGCGTAAAGTACCATACAGGGGCAATATGCTCTGGTGTCTTCAATGAATTGGCAATTTCAAAGTTAGCGTACTCGAGGAAAAAGCCACCCATTTCTGGCATAAAGAATAATATGGCACAGAATACAAATAGGAATATAACAATGGGCACCAAATCGTGAATTACAAAGTAGGGATAAAAGGGTATCCCATCAATGGGATTGCCATCTTTATCCTTATGTTTCTTGATACTAACACCATCTGGATTATTAGAACCCACATCATGTAGGGCAATAATATGCATGACTACCAATGCCAACAGGATAATCGGCATAGCTACAACATGCAGTGACATAAAGCGGTTTAGGGTAATACCAGAGATTAGATAATCACCGCGAATCCACTGCACAATATCTTCACCCACCACCGGAATAGCGCCAAACAGAGAAATAATCACCTGTGCACCCCAGTAGGACATCTGACCCCAAGGCAGTACATAGCCCAAAAAGGCCTCCGCCATCAGCGCCACATAGATAGTCATACCAAAGATCCACACTAGCTCTCTGGGCGCTTTATAGGAACCGTAGATCAGCCCACGGAACATATGCAAATAAACCACAATAAAGAACGCCGATGCGCCAGTGGAGTGGGCATAGCGAATAATCCACCCCAGCTCTACATCGCGCATAATATATTCCACTGAGGCAAAGGCTTGCTCCGCGGAACCCTGATAGCTCATCAGCAACCAAATACCGGTTACCAGCTGGATAACCAATACCACCATGGAAAGAACACCAAAGAAGTACCAGAAATTAAAGTTTTTCGGTGCATAGTATTGAGCCATATGGCGATTCCACTCACGCTTAAGCGTGGGCATACGCGAATCAAACCAAGCTGCAAATTCATTTAATTTACTCACTATGAAACCTCCGAATCTACGCCAATCACCAACACATCATCTGAGTCATAGCTGTGGGGTGGAATATCCAAATTTTTAGGCGCCGGAACACCAGAGTAGACACGTCCTGACATATCAAACTTCGAACCATGGCAGGGGCAGAAAAATCCACCCAACCAAGAATCACCGCCCAAATCAGCAGCACCTACATCTGGTCTATACATGGGCGCACAACCCAAATGTGTGCACAGGCCAACCAAAATCAAAACATCTTCCTTGCCAGGTAGTGTTCTGGCATTACCTTGAACGTAGTCAGGTTGCGCTGCGTTCTCAGAATCAACATCTCTCAAGGTTTCGGAACCCATTTGATCCACAGCGGCTAGTGTTTCTGGTGTGCGACGCACAATATAGACTGGCTTTCCTCGCCACTCTACCACCAGACGACCACCGGCCTCTAATTTGGAAATATTAACTTTAACTGGCGCACCCGCGGCTTTGGCTTTGGCACTAGGTTGCCAAGAGGCAACAAATGGAACTGCTGCACCCACTACTCCAGCACCACCTACAACTCCGGTGGCGCCCAGTAAAAACTTGCGGCGACTTTGGTTGACACCGTCATTGCTCATGACGCTCTCCCTAAATACTAAATTGGATGTAATTTACGCTGATTAGCGCAGTACTAAATTGGCGGCGGAATTGTAGCCTAATAGAGTTTTTTTAGCAATATACTAACTTCCCCTAAAATAGCTAAATATATGATTTTTATGCAAAAAAAAGCCCAACTAAATAGTTGGGCTTTTCGAATAAAAACGATTTTATCGTTTAGAGAACTGTGGACGCTTACGCGCTTTGTGCAAACCGACCTTTTTACGCTCAACTTGACGCGCATCACGAGTCAAAAATCCTGCTTTTCGCAGTGGAGAACGCAAATTTTCATCGTATTCAACTAATGCTCTTGCGATGCCATGACGAATAGCTCCAGCCTGACCGAAGTTACCGCCACCAGTGACGGATATTTTCACGTCAAACTTATCAGCTAGATCAACCACATCGAAAGGTTGACGCACAATCATTCGAGCAACTTCTCGACCAAAGTATGTGTCCAACGCACAGTTATTAACTTGAATGTCGCCTTTACCGCTTTTCAAAAACACGCGTGCCGCTGATGTCTTGCGTCGTCCGGTGCCATAATATTGAGTATCTGCCATGGTTTTTTTCCGTTACAGGTCTAAATTCTGTGGTTGTTGCGCTGCGTGAGGATGTTCTGATCCAACGTAAATCTTAAGCTTTCTGAACATCTCGCGACCCAGCGGGCCTTTTGGCAACATGCCTTTAACAGCTGACTGAATAACACGCTCTGGTGCTTTTTCAATCAGTTTTTCAAAACTGATATCCTTTATACCACCGGGATATTCAGTGTGAGAGTAATAAATTTTCTTTGTAGCTTTATTGCCTGTCACTGCCACTTTTTCAGCATTGACAACTACTATGTAGTCGCCAGTATCTACATGTGGCGTGTACTCGGGCTTATGCTTACCACGCAACCTTGATGCAACTTCTGTCGCCAAACGACCCAAAGTTTTTCCCGCTGCGTCTACGACGTACCAGCTACGCTCTACTGATTCTGCTTTTGCACTATATGTTTTCATTATTTCCTGCCTGAGCTTGGGGTATCCCAAAAAAGGGGGCGAATTTTAAAGAACCCTGTGCTCTATTACAAGGGTTGATTGCGGTAAAACACAACTTTTTTACTAACTGTGATCAATTCACTACAAAAACCACTAGAGAACACCTTCAATCATGTGCATGGTTTTCCAAATCCCGGGACTTTACACAAGTAAAAAACCGGCAACAAAAACTAATCTGTGTAATGAGCCTGTCCCAAGTACTCATGGCTCTGCATCTCTAATAGCCGACTGCGAGTACGCTCAAATTCAAAGGCTAAATGATCACCCTGATAGATTTTATCTAACGGCTGTTCAGCCGAAATAGCCAACTTTACATTGCGGTCATAAAATTCATCGACCAAATTGATAAACCGTCGCACCGCATCATTATTTGATTCGTTGAGCACAGGTATATTGCTGATCACTACCGCGTGAAATTCACAGGCTATATCAATATAGTCATTCTGACTGCGCGGCCCTTCACAGATATCTGCAAATTCAAACCACACTCTATCTGTGGTTAATTTCTTCGCGGCAATCAATCTTCCATCAATTTCCAAGTCTACATATTGGGCAACGTTTTCATCTGTAACCATCAAACGCTCAAATATTTCAGCTAGGGCATTATCGGCTTGTTGATCAAGCGGCCAGTGGTACAACTTACTCTTTTGTAACGCGCGCAATCGATAATCTGTACCGCCATCGACATTGATCACCTGACAATGTTTTTTAATTAACGCAATGGCTGGCAAAAACCGCTGTCGTTGCAATCCATTTTTATAGAGCTTATCTGGTGCTACATTGGACGTTGCCACCAAGCAGACACCGCGCTCGAAAAGCGCATCAAACAGGGTTCCCAAAATCATCGCATCGGTTATATCGCTGACAAAAAACTCATCGAAACAAATAACCCTAGCCTCACCAGCGATCTTTTCAGCCACTTTTTGAAGTGGATTTGCAAAACCTTTAAATAGCACTAAATCCTGATGCACTCTGCGCATAAACCGGTGAAAATGCACTCTTAGCTTAGCTTCAAATGGCAAGCTTTCGAAGAAGCTATCCATAAGATAGGTTTTGCCACGACCAACGCCACCCCAGAGGTAGAGCCCTAACTCTGGCTGATTCGACGATCCGCGAAGTCTATGCCACCATTTAGCGACAAAACTATGGCTATCGCCAGTTGAAGATAAGAGACGCCAATATAGATCATCTAGATGCTCTACTGCGGATTGTTGGGCACAATCGGCAACAAAACCTTGGCGATTCAAATCTTGAGTGTAACGAAATTTGGGTCCGTTCATTAAATTGATGACTTTTTTAGAAGTGGGCACTGTAACTAGCAAATGCCGCTATGACAACCCAGATAAACGCTGATCTTACTTTTTAAGTGGACCATGACTTGAAATCTAGGCCGGCATTTTGCTATATATATTTATAGATTGGGTTACAATAGCACTAGGTACAGGAACTGGTTAACTGCAGAGGGTAGCATGATTACTTTAACAATGATTCTAACAGCGGCGGCGTTTTTTCTTATTGGTGCTGGACTAGGCCATCTCTATGCACGTAAAAATCAAACTGGCGATCGCTCTGCTCGAGAATTGGAAAAAAAGTTAGAACAATCAGAGCGCCAATTAAAACGTTATCAACAGGAAGTGACTGAGCACTTTTTAAAAGTTTCTCACCTAACCACCAATATGTCGCAAAGCTATCGACAAATTCACGAACATTTGGCCACTAGCGCGATCCGACTAGCCAGCCCAGAGATTGGCAGGCAGTTATTGAAAAGTGGCGGTTCAGAGCTATCCCTAACTGACGAAGATGGCAATCCCCTTCTCGACGCTGAAGATGTGCAACCCCCCAGAGATTACGCTCCGAAAGTGGCCGGCGGCATTCTGAGTGAAGATTACGGTCTGGCCGACGATGAAGCCAACAAAACTCAACCTGATATTGAAGATACTAATGCTGTTGCAGATGAGGATGAGGACCCAACTAGCAAAGTTATTTAAATCACAGACCTAGAATAATTACCCAAGTAGGACAGGAGGTCCAAATTATTAGCAACAAGGAATGGTTGCTCGAGCGGCTAAGCAAACTAAAATTATCGCTATTTCCCAACTTTTGCAGCCTCTGCCAAGAACCTCTGCAAAACGAACAGAGCAGTTTTTGCAATCTGTGCATCCATCAATTGCCCTATTTAGAAAGTCAATGTGTGCGCTGTGCTGAGCCACTGATTGCTGATGGTATTTGTCCTAAATGCCAAAAAAAACCTCCAAACTTTAGACGTTGTATTGCCCTATTTAACTATAGAAAACCGATCAGCTTATCTATAGGCAAAATTAAGCGAGACCTGCATACCCCAGAATTTAACCAGTTGAGCTCTCTGTTGGCGGATCTGTTGTTGATAAGCTACCAAGATATGGCTATGCCAACGATTCTTATACCTATGCCATTGCATCATCTAAAACTGGTTCGCAGGGGCTTTAATCAAAGTTATACCATCGCCAGCCTGATACAGCCCAAGTTGGCAGGTACTGATTTATGCCATCATATCTGTGTCCGCAACCACTATGGGAAACCACAGCATTTGCAAACCAAAAAACAACGCTGGAAATCCATCTCTGGCGCATTTTCAGTAAGACAGAGCCAACGTATACAGGGTCGTAGACTGGCTCTTATAGATGATGTGGTAACCACGGGCGCCACTGCAACTGCGGCAACCGCTAGCCTGTTAGATGCAGGTGCCAAATCAGTAGATATATGGTGCATTGCCAGAACAGGCTGGCATAATAGATCTGGTTCAATCAAAATATAACCTTCACACAAGCATAAATACTTAACTATGAAAGAAGATAAGCAACAATCTGTGGCTTTTGTCTGGCAGAATATTGTAAATGAGACACAGGTAGCTGCGGATAAGGAGCCAATCCTCCGTCAATTTCTGCAAACATCTGTGCTAGATCATGGCACTATGGGTGAAGCTCTGAGTTGCTATCTGGCAAATAAACTCAACAATCATGCATTAACACCAGAGTTATTAAACAGCACCATGAACAAGGTGTTTAGCCATCAACAAATCGTCTACAGTGCATCCCGTGATATTCAAGCTATTGTGGATAGGGATTCTGCCTGCTCTGGCTATAGCACACCATTTCTTTACTTTAAGGGGTTTTTAGCCCTACAAGCCTATAGAGCCACTCATCACTTGTGGAACTGTGGCGAAAAGTCCCTCGCGCTACTTATGCAACACAGTATCTCTACTCATTTTGCTGTGGATATACACCCCGCCGCTAAAATTGGTTCGGGGATATTAATAGATCATGCAACAGGTCTGGTGATAGGTGAAACTTCTGTAGTCGATGATTGCGTATCAATCATGCAATCAGTGACCCTAGGTGGAACCGGCAAAGAGTGTGGAGATCGTCACCCTAAAATTAAGCAAGGTGTGCTACTGGGCCCCGGCGCTAAAGTCTTGGGTAATATAGAAATTGGTGAAGGGTCAATGGTGGCGGCATCCAGTGTGGTATTAAAATCGGTGCCAGCCCACTCTATAGTAGCCGGTGTGCCTGCAACGGTTGTCGGCACAGCACAGGTTGATGAGCCATCTAAGGTAATGGATCACTACTTTAAGTCTTGCTAGCAACGATCCCAAGCAAAGGGCAAGACTTTATCGATTGATTGTTGGCCATAGAGTTGCATTAACAGCCTATCTACGCCTAGAGCGACACCACTACACTGTGGCAACCCTGCCAATATAGCACTATTAAACTTCTCATCCATGGCCACATCTGCTTTTTGTGCAGCTGCCCTCGCCTCAATATCAGATTCAAAACGCTGTCGTTGCTCACTACTATCAGTCAGTTCGTAATAGCCATTGGCCAATTCCATACGATCTAGAAATACCTCAAATCTGCGACTTACTAAACAATTATCGGTATCTAGTTTGGTCTGTGCCAAGGCGGACTGACAGGCTGGATAGTCGTATATAAACACCAAACCCTCTGGCAAATTAGGCTCAACCAACTCGCTGAACAATAAATCTAAACAGTTGGCACGATTTTCATCTCGCCAATCGGGATAACCGCGCTCCACAGTTAACTGCTGTAGATCTTCAAGATTTGATGCATGGGGGTCTATACCTAGGGCATCCACAAAGCATTCGCAATAACTTTTTTGAGTAACCAAAGGTTGACAGCGATCGGCGAGCTGAAAAGCCAGAGCAATTAATTGCTCTATCTCCTTCATCAGTTCAAATTCATCCCAATTGAGACGATACCATTCCAGTAGGGTAAATTCTGGGTTATGTCTGGGGCCCAGCTCAGCATCCCGAAAAGCTTTGCCCAAGTAGTAAATATCTCCAACGCCCGAGGCCAGCAAGCGCTTCATAAAATATTCTGGTGATGTTTGCAGATAGCAGTTAACACCGCTCACTGTAGCGGAGATGCTGTCGATATTAAGGTCGGTAACTGTGGCGCAGGAAACAATCGGCGTATCCACCTCCATAACAGCATGGCGCCGAAAAAAGCTGCGCAACAATGCCAACAGCTCTGCTCTTTTCAGCAATAACTGGGCATCGGCACTAGGTTGCCAATTATCTATGCTGAATCCCCTTTTTTATCAGTGGTTAGTCTTTGACGCGACCCTGATACTCTCCAGTACGGGTATCTACTTTAATTACATCACCCTGATCGAGAAACAAAGGTACTTTTACCGTAGCACCGGTAACCAGTTTGGCGG
>Ga0207964_1000138_pt1 | contig 24781 bp, 22 predicted proteins | sample Knorr_S23_td_250_FD_185608 | JGI IMG/M metagenome (GOLD analysis project Ga0207964, IMG submission 185608) | Marine microbial communities from Southern Atlantic Ocean transect - Knorr_S23_td_250_ad_251m_LV_A (SPAdes) (version 2) | ecosystem: Environmental > Aquatic > Marine > Oceanic | place...
AGCTGTTTCGATAGCACCTTTAGGAATTATGGTTATTGCTGCTACAGTGCATAGAGTTTTAGCATCGTGGCAATGGACCTCGTTAGTAACAGTTATAGTGGCAGTTGTTTGTGCCTTAGCTTTCGGGCTTTTAATGGGTTCGTCGGTCACTGCATTTATGGCAACTCTGCAACAGATATTGGATGTGGTTAAAAGCCAACAGCAGGATGCACAGTTAAGCTTGGTACTATCTGAGACGATATTGCTGGGACTTGTAGCTACAATTTTGGCTATTGGCTCAATTGCGAGTTTGATGTTAGCGCGATGGTGGCAAGCTGGGGTACAAAACCCAGGTGGATTTCAAAAGGAATTCCATAGCTTTACTATCGAGGCAAAAATTGCAGCGCTATTAATTGCAATTGTGCTAGCGGGGCAGATTTTGCCGCAAAGCTCGCAAATTTGGACAGACTTAGCGGTCTTGCCTTTATTGATTGCTGGCATCGCGTTAGTTCATTTTGCGGTTAAGTTATTTGGTCAAGGCAGACAGTGGTTGGCATTTTTATATGTCGGAATGATTATGGTGGGAAAGCCAGTAACACTTATCTTGGTGATACTGGGTTTAACAGACAGTTTAATTGATTTACGCTCGAGATTAGAAGGGTATAAGAACTCCAAAACTTGAGTTTATTAATAGATAAAGAGGTGTAAGAGATGGAAGTTATTCTATTGGAAAAAATGGGTAAGTTGGGAAATATTGGCGATCTAGCCAATGTTAAAGCTGGCTATGGCCGCAACTACCTCATACCTCAGGGTAAGGCATTGTTTGCTACTAAAGCTAATCTCGAAGAGTTTGAAACTCGTCGTGCTGACTTAGAAGCTGCAGCTGCCAACAAAATGGAAAAAGCGCAAATTCGTGCCAATAAGTTGTCAGAGATTGCAACAGTGACTATTGCCGCAAATGCTGGTGACGAGGGCAAGCTTTTTGGTTCTGTTGGGACTCGTGAGATTGAAGAAGCAGTGAATAATGCTGGTGGTGATATTTCAAAGAGTGAAATCAATTTGCCTGAAGGTGCTATTCGCAATATCGGTGAATTCGAAGTTGAAGTTCAGTTGCACACAGATGTAACTCAGTTAATCACCGTTGTGGTAGAGGCTGAATAACACTTATTCAGCACCTTACAGCAGGTATCGAAGCGGCATTGATTCCAATTAGAGTCAATGCCGTTTTAGTTTTTGAAAAATATTTTCAATTGCCTGTGTTAATTTGGCTTCTAGTCGCTCTATAATCTAAGCCTAAAATATTTAAATTCCAAACTATGAACGAAGCACTATTTGCCGAACCAACAATAAGCCAGCCCCTGCCGCATTCCCTTGAAGCGGAACAGGCGGTTTTAGGCGGCCTCATGTTAAAGAATGATGCCTTTGATTCTGTCGCGGAAGTTCTTGGCGAAAATGATTTTTTTGGTGCAGATCATCGATCTATCTTCAATGCTATGGTCGGATTGGCTTCAGAGGGTCAACCCTTTGATCCTATTACTTTAACTGAGCACCTGCAAAATTCTAACGAATTAGGTGCTGTAGGTGGGGCGGAGTATCTAGTCGATCTGGCGCAAAACACGCCCAGTTCTGCTAATGTTAAAGCCTATACTCAGATTGTTTTAGAGCGGTCAATTGTTAGACAGCTGATTACAGCCTCTAGTGAGATTGTGCGGAAAAGTTACAATCCAGTGGGTTGGGACAGTGGTAAACTTCTTGCAGAAGCAGAGGCGCGATTACAAGAAATTATTGAAAACCGTCCCAAGCAGGGCGGTTTTAAAGATGTTAACAATCTGATTAAAGATGCGGTTGCGCGTCTTGATGAGTTGTTTAAAAACGATGCTGACATTACCGGTATGAGCACTGGCTTTTCCGATTTGGATAATATGACCTCTGGGTGGCAAAAGTCAGATTTAATTATTGTTGCTGGTCGTCCCTCCATGGGTAAAACCTCTTTTGCCATGAATATGGTAGAGCACGCTACCCTTCATCAGGATCGTCCTGTATTAGTATTTTCGCTAGAAATGCCAGCCAGTCAGCTAATCACTAGAATGCTGTCATCAATGGGTAAAATTGATCAAACTAGAATGCGCTCTGGCAATCTTCAAGAAGATGATTGGCCAAGGTTGAGCAGTGCCGCACAGCGACTTAAAGATCGTCCACTATTTATCGATGATTCAGCCGGTATAACGCCGTTGGAAATGCGCAGTCGCATCAAGCAGTTTACTCGCGAGCGCGTAGAGCAACTTCGGCAAATTTGGCATAAAGAGCATGGTGAAGATTCCCAACCCGACAATGAAGAGCTCTATCGTCAAGCCCAACCCGGGATGATTATGGTGGATTACCTTCAGTTAATGAGTGGCAGTAATTCATCCGAGGGTAGGGTTCAGGAGATCTCGCAAATATCTCGAGAATTAAAGGGCTTGGCCAGAGAATATGAATGCCCAATGATTGCACTATCACAGTTGAGTCGTAATGTTGAACAGCGACCCAATAAACGTCCGGTTAATGCAGATTTGCGTGAATCTGGTGCCATCGAGCAAGATGCCGATGTTATTGCCTTTATCTACCGAGACGAAGTCTACAACGAAGACAGTCCCGACAAGGGTACTGCAGAAATTATATTGGGTAAGCAGCGTAATGGTCCCATAGGTACCTGCCGTCTAATGTTTATGGGTAAATATACGCGTTTCGAAAATCTTGCTGTCGATAATTTTTCTGAATACTAAGCTGAGCTTATAAGAATAGGGGAAAGCAATGCAGGTATTCCATACTGTAAATGGGCTAAGAGATATTCTTCGCAAGCACCGCAATAGCGAGCAATCTATTGGGTTTGTACCCACTATGGGAAATTTACACGACGGCCACTTGGCGCTGATTAAACAGGCCAAAGAAACCAATGATATCGTTGTCTGTTCAATATTTGTCAATGCACTTCAATTTGGTCTCAACGAAGATTGGGATAAATACCCTCGGACCTACGACTCAGATTGCAAAAAACTCGAAGAAGCGGGCTGTAATTACCTATTTTATCCAGACGATAGTGAGATGTACCCCAATGGATTGGATACCCAGAGTCGAGTTATCTGCCCCACCATGACCGATGTACTCTGCGGCGCTAGTCGTCCTGGGCATTTTGAAGGTGTTACCACGGTGGTTAGCAAGTTATTTAATATAGTCCAGCCAGATGAGGCAATCTTTGGCATTAAGGATTATCAGCAGTTAGCCGTGATTAAGCGAATGACGGAGGATCTTTGTCTACCGGTAAAGATTACCCCTGCGCCTATTCATCGCGAAGCCGATGGTTTGGCGATGAGTTCCAGAAATAGCTATATCACCGAAGATGAGCGCCCCAAAGTAAAGGTATTAAAAGAAGTTTTAGAGCTGATTGCCCAGCAAATCAAAGCGGGTAACTTAGGCTTTATAAATCTTGAGCTGGAGGCGAAAAAGCGCATTGAATTTGACGGTTTCAAAGCTGACTATGTGACCGTCAGTAACAGTAAAACACTTCAGCCAGCAGCGGTAGACGATTGTCAAATCACCATACTAGGTGCGATGTATACAGAGTCAGCGCGTTTAATTGATAATATTAGTATTACTTTAGATTAGTTCGTCCATCTATATTTCCCAAACAATAACCTCTGTTGGTATAATAGCCACATTAATAAAAAATTAGGACAATGCTTTGTTATCAGCCTTTTTAAAAGCTAAATTACATATGGCTTCTGTTACCCAAGCTGAGCTTTGGTACGATGGTTCCTGCGCTATTGATGCGGACCTTCTCAAACTGGCAGGTATGCGTGAGTTTGAGCAAATCGATATCTATAACGTCGATAATGGCGAGCGTTTTACCACCTATATTATTTCGGCTGAGGCGGGTTCTGGTACTATTTCTATTAATGGAGCTGCTGCACGTCTCTGTCAGGTGGGCGACCGTATTATTATTGCGACCTATGGTCAGTTTAACGAGCAGGAAGCGGCGGAACACAAGCCTAAGCTGGTCTATCTTAATGAAGATAACTCAGTTGAGCGCACTTCAAATACTATTCCAGTGCAGCTAGCTGGTTAATTTTTAAGCAAATTTTCAGCGGTTTTAGTTGACTACTTGCAAAAAAGTGGTAAATTAGCCGCAAATTGACTCGTATTGAGTTAAATTTTAAGTCCAAGTACCAGACAGGTGTAACCCATACCGCTGGTCATCATAAGCGATGGCGCTATTACCCATAGCCCCTACGAACGGTCAATACACTTACCCGTGTGACTGTAACTAGCTACTTCGGTGGCATCCCTATTGATGTTTCAGCCTAGTCACCACTGGGAAAGGTTCTTTTTGCTCTTAGATTTATTCTAGGAGTTAGATATTTAGAGGACAGATTATGGAACATTTATCCGGCGGCGAAATTGTTATTCGCGCCATAAAAGACGCAGGTGTAAAGCATGTTTGGGGCTACCCAGGCGGTGCTGCTCTGCATATCTATGATGCACTTTACCGACAAGAAGATGTTGAACATCTGTTAGTTCGCCACGAACAGGCGGCGGTGCATGCGGCTGACGGATTTTCAAGGTCAACAGGCGAAGTAGGTACAGCCCTAGTAACCTCAGGCCCTGGTGCAACCAATGCTATCACTGGTATTGCTACAGCCTATATGGATTCAATTCCATTAGTTGTGATTTCTGGTCAGGTTCCAAAAATTAAAATTGGTCAAGATGCCTTTCAGGAAACTGATATGGTGGGTGTATCTCGTCCTATCGTAAAACACAGCTTCTTGGTGACTAGAGCCGAAGACATCGCTGAAACCATTGCTAAGGCCTATTATATTGCCTCTACAGGCAGACCGGGGCCTGTGGTTGTTGATATCCCTAAGGATGTTACCGACCCAAGCTACAAGGTACCTTATGAATGGCCGTCATCGATTAAGATGCGCTCTTATCAGCCAACGAATAAAGGCCATCGCGGGCAGGTTAAGCGCGCGGTTAAGACGCTTTTATCGGCCAAAAAACCAGTTATATACTCCGGTGGTGGTGTTGTCTTAGACGATGCCTCTGAGCAATTAATTGAGTTAGCTCAACGCTTAAATTACCCAGTAACCCACACACTAATGGGCTTGGGTGCCTATCCGGCAACTGATCGTCAGTTTATTGGTATGTTAGGTATGCATGGAACCTTTGAAGCCAATACCGCAATGCATGAGGCAGATGTAATCTTTGCTGTAGGTGCACGGTTTGATGATCGGGTTACCAATGATTTGGATAAATTTTGTCCCAATGCGACGATTATCCATATTGATGTGGATCCAACATCAATCTCAAAAAATATCAATGCCCATATTCCGGTGGTTGGTACCTGTACTTCAGTACTGAATGAGATGCTGAGTATTGCTGACGAATTAGGTACCGAACCTGACGCACAGGCAATTAAAGACTGGTGGGCGAAGATTGATCAATGGCGAGCCGATAAGGGTATCTACACGGCAAGCCGTTATGAGCCAAGCTCAGGTGATGTTATTAAGCCTCAGGATGTTATTAAGGCGCTGTATAAAGAAACCAAAGGGGATGCTTTTATTACCTCTGATGTAGGTCAGCACCAAATGTTTGCTGCCCAGTATTATTTGTTTGATAAGCCGCGTCGTTGGATCAATTCTGGTGGCCTTGGCACTATGGGTTTTGGTTTGCCAGCAGCTATGGGTGTTCAACTAGCCCATCCAGAGGCACAGGTTGCCTGCGTTACTGGTGAGGGTAGTATCCAAATGTGTATTCAGGAACTATCCACCTGTAGCCAATATAATTTGCCGGTTAAAATTATTAACCTTAATAATTCGGCATTGGGCATGGTTCGCCAATGGCAAGATATGAATTACAGTAGCCGCTATTCGCAGAGCCTGTATGAAGACTCGTTGCCTGACTTTGTTGCCCTAGCTGAAGCCTATGGTCATGTGGGTATAAAAGTAACGCGTTATGAAGATCTTGAAGAAAAAATGCGCGAATGTTTTGCTCACAAGGATCGCGTGGTATTTATGGATATCTGTGTTGATAAGTCGGAGCACGTATATCCCATGCAGATACCGGGTGGCTCTATGGGTGACCTTTATCTGAATAAAGCGGAGAAAAGCTAATGAAACGCATAATTTCTATTTTACTGGAAAATGAATCCGGTGCGCTTTCAAGAGTAGTCGGGTTATTCGCTCAAAGAGGTTATAATATAGACACTTTGACCGTTGCGCCGACTGATGATGATACGCTTTCGCGATTGACGCTCACCACACAGGGTGACGATCAGATGGCGGAGCAGATTGTTAAACAGCTCCACAAGTTAATTGATACCATTAAGGTAGTCGATTTAACCGTGGGTTCTCATATTGAGCGCGAACTGATGTTAGTTAAATTAAAATCATCAGAACCTGAGGTGCGCGCTGAATTAAAGAGCAGTGTGGATATATTTAGAGGTCATGTTGTTGATGTAACAGCGTTGACCTATACAGTGCAGCTCACTGGAGACAGTGATAAATTAGATGCATTTATCGATGCCGTAAGAGAAATCGGCATTATGGAAGTCGTTCGAAGTGGTGTTTCTGGCATCTCTCGTGGCGATAAATTTTTACGTGTATAACTATTAACTAGGTGAAATCAATGCAAGTTTATTATGATAAAGACTGTGATCTTTCAATAATCAAAGGAATGAAAGTATCAATTATTGGCTATGGCTCGCAGGGTCATGCACATGCCAACAACCTGAAAGACTCGGGAGTTGATGTAACTGTAGGTCTTCGAACAAGTTCTGCCTCAGCGGCTAAAGCTGAAGCGGCTGGCTTGACCGTTAAAGATGTTCCCAGTGCAGTCGCTGGTGCTGATTTGGTAATGATACTAACACCGGACGAATTTCAGTCGCAATTATACCGCGACGAAGTAGAGCCAAACTTAAAGCACGGCGCTACTCTGGCGTTCGCCCATGGTTTTGCTATTCATTACAACCAGGTTGTGCCTCGTGCCGATCTAGATGTGATCATGATTGCACCTAAGGCACCGGGTCATACTGTGCGTAATGAGTTTGTAAACGGCGGCGGTATTCCTGATTTAGTTGCAGTGCATCAAGATGCGACTGGTAATGCTAAATCTGTTGCTATGTCCTATGCCTCGGGTGTGGGCGGTGGTCGCACAGGTATTATCGAAACCACATTTAAAGACGAAACTGAAACTGATCTGTTTGGTGAGCAAGCCGTTCTTTGTGGTGGTGCTGTTGAGCTGGTTAAAGCAGGTTTTGAAACATTAACTGAAGCCGGTTATGCCCCTGAAATGGCATACTTCGAATGTCTGCATGAGCTTAAGTTGATTGTTGATCTTATGTATCAAGGCGGTATTGCCAACATGAATTACTCGATCTCTAATAATGCAGAGTACGGTGAGTATGTAACGGGTCCTGAGGTGATTAATGATGAGTCGCGTGCAGCGATGCGCAATGCGCTTAAGCGTATTCAGGATGGCGAATATGCCAAAATGTTTATCTCTGAAGGCGCACTAAACTACCCGTCAATGACAGCTTATCGTCGCAACAATGCGGCACATCCTATTGAGAAAGTGGGTGCAGAGTTGCGTGGTATGATGCCTTGGATTACCAAAAATGCATTGGTAGATAAAGATAAAAATTAATCATATAAGTTATAATTCGATTAATTGCAAACGGCCCATTATTGGGCCGTTTCACTTTTAAGGGTTGAATACCCTATAATTAGCCTAATCACTTCGAGTAAATAGCTATGAATAACGCTGATAATTCTGAAAAAATTGTTGAAATTGATAGTTTTTCAGAAGCAAAATCCGCTGAGACAAGTCGGCCGAAAAAAGGTATCTATTTGTTGCCCAACCTACTTACAACCGGTGCTCTTTTTGGTGGTTTTTATGCGGTTTTATCTGGGTTTAGTGGCGCTTATGAAATTGCTGCAATAGCTATTTTCGTTGCCATGGTGTTTGATGGATTGGACGGTCGTGTCGCGCGTATGACCAATACTCAAAGTGATTTTGGCGTTCAGTACGATAGTCTTTCCGATATGGTGTCATTTGGCATAGCGCCAGCAATAGTAATCTATGGCTGGGGCATGACGAGCCTAGGTAAGGTAGGTATTGCGGCAGCTTTTGTCTATGCTTCATGTGCAGCTCTGAGGTTAGCACGCTTCAATGTTCAGTCAGGTGTAAGTAGCGATAAGTTTTTTATCGGATTGCCTAGCCCGGCGGCGGCTGCCCTAATAGCCGGTTTTGTATGGTCAGCACAGTCTTTGCAACCGTCCTTATTTATAGCTAGCTTTACGGCATTTTTAACCGCTGTAGCGGGCTTGCTGATGGTTTCTAATTTTAAATATCCTAGTTTTAAGCAGATAGATCTGCGGGGCAAAGTGCCCTTTGTGGTTATTCTTTCAATAGTGATGTCATTTGTAGTGATTACCATAGATCCGCCACGGATTTTGTTTATCTTGTCATTTGGTTATGCGCTCTATTCTCCAGTCAAATTTCTTTGGTCTAAATTTAGCGGTTAAAAAACCGCAGTCTATTATTTTTTAAGGATAGAAGGGCGGATCATAATCCAAATTTCATAGTCTGAGTTACGGTGCTTTTGTTGTCCAAATAACCATCCAAATAGAGGTAATTCTTTTAATTTTGGCAATCCCTCTGAGTGCTTGATCGCTGATTGCTGCATCATTCCTCCCAATAAAATAAACTCTCCATTATTGACGCTCACCTGATTGGATACTTTGTGTTTTATCAGCTGCAGATAACCATCACCGCCCACTACAATATCACTAACTGAAGCATCAATTATTTTCAGCGTGACGGTTTTGCTATCAATAATATAGGGGATAATTTCCATATTAATTCCATACTCAAGTGTTTCTCTTTCATTATCCTTTTTAGAACTTGAGGACCTCTGAGTGGCCTCGGGATCTTCCTCTTCTACCTGCCACTGATTTGCCTGTTGGGTGGTGGAAAACTTGGCTTTTTTACCATGGGCTGAGAGCAGAGAAGGCATAGCCTTAATTTGCGTTTGTCCGGATCGCGCCAGTATTTGCAGTTGCTTTATTAAATCGGGCTGATCGGAAATAATCCCTTGAGCCAGTGTGGCATTGTTATCATGCCAACGAATACCAAGGCGGCTAATATCGGTGGCGGTAATTTCTACAATACTCAATTCCAGTAATACCTGCCCTGGTGAATGGTCAAATACCAGTAAGCTCTCTTGTATTTTTTTTTGTAAACCAGGTGGCGCACTGATGGTTAAATAATCGGCTCCTTTAGGGTAAAAAACAAATTGTTTTTCAATCTCTCCCAGCGAATTAAATAATAGTTCAGCACTGACATATTGCGGCCAGTAGCGGCAGTTGATTGATAGCGAGGCCCAGCTCGGGGTATCGACGGAATTAACGCCCACCAAAATATACTCATTGAAGAATCTATAGCTTAAATTGCTAGTAGCTGAGATAAGATCAAGCGCCTTATCAAGACGGATATTGTTTGTCTCGATAGTGACTACACCTTCGACAAATTCATCGATCACAATGGGAAAATCAATTAATAAACTCATTTCTGCGAATACATCACGCACGCTAGCTTCATAAAAGGATAGGGCTACACTAGGAAGCTGATCAGGATATTCACCACTTTTGCTACAGTAAATAGGGGAGTGTGGCGTAGGTGATTCTATATCTAATGAGCTAGATTGTTGTTGCAATGATTTATCAATTTTTGGTATTGCTGATTCGAGCTGTAGATGCTCTCTCTGCTCAGTACTTATTTCTTGTTCTAGCTGTTGATCGGAGAGTTTATCTATATAACTACAGGCAGATAACAACAAAAGACCGCATACTATTATGAGCTGGCTTAATCGAAGTAACGATGGAGTAAAATTCGCAATCATCTGTGATAAAACACTCCTGTATTACCGTATCCATAGATCTCCTCAACTACTATGATCGAGCAAGCGGTTAGTTAATCTGTCTGAAAGCGCAAATAAGACGTTATCATGATTCTTTTTTTGAAGAATCACTCAGGGTATCAGTAGTCTTATCCTGAATCACCGACTGTCCTGATTCATCTATGCTGAACTTTTGATTAAAACTTCGCAGTCTAACGCCATTAAATTTTCCGACAATACGCATTTCATAGTCACCTGGCTCCAGTGCTTTGTCTATTTTTCCCGTGATATGCACCAGATTATTGGGAAATACTGAGGAATATGTCATCTCGCTTTTATGAGATTGATGATTTAGTAGAGGTGTTTTAGCGATAAGCCTCTTGTTGTGCCTTAAGTGCATCTCCATAAATAGTCTGCCTTTGTAGGGAGACTGATTGTCAAAATCTAGATGAACCATACTCATCCCAGATTCTTTATCCATCTTGATTGTAGGATTTAAAATTGCGGTCTTAGGGCGTTTTTTTGATCCAGTAACTGTTAGTTCAATTAGGCTACCACTGGCATAATTTAAGGTGATACCAGTTTCTTTTATAGGGGATATTTCGGTGACTGTCAGCAAAATATTGTGAAAACCATGACTATTTCGGCTGGGAATTTTTACAGTACCTTTAATCGGTAAACTTTGGTTGCCATCAATAGTAAATGTTTCACTCCTGTCTAACTTGATCCAGTTCCTTGGCCCTTCTTGAGATTTATCCTCTAGTTTGACTTCTTTTTGAAAGCCATCTTTATCCTGTACGTAATGGGAGTAGGATATTTGATAGGCTCTTGGGCTTTTATTTTTATTTTTCACCACAAGGTTGAATGTTACCGTATCGCGAGGTTTGGCTTCTATTTTAATGCGGGTTGGTGACACGTTTGCATTTGCATCGATGGGAACTGTGATAAACAGTATAAATGGTGTAATCCAAAAAACGCACAAAACAGGGTAGCTTAGAATCTTTTTGTAGTTTTTATTTTTTATCATTAGATATTCCATTCCTTGGTTTATTAATCTATACATAAAAGAATAGCATACTGGGTTGAATTATATTTTTTATTCAGATAAAAAAACCAGTACTAAAAAAGTACTGGTTTTGAGATATTTATATTAGAAGAATTAACCTGATACGTTAGGTAGAGCAACGACAGTTAGTGTTGCTCGATAATCACCAGCTCCCTGAACAGAACCTGTGTCTCCCAGAACTACCCGTAAATAAAATTTGGTCGCAAAATCAGTATGACCCACATCAGTATCAAAATTTTCAGTTGAACTATCCGCTGTCAAGTCATAGGCGGAAGTCATATCACCACTCATTTCGCTAACTAAAGTGGCATAAATATTACCTTCGTCAAAGTCTAATGCTGCGACTGCAGTTGTTCCGCTAACATGAGCTGAATTTACATACATGAACACTGAAGTATCGTCAATTTCATTACGCTCGGTGACAGCAGTATCTATATTGGTCAGTGTGAAGTCATCGATTCTAATAGTGGTGTCGATATTGGCATGCCATCTGATTTCACCACCGCCAACATACACCGAGCCTGCACCGCCCGGCACATCCTCGCTAAGGCTTTCATCAGCATCGGTGGCGCTGAAGGGGTAGTAATATAGCTCGATATCTGGCATCGCATCTAGCTTTACAAATTCATTGATTTCCAGCTCTGTACCATAATTTTGCGATTTTGCGCCATCATCGTTGGGTACATCATCCGTACCATATACGGCAAAAGCTGATTGTGAGGAAAAGAATAAAAAACTGGTGACTGTGAAGAGTAAAAATTTAAATAGTTTCATGATGATGACTCCTGTCTATTTAGTTAACTAAAAACCTGTGGTTATAGTTGTTGAAGATTGAGATTGTTATTTTCAACGACTACACCTTGATATGCTGCAATATCTATACCAAATTGAATATAAATATATTAACAATTGATTTATATAGTATTTTTTAGTTTCTAGTAAATATTTTTTCTATGAATTTGACGTATCAATCTGTATCACTGGCTGTAACATCAACAGGGTTTTCTTATAAGTTTGTCATTATTGCAATAAGGTTACAGAAGATTAAAAGCTTTCATTTTGCGCCACAATGTCATGCGGCTAACGCCAAGGTATTGCGCGGTTTTACCACGACGCCCACTATTTAATGACAGTGCATCGACAATTATTTCAGGGTTTAATGTGGTTTTTCTTCTTTGGAGATCTAATTCTAGGGCCGTTTGAATACTGTCTGGTAAATCGCTAATTTTAAGTTTTTCTCCAGTCGCCATGGCAACAGTAAAGCTGGCGCAATTTTCAAGCTCTCTAACATTGCCCGGCCATGGGTAATGTATCAATTTTGATTTCAGCAAGGGGTCTAAATCCCAGCTGCTTGATACCGACGCCTGCTTAAGAAAATAGTCAAAAAGCAATAGGATATCGTCTTTACGATCTCTTAATGGTGGCACATAAAGAGGAATCACTTCGAGACGATAACGCAGGTCTTCACGAAATTGATGTTGCTCTATAGCTTTATCTAAGCTCATATTAGATGCAGAGATCACCGATGCGGAGAATTCCTGAAGATTGACATCACCTACAGGATAATACTGTCGCTCCTGAAGTACCCTTAATAATTTGGCCTGCGTGGATGGTGCAAGGCAGGTGACCTCATCGAGAAAAAGTGTTCCCTTATGAGCGGCATGCATCAGCCCTGCATTGTTAGTGAGAGCCCCTGTAAAGGCGCCTTTTTTATGGCCAAATAATTGTGATTCGATTAGCTCGCTGGAAAAGTTAGCCACATTAACGGCAATAAAGGGCTCCTTAGCTCTTGCGCTTTCAGCATGTATAGCTCGGGCGATTAACTCTTTGCCAACCCCAGTTTCTCCCGATATATAGATTGAAACATCAGTTTTAGCCGCTTTTCTAATCTTTTCGAATAGCTCTCGCATTTTAATATTGCGAGACAACATACCATGAAATAAAATGGCTTTGTCTAATTGTGCTTGAGATTTGATGATACTCTCCCTGAGTCAATCAACAGCTGCCATCCTTGATCAGCTTAATACGGAAATAATAATATCTATTCATAGATATATATTAGTGTAGTTTAAATTACAACAAATAGAGATGATTTTTGTCTGTTCACCTTAGTCAGGCTGCTAGTATACCCTCGACTTTGGCTTGACCGTCTGCTATATTCATATGATGAAAAGCACCGTTTTCCCATCAGATTTCACACTCAACCGAGTCTCACTAGGCTTGGTGTCTATAGCTTCGCGCCTCCTGCCCTGAGGGGCAACGTACTATTTAACCTAATTAAATCTCGTTTTCGCTCGTAATACTTACATTATTTGAGCGAAATTCTATGCCCTTATAGGGAAATAAGTTTTACAATACTGCCAAACTATCTGGTGGCAGTTAATCAGGGAAATATAACCATGGATTCAAAAGATAATTTAATTATTTTTGATACAACATTGCGCGACGGCGAGCAGAGTCCCGGTGCGTCGATGACTAAAGATGAAAAAGTGCGTATTGCCAAAGCCCTTGAAAAGCTTCGAGTCGATGTGATCGAGGCGGGTTTTGCGGTATCTAGTCAGGGTGATTTTGATGCGGTGCAAGCCATAGCTAACAGCATCAAAGAAAGTCGTATTTGCAGCCTTTCCAGAGCTGTTAAAGGTGATATAGAAGCAGCTGCACAGGCACTAAAAGGTGCTGAAGCGGGTCGGATTCATACGTTTATCGCCACCTCGCCAATACATATGAAATATAAGCTGCAAATGGAGCCAGATCAGGTCATGGGTCAGGCAATTTCGGCGGTAAAGTTGGCGCGAGGTCTAATTGATGATGTTGAATTCTCCCTAGAAGATGCCAGTCGCACAGAATTTGATTTTATGTGCCGCATAACCGAGGCAGTGATTAAAGCCGGAGCAAAGACTATTAATTTGCCAGATACAGTCGGTTATTCAGATCCCGGCGAATATGGCAGCATGATTCAGCGTTTGATGAGCACCGTACCCAATGCGGATAAGGCTATTTTTTCAGTACATTGCCACAATGATTTGGGGCTTGCAGTTGCCAATAGTTTAGCCGCAGTTAAAGCAGGTGCTAGACAGGTGGAATGTACCATTAATGGTTTAGGCGAAAGGGCAGGTAATGCCTCCCTTGAAGAGCTAGTGATGGCGATTGGTACACGCAAAGATATCTTTCCAGTGCAAACTAAAATCGATACTACGCAGATTGTACCTACATCGCGATTGGTCTCTTCGGTAACGGGGTTTCCTGTTCAGCCGAATAAAGCGATTGTTGGCGCCAACGCCTTTGCTCATGAGTCTGGCATTCATCAGGACGGGATCTTAAAATTCCGTGAAACCTACGAAATCATGAAGGCAGAAGATGTTGGCTGGAGTACTAATAAGTTGTCTCTGGGTAAGTTATCCGGTCGTGCGGCCTTTGCTGCGCGTCTAGAAGAGCTAGGTATTACGTTTGAAAGCAAAGATGACTTTAATCAGGCTTTTGTGCGTTTTAAAGAGTTGGCTGATAAGAAGCGTGAAATTTTTGATGAAGATCTTCAGGCGCTGGTGTCTGATGTGCAGATAGGTGCGGAAGATGATGCTATTACGGTAAAGGATCTCGAGGTGCTAAGTAAAACTGGTCAATTACCAACGGCTAAAATTTGTATTCGCTATAAAGACAAAGATCATCAGTCAGAAGCCAGTGGCGATGGTGCTGTTGATGCTATCTTTAATGCCATTGAAAAGTTGATAAATAGCGAGACTCATCTTCAATTGTACTCAGTAAATGCGGTGACTGAAGGCACTGATTCACAGGGTGAAGTAACCGTTCGTTTGGAAAAAGAGGGGCGTATTATCAATGGTCAGGGTGCAGATACAGATATTTTATTGGCCAGTGCCAAGGCCTATGTGAATGCACTAACCATAATGGGCAATCCAGGTCGGCTTCACCCGCAGTTAGGTGGTGTGTAGTGGCACAGAATCAGGGATCACCGACTCAGTTACGCGACCACTATTTGCAAACCTTAGGTATAGTGCAATATATACCCAAAGAGCTTGCAGATGAAGTAGTGGTCGATAACTCAGTTGATGAAATCCCTGTAGCCGAGAGTCTTGCTACTGAAAACACTGTAACCAAAAGTCCAGTTCAATCGGTACAGACAAAGGCGAGCCAGCAATCGGCTATCGAAGCTTTATTGCAAGCTGATACTGAAGATAATTCACCTAAAAAATTAGATAGAGTTGTTAAACCCTCAAGTCAGGCGCAACAAGAAACATCCACACTAGCCCTTCAGTTTGTCTTTTGGCAACCCACTGATGAGTTATTAATTGCAACTGCTGCTGACCATCAGTTACCAGATAGTCAGCAGGTTAGTCTTCTAACAAAAATAGTTGCCACCATTGATAATCAGTTATCTGGGTTACCCCAGTTTGATGTTATCAGTTGGCCACCCCATGCGAGTATGCAGGGTGGCGAGCAAGAGGCTAGAGAATTTCTATCCACTCTGATTAGCTCAAGGTTGGCGGCAAAATCAACGAAGCTTCTTTTAATACTGGGTGAATCAGCCCAAAACTGGTTGCTTTCTTCCAAGCAAAAAACGTCTGTCAAAGATGGCATACTGCCGATGACTGCCGATGCAACAGCACTTATTGTCCCGTCCTTAACTGAAATGCTAAGTCAGCCACAGTTAAAACGCCTGACATGGCAAGTTATTTGTCAGTATTTCACTCAGCAAAAAGCTTCAAGCTAAGCGATGAAATTACCACTGGCATTAGATCTTATGAATGCCAATGCTTGTTTACCGGCATCTAAAAGTCTTATTATCCGTCAAGCAACAGCAGATGATCTGCCTTATATTAGTACTATAGAGCAGCTAACATCAGTCAATCCATGGTCTAATAGACAGCTCAACAATTGCCTCGAGCAATCACTAGTGCTGATACAAGAAGAGCAGCTGATAGGCTTTGCCGTTGTTATTCTAGTTGAGGATCAGGCTGAACTGCATAATATTGCCATCAATCCTCAGGTCCAAGGGCAGGGGCTTGGCCGCTTTTTTTTACAAGCACTTATTGAAGCTTTGCCGGTAAAAATTAAACAATTATATCTTGAAGTAAGAGTCAGCAATTACCGAGCAATTCGTCTCTATCACCGTATGGGATTTTCAAAAATTGCCGAACGAAAAGATTACTACCGCAATGGATTAGGGCGTGAAGATGCGGTCATCATGGCGAGGAATTGCGCCACTTAATTACTGCTTGATAGGTTTCTTCTGCAACTTACGTTGCAAAGTACGTCTGTGCATACCCAGACTTCTAGCTGTTGCAGAAATATTACCCTGATTATCATTTAATACCTTTTGGATATGTTCCCACTCCAAACGGTTTACAGAAGTAGGTGCAGTTGGAACTGGTACCTCATTAATGTTGCTTTCTGAGGATGTAAATGCCAATACAATTTCATTGGCGGAGGCTGGTTTGCAAAGATAGTTAACCGCCCCCAATTTAATGGCCTCCACCGCCGTCGAAATGCTTGAATAGCCCGTTAAAATAAGAACCTCAGCATGAGGAAGAATATCTTTAATAGAGGTCAAAATAGATAAGCCAGATTCATTGTCTAACTTTAAATCAAGAATTACACGCTCAATATCATCGCTATCTTCACACAGACTAAAAGCCTGTGGGCCATTATTCGCGCTTTGAACACGATGCCCCTGGCGCTCAAGTACTCTAGTAAGAACTGAGCAAAACGTATTATCGTCATCGACAATTAAATAGTTCACTCTTCATTCTCAGTTTTAAGCGTTAGATTTACTGGCAGGTTAATTGTCGTCAAGGTGCCGCCATCTTCAATATTTTGTAAGTTAATTGAACCACCAAAACGCGTCACAGTGCTTTGCGATAAAAACAATCCCAAGCCAAGCCCTTCCGATTTATTAGAAAAGAAAGGTTTGCCGATATTTTTTATATTGGTGGCGTCAAGGCCCACACCTTGATCTCTAATCTGAATCTCAATTTCAAATTTAGTCCAACTAATGGTTACCTCAACGGAGTTAGGGCTAGCATCAGCGGCGTTGTTCAACAGATTTAAGATAGATTGTGCAATGGTAGGGTGAAATGTCAGATCTGGAGCTGATACAGCGCAGTCTGCATAACTAATACTGGCTTTAAGTTCTGGACGCATTAGCTGCCAGCGCTCGAATAATGGGTCAAAATATGAAGATAGAGACTGCGCCGAATAGGCATCTGAAGTAGACTCATTAGCCGTTGTTTGCAGTTGCTTTAAGGTTATTCTACATTGATCAATTTGTTGACTTAATAGGGTTAAATCTTGGTTTTTATCCTGCTGTTCTAGCATTTCGTCCACCAATAACTTCATAGTATTGAGCGGTGTTCCCAGTTCATGAGCAGTCCCTGCTGCCAATGTACCTATGGCTAAAAGCTGTTCATCCTGTAACTGCTGTTCTCGATGCTCAGCGATTTTTTGTTGTTGCGATTTCAATTCGTTAGCCATGCGACTGACAAAGTAGGTAATAATTGCAGCGCTGATAGCAAAATTAGCCCACATTCCCAGAATATGTAAATTATTTCCCGCCATGGAATGACCCATATGATTTGGTGCTATGGCAGATACAGGCACATGATAACTAAGCAGCAGGCTGTAACAGCCAAGCGCGATAATAGCGATTACTGCGGTATAAAGCCCAGGTAAAGCGATGGCGGCAATACTGATTGAGATTAAATAATAGGATATAAATGGGTTCGAAGCGCCGCCGCTAAAATACAGCAAAATACTAAAGAAAAATATATCCACCAACAGATGAACAAAAAATTCTCTGTCGGTAATTGGTATGTTGACTCTGCCCCTATTGGCAGTTGCTATAGTGACTGAAGCATAAATGGCTAGCACCCAAGCAATTGAGCTAGTTGGCAGATCAATGGGTTTAAACAGGCTAAAATAAACAAGTGCAAGCCCTTGACCCAGTAAGACAACGGCGCGAATTAGGCCCAGCCTTTTAAGGTTGTGGTGTGAGGCTGAATCAGTCTGATAGTTTGCATCATTTTTCATAAGCTAAGTTTACCAAAATTCCAGCATAAACAGTTCAAATTAATTGAGCTATAAATAAACGTATATTAATTAAAAAGTACTAACAATTATCCGGCGAATCACACTTGAATGGTCTACTATTAAAGTTAACTAAGCGTGATTTTAATTATGGGTGTTAGAGAAAAGGATTCTCTAGAGTTTTACAGGGAAGGTAAGCAATGAAGTTGTATCAATTTAGTTTCAATAATCGCATTTATCGTCAGGGGACTTTTTGCGCGGCTTTTCTTGCTGTGGCATTAATAGTTGGCTGTGTAAGTGGTCGTCAAGAGACATCCAATGGCGAAAGTTTTATAGTATCAAATGTTCAAAATACCCTTAATTATATTCCGCGAGACATTGATGCTAAAACCAGTAGCGTTAGGCAGTGGCGCGGCGGTGATATAATTTATGTGGCTAATGGACACATTGATCATATGGCTATGATTGATGACAGCGCCTTTGTTGCAGATAACGGTCCAGATATTATTGATAGCAATCGCAATGGTGTGATTAGGCGATATAATAATTTTGATAAATGGGCTGACCACGGGGGATGGTCTATCGTTGAAGGCTATTATGTCCCGCGAGAAGAAAAAACAGATTCAGTTGCCCAAAGCACCATAAATACATTTAATATTGGCGATGTTTACAACGCGCAGGCTGAAATGAACGCTGTGCTCAACCGTTACAAAAGAAATAGCCCGCCAAATACACATAGCTCACAGCTGGTAAGACAGGCCTATAAACACCTCTATAATATTGACCTTGATGTCGATGGGGGCTGGTGGTCATGGCCAAAAGATATTCGACAAAACCCCAATGTCAAAGCTATACCTGGGGCCTCATTTGTCCGCTCATAATAATATGTAAAACGCTGTAAAAGGGTATAGTTTTGATAACAAGAATCTCTTTTTTGATGGTTCTTTTTTGGTCAATCTTTCTGTCCGCTTGCGGTTCTGGGTATGACCAAAATCAATCAGAAAACAGTTCCTCCAGTTTATTTTCTCAATGCGAAAATACATTCATAGTCTCTGGTTCTAGAAAAATTTACCTATTTGAGCACCAATCCGAGAGTGTCGAATTTGATCAGTTAGCAGTCTTTAATGATTGGGCACCCCTAAGTGCGTTTTTAGACTGCGCTAACAACCGAATTATTGCCCCCTATGGAGCAAGAAAAGACAATCGCAACAACTCAGGTGTAATGATTGTTGATTTAAAATCAGGTATTAAGACTGAATATCCTTTAGACACAAAAGGTATTCAGGGGATACCCGTTAAATATGACAATGGCATACTGCTGAGTACCACCTTGTTAAATCAAACAAAGCCGTCAAAAATACCGCCAGCCTATGGGTATTTGCCGCCAGGAGAACGCTATATGGATGCTCGAGGGGGCGACTATAGGCTATTTGCATCCACAGTATTTTTTGATTTATCTAGGTTGCAATTCACAAGGGAATTGGATTTAGATTTAGGCTATTCAGTCATTCAAGACGATATCCTCTATGCGAAACAGCGTGGCGCTATAACCGCTATCAACCTGCAATCCAAAACAACCGATGTTTTATACCAATCAACAGTTAATAGCACCACAGGTGAGGTAAAAAATAATCCCCTAAATCATCTTTCAGTCTTTTTAGACGCCGAATACTATATGGTACTTAACCGACAGAGTCAGAATAATTCTAGAGGGCAATTGGAAGGGTTTGAGGACAGTGCTCTGTACAAACTAGAGAAAGGCTCAATGGTGAAAGTGACTAATCTTCCCTATGACGATGCTGTTTATTTACTCGGATTAGATAGTAAGCTCTATATATTTACAGATTCATTTAAAATCATTGAATATGACCTCAATACAAAAAAAGTGGTCGAGCGAGAGTTGCCCTATTCGAAAGAAATAGTTGGCTACAGTATTGAGTCTGTGGGTTACACTCATCAAAATTTTATAGTGGCACTGGATAATCAGCGAACTGATATCAGTAGCAAAGTTATACTAATTAGCCGTGATTTTAGTCAGGCTAGCGCGCCACAAGTAGTTGATCTTCGGCTAATCAGCGTAACCAGTAATTTGGCAATTGATACCTCTGACAGCAGGGGTGTTCAACTGCCAGTTCATCAAAGTTCTTCATTGAATTAGGTAATCTGTACTATTTAGTTAAGGTAAAAGTGGCAGCCTTATACTAAAGCGGTTAACATGGCGCCAATTAATTTATTCAATATTTTAAGAAGGCGTTAATGCAGTCATTGTCAGAAAATCTTCAGGAAAACTATGATCGTCTTATTATCGAAAGTCTCGAACAAGGCTGTATTTGGGGCTTGAGAGATGAGGATAATAATTGGGCAATGGTTGAGTCGAGTATAGACCCTGACATCGGCGTTATTCCCTTCTGGTCCAATCAAGGTTTAGCGTCCCAGCTATGCAGTGATCAATGGTCAGTTTATCAGCCTGTGGCCATTGCTATGGAAGAATTTCTTGATGATTGGCTTATTGGCATGCATGAAGATATTTTGCGAGTTGGCATTAACTGGAATACCGATCTTGAGGGTCAAGAGCTAGAACCCCTAGATTTACTTGAAGAATTTGAATCCGAATTAGAGTAGCAGATGTTTTTACAGCCTTTTTTTTCCCAAGTTAACAACCAGTTGAGCATTAGTGCTGAGCAGGGCAGTCAATTTGCAAAACAAATTTGCAATGATTTCAACCCAATTCATGATATTGACTCCAAGCGCTTCTGCGTTCCCGGAGACCTTCTTTTTGCTCTAACCCTAAATAACTATGGGTTAAGTCAGAAAATGCAATTTGATTTTTCAGGACTAGTACCCGCAGATAAAGAGCTTATATTTCCAGATTGGATCGAATCTGATTTGTCGATTAAAGACAGTCGAGAAAAAGTCTATCTCAATGTTCATCGCGATGGACAGGCCACTCAACAACAGACTGCGATTGAACATCTGGTTCGTAGCTATGTTGAGTTCTCAGGACACAGTTTCCCCTACATTCTGGTGCCACTAATGCAGCAGCATAACGTGATGATTAATACCAGCCGTCCGCTAGTGATGTACCAATCTATGTCATTAACTTTAGATCAACTATCAATAGCTTCACCTGAGGTGAAATTTATAGAGGCTCAGATGAAAGTCGATGGCAAGCGCGGCAATGTAACCCTGCAATTTTCCATCAATGACGGTGAAAAACCCGTTGGCTGTGGCGAGAAAAAGTTAGTCCTAAGCGGCCTAAGAGAATTTGATCAGCAAGCGATGGATCAACTTATCCTAGATTACGAAGCTAGAAAAGCCTAGCTTTAAAGCATTTTCTTTAGGAAAGCCCCAGTATGTGACTTCTTCACCTTAGCCACATCCTCTGGGGTTCCTGTTGCAACGATTGTTCCGCCGCCAGCACCACCCTCTGGGCCCAAATCTATAATCCAATCAGCAGTTTTAATCACATCCAAATTATGTTCAATAACCACTACCGTATTACCGTGATCACGCAGTCTATGCAAAACAGTTAACAGCTGCTCAATATCGTGAAAATGAAGCCCTGTTGTCGGTTCATCTAAGATGTATAGGGTTTTACCCGTATCTCTTTTAGACAGCTCTTTAGACAGTTTTACCCGCTGCGCCTCGCCGCCGGAAAGGGTAGTTGCCGCCTGACCCAGTTTGATATACGACAACCCCACATCAGTCAGCGTCTGAAGTTTGCGCGAAACACTGGGAATCGCCTCAAAAAATTCACTGGCATCCTCAATGGTCATATCCAACACCTGATGAATATTTTTACCCTTAAAGGTGATATCCAAGGTTTCGCGGTTATAGCGTTTACCCTTACACAGATCACAGGGAACATAGATATCGGGCAGAAAGTGCATCTCAACCTTAGTCACGCCATCGCCCTGACAGGCTTCACAGCGGCCACCTTTAACATTGAAGCTAAATCGGCCGGGCGTATAACCGCGAGAACGCGCCTCTTGGGTGCCCGCAAAAAGCTCCCTAACAGGAGTAAAAATACCCGTATAAGTCGCAGGGTTTGACCTAGGAGTTCGACCAATTGGACTCTGATTAATATCAATGCATTTATCAAAATGCTCAAGGCCAGAAATTGCTTTATGAGCAGCAGGTTTCAATGTAGTAGCCTTATTAAGTGCCACTGCCGCCGCAGGGTAAAGTATTCCATTGATCAGTGTTGATTTTCCAGATCCCGAGACACCCGTAATACAGGTGAATAGGCCCACCGGAATATTGGCATCAATCGACTGTAAATTATTGGCTTTAGCGCCATTAATATCGAGGGATTTACCCTTACTCTTATGCCGTTTTTTGGGTACAACAATGCCTCTTGTGCCCGATAAAAATTGCCCAGTAATCGACTTAGGGCTATCAATAATAGACTGGCTATCACCCATGGCAACGATCTCGCCGCCATGCACACCGGCACCGGGACCAATATCAATAATATAGTCAGCGGCTTTAATTGCATCCTCATCATGTTCAACCACAATAACCGTATTGCCTAAGTCACGAAGACGTACAAGGGTTTTAAGTAGTCGTTCATTATCGCGTTGGTGCAATCCGATACTGGGTTCATCGAGAATATACATAACCCCCACCAATCCAGCGCCGATTTGACTGGCCAGCCTTATACGTTGCGCCTCGCCGCCAGAGAGTGTTTCAGCACTGCGGTTCAGCGACAGATAATTAAGCCCCACATCCACCAAAAAGCAAAAGCGGTCGCGGATTTCTTTAATAATCTTTTCAGCAATTTCACCCTGACGGCCGGGTAAATCTATGCCTTCAAAATAGTCATAGCACTCACCCACAGGCATAGCGACAATATCTTCAATGCGTCTATCATCGACAAAAACATTGCGCGCAGATTTACAGAGTCTGGTACCTGAGCATTCCGGACAGTTAGAGGTTGCCATAAACTTACTGAGATCCTCTCTAACCGAGTTGCTCTCAGTATCTTTATAGCGACGCTCCATATTAGGGATAACTCCCTCAAAACTATGTTGTCGGCGAAATACCGTACCCCGATCATTCTCGTAGTTAAAGGTAATTTCCTCATCGTCGCTACCAAACAAAATTTTCTGCTGATGCAAAGGCGATAACTTATTCCAAGGGCTTTCAATATCAAAATCGTAGTGCTCAGCTAGACTGCGTAGCATATTGAAATAGAACAGTGAGCGTCTATCCCAGCCGCGAATGGCCCCCTCGGTAATCGAAGCCTCTGGATGCTGAATAATACGATCCACATCAAAAAACTGATGAATGCTAAGACCATCGCAAGTATCACAGGCGCCAGCGGGGTTATTAAATGAAAACAACCTAGGCTCAAGTTCAGTTAGGCTGTAATTACAAATAGGACAGGCAAATTTAGCGCTAAACATTACATCCTTTTCGTCGCCATCCATATAGCTAATAAGAGCGATACCCTCAGCCAGATTAAGCGCCGTTTCAAAAGACTCTGCGATGCGAATACCAATGCCATCCTTAACCTTAAAGCGATCCACCACAACTTCAATACTATGTTTTTTCTTTTTATCTAAGGCAGGAGTCTCATCTAGATCACAGATTAGCCCATCGATACGAGCGCGAATAAACCCCTGACGGCGCAAATTATCCAATAAATGAACATGTTCACCTTTTCTATCCTGAACAACAGGGGCTAAGAGCATCAATTTAGACCCCTCAGGTAGCTCGAGTACCTGATCAACCATTTGGCTGACAGTCTGCGCCTTTAGAGACCGTTTATGCTCAGGACAGCGCGGTTCACCCGCGCGAGCAAATAACAGGCGCAAATAATCATATATTTCAGTAATCGTACCCACAGTAGAACGCGGGTTATGGCTGGTAGATTTTTGCTCAATAGAAATAGCTGGAGAAAGACCCTCGATATGATCAATATCCGGCTTTTCCATCATTGAAAGAAATTGACGAGCATAGGTAGATAGGGATTCTACATAGCGCCTCTGACCCTCAGCGTAGAGCGTATCAAATGCCAAAGATGATTTTCCAGAACCCGAAAGGCCAGTAATAACAATTAACTTATCGCGGGGAATATCGAGGTCGATATTTTTAAGATTATGGGTTCTCGCACCGCGAACTTGAATGGTATCCATTGACACTACTTTTATTTAGGTTAAAGGATCTATTATAAGGCTCAATCCATAGGTCGAGCAAAGTGAAATAGTGAAATAAGTGATTCTATTTACTCTTATTGCATCAAAATAGATGAATAAAATTAACGATAATTATTTTCCCACGCCAAACAGACTGTTACTATAGTGATTCTTCACATCACTCGGTAACAAAAGCGCCCAAATTGACAGATTCCTCCCCGCATTCAAACCAATTCACCAGCGTAGAAAAGCGAGCCATTATTTCGATTGCAAGCCTTTACGGTTTTCGCATGCTAGGTTTGTTTATGGTGCTACCAGTTATGTCGCTGTATTTCGATGGGTATCAGCAAGCCTCAGCCTTTATGCTCGGGCTCGCCTTGGGGATCTATGGTCTTACCCAAGCAATTTTTCAAATACCCTTAGGGTTATTATCTGACAAAATTGGTCGGCGCCCAGTTATTTTTGGTGGACTACTATTATTTATTCTAGGCAGTGTAGTGGCGGCAGTCGCAGACAGTGCAATCGGCGTTGTAATGGGTCGCGCACTGCAAGGTATGGGTGCCATAGCAAGCACATTGATGGCATTAGTCACCGACCTTACTGCCGAGCAAAATCGCACCAAAG
>Ga0207964_1000139_pt1 | contig 24777 bp, 18 predicted proteins | sample Knorr_S23_td_250_FD_185608 | JGI IMG/M metagenome (GOLD analysis project Ga0207964, IMG submission 185608) | Marine microbial communities from Southern Atlantic Ocean transect - Knorr_S23_td_250_ad_251m_LV_A (SPAdes) (version 2) | ecosystem: Environmental > Aquatic > Marine > Oceanic | place...
TGTCGGAATTAGGTCAGGGAACCACTAACTGGCGCCCCAATTTTGATGCTTCTTTAGAGGAGCCAGAAATACTTCCTGCGCGGGTGCCCAGTATTTTACTGAATGGTACCACTGGTATTGCCGTCGGGATGGCAACTGATATACCGCCGCATAACCTCAATGAAGTAGTCAATGCCTGCCTTCATCTGCTGGATAATCCAAAGGCTGATGTAGCCGAATTAATGGGCTTTATTAAAGCGCCAGACTTCCCTACTGATGCGGAAATAATAACTCCCGTAGCTGATATTTTAAGCGCTTACCAGACCGGTCGTGGTTCGGTAAAAATGCGCGCGCTGTGGACAAAAGAAGATGGCGATGTGATTGTAACCGCGTTGCCATTTCAGTCTTCTGGTTCAAAAATTCTCGAGCAGATCGCCACCCAAATGCGCAGTAAAAAATTGCCTATGGTGACTGATTTGCGCGATGAGTCAGACCACGAAAACCCCACGCGATTGATTATCACGCCAAAATCCAATCGGGTGGATATTGACGTCTTAATGGATCATTTATTTGCCACTACTGATCTCGAGCGCAGTTACCGTATCAATTTGAATATTATCGGTGTCGATGGCAAGCCGGCGGTGATGGATTTGCGACGTATCCTTAAAGAGTGGTTGAGCTTTCGAATTGATGTAACCCGCCGCCGCTTGGATTATCGACTGCAAAAGGTCGAGAAGCGTCTGCACTTGCTAGATGGCTTATTGGTCGCTTTTTTAAATATTGATGAAGTGATCCATATTATCCGCACCGAGGACCAGCCCAAACCGGCATTGATGGAGCGATTTGGTCTTTCCGATGTGCAGGCCGACTATATTCTGGATACCAAATTGCGCCAATTAGCGCGTCTTGAGGAAGTCAGAATTCGCGCCGAGCAGGAAGAGTTGATGCAGGAAAAGGTTGAGTTAGAGCTTCTCTTAAGTTCTGATGCGCGACTTAAAACTCTGGTGAAAAAAGAACTTAAAGCCACGGCTGCTGAATACGCTGATCAGCGTCGTTCAGCACTCACCGAACGCAGTGAAGCGCAGGCATTTAGCGAAAAAGATCTGCTGACCGCAGAGCCTATTACCGCTGTACTATCCGATAAGGGTTGGCTGCGAGCCGCCAAAGGGCACGATATTGACCCCACTAGCTTAAACTATAAGTCGGGGGATAAATTCCTCTCCGCGGCACAGGGGCGCAGTAACCAAAATGTCTTTTTGCAGGATACTACTGGTAGGTACTATGCCTTGCCGGGTCATACATTGCCCTCGGCGCGAGGTCAGGGGGAGCCTGCCACTGGGCGTTTAAACCCGCCTGCGGGTTCATTATTTACCCATGTATTGATGGGTGATGATACTCAAAAGATTCTATTGGGCACCGATGCAGGTTATGGTTTTGTGGCTAAAGTAGGCGATCTTTTTACCAAAAACAAAGCCGGTAAATCGGTGGTTTCCATCCCCAAAGGGGGAAAAATACTGGGTCCTAAATTAGTTTCTGAAGAGAATTTGCTAATTGCCGCAGTGAGTAATGAAGGCAGATTATTGGCCTTTCCGCTAAGTGATTTGCCCGAGTTATCCAGAGGTAAGGGCAATAAAATAATTAATATTCCCAGTTCTAGGCTGCAGGCGCGGGAAGAGTTTGTAGTGGACTATGCAGTGATAGGCGAGGGGCAATCACTGGTGGTGCACTCCGGCAAGCGCTACCTGGTGATGAAGCCAAAGGATTTGGAGCATTATTGCGGTGAGCGCGGACGTCGAGGCCATAAACTGCCACGCGGATTCCAGAAAGTTGATCGGCTAGAGGCGGAGTAATTACTAAGGTGTTGCCGTAGAGTTTTTTAATTGGGCAATCGCCGCTTCAAGTTGCGGGTCTTTATTATCTTCTAGATCCTCCTCTGCGGGTTCAACAAGCATATCTGGCTCTATTCCCTCACCGTGAATAGAGCGTCCATTGGGGGTGAAATAATGGGCGGTGGTTAATTTTATAGCCCGTCCATCATCTAGCGGCATCAGGGTTTGTACCGAGCCCTTGCCAAAACTGCGGGTGCCCAAAATAGTTGCCCGCCCTTGATCTTGCAGGGCGCCAGCGACGATTTCTGAGGCTGAAGCACTACCTTTATTAATTAGCACCACGATGGGAGCGCCATCGAGTAGATCGCCGGAGGTGGCGTTAAATTCGCGATTGGCACTGGGTAAGCGCCCCTCGGTATAGACCAATAGCCCTTCACCAATAAGTGCATCGGCAATAGCGGTGGACTCCGGCAAAAGGCCGCCGGGGTTATTTCGTAAATCTAAAACCAATCCTTGCAGAGGGGCTTCAGCTTGTAATTCATTCAGTGCAGTTTTAAATTCATCGCCGGAGTTGGTCTGGAACTGCGCTATGCGTATATAGCCAATATTTTCTTCGAGGATACGGCTGCGCACGGAATTTATATGAATAATTTCGCGTTCTAAATTTAGTTGTATTTTCTCGGCTTCACCTTCTCTAGCAATACTTAAGCTAACCTTCGATCCCTGCTCGCCACGTAATTTATCTATGGCTTTTTGTAACCCGATACCGCGCACAGATTGTTGGTCAATTTCCACTATATAGTCGCCAGACCTAATACCAGCCTCTGCCGCCGGACTGTTATCCAGTGGTGAGACTACCAGAATTAACCCTTGGTCTGTGGTAACTTCCATGCCCAAACCACCGTAATCCCCTGAGGTGTTTTCCTGTAATTCCTGATAACTTTGTTGGTTGAGGTATGTGGAATGGGGGTCGAGATTGGCTAAAAGACCCTCGATTACGCGGTCGAATAATTGGTCATCTGAGAGCTCTTCTATATAGCCAATGCGCACCTGTTCGAACACTTCAGTAAAAAGACGCAACTCTTTTAAGGGTAGGCGCTCGGAGGGTTGTGAGCTACCATCTGCCGGTTGAAGATTGGTTTTCTCTCCATAGGTGAATAATGAGAGGGTAATTAGCCACAGTGTCAGAACAATTTTTAACATATCCAGTTACCTAATTCTCTATAACAACGTTTTACCATTAGGGGGAAGTATAGCTCTTACTCAGCCATATTTTGGGGTTGACGGGCACACCTTTTTCGCGAATTTCAAAATACAATGCAGGTTTGTTTAGGCCGCCAGTATTTCCAGCTCGAGAGACGATCTCGCCACTCTGCACCCAGTCGCCGGTTTCTCTGAGTAGCTCTTGATTGTGCGCATAGAGGGACATAAATCCATCGCCATGGTCCACAATAACCAGTAATCCAAATCCCCTTAGGTAGTTGGAAAACACCACTCTGCCATGGTGCACAGCTTGCACTACAGTGCCGGCTTGGGTATTGATTAACCACCCTTCCCAGCGCAGATAGTTTCCGCGTTTACTTTTAAAGCTGTGCTTTAACCGACCTTTTACTGGCCAAATTAGTTTGCCTTTGCTGGCAGCAAAAGAAGGGTAATCTTTTGCGGGCGCTACTTTTTCGGCCGCGCGCTGTACTCTATCAATCAATCTCTCAAGTTCTTTTCGCTGTCTCTGCAAATTGCTCAGTTGCTGTTCACCGGTTAGCAATTGGGATTCAATGCTATTGAGCGTTTGTTGACGCTTTTTGGTGGTTTTAAGGAGGGCTTTGAGATCAGTTTGAAGCTCTTTTTGCGAGTTGGCGAGATTGATTTTGATATCGTTAATCTCAGCAATGGTTTTCTCTAATTTATCAATGGTGATTTTGAACTGCTGTATTTTTTGCGAGCGCGCCTCCAATAAATATTCATAGTATTTAAAAATGCGCGCAATTCTCTGGGGGTTTTCTTGATTGAGTAGCAATTTGACCGGCTCTTCACTGCCTGTTTTATAGGCGGCACGGATTTGCTCAGCAATCGCCGAGCGCTGATCCATAATGCGCTTTTCCAACTGTTGCTGTCTATGGACAAGGTTCTCTAATTGTTTTTGATTGTCGGCGATTTTCTTGCGCAACAGGCGAATCTTGCGATTAATTTTTGCCGATTGTCGTTCAACCAATTCCAACTGTTGTTGGATATCATCTTTTTCCTGACGTTGGTTTTGTAACTCTTTTTCTAGGCTTGAGATGGAGCGTTTTAGTTGATCCAGTTCGGCCTGTTGTGACTTATCAGCCACCGCATGGAAACTTAAACTTAGCGCTATAAGCCCAGATAAAACTACAGGCACTAGCCTGAAATAATTTTTTGAGCGAATTATCGCAAAGGATAGAATGGTTATAAGCCGCCCTTTGCGATTAGTCATTAGCAGATTAGCGTACGACCGGACATTTCGGCGGGTTTTTCAAGACCCATCAAATCTAGTATGGTCGGTGCTATATCTGCCAGAGAGCCGCCAGAATCCAAGCTGACTTGTCGCGAACCCACATACACAAGGGGTACGGGCAACGTGGTGTGTTGAGTATGGGGTTGGTTGCTTACTTCGTCGAACATTTCCTCAACATTGCCATGGTCGGCGGTGATCAATGCCTCGCCGCCCTGTTGAATCGTTGCATCCAATACCTGTTTGAGACAGCTATCCACCGCTTCTACTGCTTTAACCGAGGCTTCAAAGCTACCGGTATGGCCCACCTGATCGCAGTTGGCATAGTTGCAGACGATAGAATCGAATCGACCGGAGTTAATCGCTTCTACTAATTTCTCTGTAACCTCGTGGGCACTCATTTCCGGCTTCTGGTCATAGGTGTCTACATCGGGAGAGGGGATTAATATGCGCTCTTCGCCGTCATACAGTGATTCGCGACCGCCGCTAAAGAAGAAAGTTACATGGGCATACTTTTCAGTTTCGGCAATGCGCAACTGCTGTTTGCCCTGATTAGAGAGATATTCACCCAGAGAATTTACCATATGTTCTGGTGGATAGGCGCAGGGCACATCTAGGTTGGCTTCGTATTCAGTGGCCATCACAAAAGCTGAAAGCTTGGGTACTTTTTGGCGAGTAAAGCCATCGAATTCTAGATCCACCAAAGCATGGCTAATTTCGCGTGCGCGATCTGGACGGAAGTTCATGGAGATAATGGCGTCGCCATCTTCAATGGCAACAGCGGTCTCGCCATTTGCAACTATGGCAGTGGCTTTTACAAATTCGTCATTTTCATCGCGCTGATAAGCTGCCTCTAAACCTTCTATAGCGGTGTTGGCAATATGCTCACTGTGTCCCTCGGTGATCAGGCGATACGCCTGTTCTACTCGATCCCAGCGATTATCTCTATCCATGGAGTAGAATCGCCCAATAATTGTTGCGATTTTGCCCACACCCAATGTGTCACATAGCGCTTGAGTTTTCTCCAGGCAGGGTTTGGCACTGCGCGGCGGACAATCGCGGCCGTCGAGAGAGGCGTGAATATAGATTTTTTCTGCACCTCGTTGTGCCGCCATCTCGAGCATGGCATTGATATGGTCCTGATGGCTGTGCACGCCACCTGGTGATAGCAATCCTATGATATGCACTGCCTTACCGGCAGTTACTGCACCGTCTATAGCTTCACAAAAGGCGGGGTTGGTAAAAAAATCACCGTCGGCAATAGCTTTATTGATACGGGTAAAGTTTTGATAGACCACTCGCCCAGCACCCAATGTCATATGGCCCACTTCAGAATTACCCATCTGACCCTCGGGCAGGCCTACCGCCATTCCCGAAGTGCTAATTGTGGTTTTGGGGTTATTTTCCCAAAGGTCTTTCCAGCAGGGTGCGTTAGCGGCAGAGATAGCATTGTACTTACTGCTGTCGCTGTGGCCGAATCCATCGATAATAATTAAGACTTTTGGAGATTTTTGCGTGCTCATAGATTTAGTACGTATTTGTTGAGTTCCAGACTGCGATTTTAAAGATTACTCGGGCATTTAGCTATGCCGAAGTTAAAAAATCATTAAAGTTGCTCTAAAATTTCCCAGCGTTGGAGGCAAGCACTTAATTGTTGTTGCAAATCGGCCATATTTTTCTCTACAAGCTCAATCTCTGTGCGCTCACCCTTATAGAAATCCGGCTGGCTGATACGCTGAGTAATTTCTTCGATTTGGGTTTCCAGTGCATCAATTTGATCGGGCAATCCATCGAGTTCCCGTTGATCCTTATAGGATAGCTTATTGGTTTTTTTGCGCTCTCTAGGTGGTGCTTTCTGTGGCTTATTGGCGTCATTCGATACCTGGGTGCGCTGACGTAACCAATCGTCATAGCCGCCTACATAGTGATTAATGTTGCCTCTGCCCTCAAATGCCAAGGTGCTGGTGACTACATTATTGATAAATGCGCGGTCGTGACTAACTAAAATAACCGTTCCACTGTAGTTGATAAGCAGGTCTTCAAGCAGATCCAAGGTATCTATATCTAAGTCATTGGTCGGTTCGTCTAGCACCAATACGTTGGAGGGTTTAGTGAATAGCTTGGCGAGTAACAGGCGATTGCGTTCACCGCCAGATAAAACTTTGACTGGCTGCCTACAGCGTTCGGGTGCAAATAGAAAATCGCGCAAATAACTGATGACATGACGGGATTTGCCGCCTATATCTAGCATATCGCGCCCGCCAGATACATTATCTTGCACCGATTTTTCTTCATTGAGCGCACTTCGATACTGGTCAAAATAGGCAATATCGAGGTTGGTGCCCGTTTTTATCTTTCCCGATTCGGGGGCTATTTCGCCCAACAGTAGTCTAATCAAGGTGGTTTTGCCCACGCCATTACCACCGATTAGACCTATCTTGTCGCCGCGTTGAATAAGCATTGAAAACTTTTTGATCAACGGATCCTGTTCACCATTGCTATCAAATCCGAAGTTGACGTTGTGTGCTTTCACTACAATTCTTCCGGATTTTTCAGCTTGCTCAACTCTTAGATTGGCTTTGCCTTGACGCTTGCGACGCTCTGCATATTCTTTGCGCATAGCCTGAAGTGCACGCACACGCCCCTCATTGCGAGTACGGCGCGCTTTAATACCCTCTCTGATCCACGCTTCCTCTTGAGATAGTCGCTTATCAAACAGTGCGTTGTGCTTATCTTCTGTATCCAGCATTTCCTGCTTGCGCCTGAGATAGCCATTGTAGTCGCAGTTAAATTCAATCAGCTTGCCGCGATCAATTTCAATAAAGCGGGTAGCCAAATTATCCATAAATTTACGATCGTGGCTGATAAATAAAAGAGCGGCTTCCCATTTCTTTAAAAATGATTCAAGCCATTGAATGGCCTCTATATCTAAATGGTTGGTAGGCTCATCTAGCACCAGTAAATGGGGTTCGCTGACCAGAGCTCGAGCAAGCAACACTCTGCGCTTATAGCCACCAGACAGATCGCCAATATCGGCATCGGCCTGTAAGCCCATTTTATTAATAATGGCTTCCACGCGTTGATTAATATCCCAGCCGCCGACCCTATCCAATTCCGCTTGACAGGCTTCCAGTTCAGCCATGGTTTGTTTATTGGGGTTGCTAGCCACCTCGAAACTGAGGCTGTGATAGCGCTGTGCCAGTTTGCCCTCATTGCCCAAGCCTTCGGCAATAACATTGAAAACGCTACCTTGGGTATCTTGCGGAACCGCTTGCTCAAGCTGGGCAATCCTTACCCCGTCGGTGTATTTGACCACGCCATCATCGGCAATAATTTTACCGGTGAGAATATTGAGCAGTGTGGATTTTCCGGCGCCGTTGCGACCGATTAAACACACACGCTCGCCGCGCTCAATGGACAAATTGACTTGATCGATCAGGGGCGGTTGCCCATAGCTTAAATAAATATCTTGTAATGTAACCAGTGCCATAGTCGCTTGCTTATTTCCCCAGGGGCTTTATCAACAAAATTAATTTTGGCAACAGCGTCATAGAGCCCAAAAGTGCAGCAGTCATAGCTAAACCAGTTAACAAGCCAAAGTAGATTGAGGGGATAAAATTGGATGCGGTTAAAATTGAAAATCCGATAATAATAGTAATTGCGGTGTAAAAAAGTGCCTGCCCAATACTGTTGTGGGCACGATGCATAGCCGCCATATAGTTGTTGTCTGTGGCATATTCCCGTTTAAATCTGGTGATATAGTGAATGCTGTGATCCACGCCTATACCCACAGTAATAGCGGCAATAGTGATGGTCATCATATCCAGAGGAATCGAAAAAATTCCCATGCCACCCAGCACAATAGCGGCGGCAAGAAAGTTGGGGACAATTGCTATTAGCGATAACTTTAGGGATCGGAACAGAACCAAAAACATCAGCATAATGCCTATAAACACCGCCCCTAGCGTCATAATCTGTGATTGAAAGAGACTCTGTAACATATTGTTATAAAGCACTAGCAATCCAGTAAATCTAATGTCCTGCTCGGCAATGCCGACTTCTTCAACCGCAAATTGTTTGATTTTGGCCAGTAATTCTGCGCGCTTTAACCCAGCGGTTTCCATGGCGCGAATCTGTATCCGTGTTTCGTCAATATCTTCAATAAAATAGGGCGCCACTAGTTGCTGATAAATTTCACTGCTCAGACTTTGACGCATAAAAGCAATTTCAAAGTCATTGAGTTTGTGTCCCATCAGATCGGTAGCAACCTGATTGATCTGTACCAATGAACTCACCTTACCAATTTCTGGCTGCGCCTCTAAAAAGGTGGTTAGCTTGGCAAGATCTATTAGCCCCGCGGAAGAAAACCAATAGCTATTTATTGGAGAGTCGCTTGTTGGTAGATTATCGAAGTCTTCAAATTCATCAAAATCGCCGTCTTCCAATCCACCAAAATCATCATCTTCAAATTCTGTTGCGACGGGTAGCGGATCAAAATCGGGAGCCTGTATAACTATATCTAAGGGTGTGGTGCCGCCCAGTGCGGTATCTATTACTTCCATGCCACGGTAGATTTCGGTATCGCTACGGAAATAGTCTATAAAGCGGTTTTCTACTTCAAGGCGTGAGATCCCATAGACTGATAATCCCGTTAAAACTGTAGCTAGAAATAACACTAATGAACCGCGTTGCTCGGTAAACAGAGCAAACTTGGCGGTAATAGTAGCGCTATTATCAGACAGGGCGGTATTTTCGCTCTTACCTAATAGCATGATGCCCGCGGGAATTACCACAAAGGCTATGATCAGTGCGACGCTGATACCTATGGTCATCATCCAGCCAAAATCAATCACTGGTCGAATATTGCTAACCACCAGAGAACTAAAGGCAACAATGGTAGTTAAAACTGTGTATAAACAGGGTTTGGCCATGGAAGAAACAGTTTCTGCTACCAGCTGACGCTGTTCAGCTAAGGGTTTGGTGGCCTGTAATTCGCGATAGCGAACAATCAAATGAATGGTTAATGCCAAGGTAATAATTAGCAATAGCGAGACAAAATTGGATGAAATAACAGTGAGTCGCCAGTCGACCCAGCTTAACAGGCCAAGCACAATAATCAGGCATGAGGAGCAGGTGAATATTGGCAACAATACCCAGCGTAGAGCGCGAAAAATAAGTGCCAAGGTGGCTACCATAAAGAGTAAAATGCCAATTCCAAAAACAACCAGATCGCTTTTTATAAAATCGATCATATCCGCCGTAATCATATCTGGACCGCCGAGATAAATAGTCGCGCGATCGCGGTACTGGTCTATCAGTGCTCGCACCTTAGCAACACGTTGGTGGTCTTGGCTCGCTTTAGTGGTGCGATAGTCGAGAAACTGTCTGCTTACCGCTTCCAATTGTTGCTGTTGTTGCTCGCTCAACCCCTGAGTGTCGCGCAATAGTCTCAGATTGTCGCGCTGGGACACTAAATCTAAATACTTTTGGTCCAGATTCAGCGTGGCAATTATTCCAGTGGTGCGACCATCGGCACTGAGTAGAGTATCCTTATAGATAGGATTGGTTAAAAATTCTTGTTTGGCCGCTGTTTTATCTACATTCTTATCGCGGAGGGATTTCAGGGGTTGGTTTAAATCTGCAATACTGATTTTTGGGCTGTAAAGTAGCGGCACATTCAGCATAGAGAGCGTATTTTCAATACCATCAATGGTGCTGAGTTCACTGGTTAGAGCGCCTAATATATCGAGATTACTATCCGCAAAAAGATCTCCAGTTACAGGGGTGAACGTGATAATTAAAAAATTATCACTGCCGTAGCGTTGAGATACCTCGCGGAAAAAATTTAGATCCTCATCATATTCCAGCGTTAGTGAGTCTGCCGAGGCATCCAGTTTAAAATTGGGCAATCCCAGTGCCATAGCCACTGTAATAGCCACAGTGGCCAAAATAGCGCGCCATGGATGATCGAGAATAATTCGCTGATAGAGTGCCCAAAAAGCTTGAGGCATTTGAATTCCTAAAACAATGCAAATGTCCCTATATTATGCGGTCAAAGTTGTTAATATCCTAGCTTAGACAGTGAATTTTAGGATAAAACTATTTGCGACCTGTTTTTAATGGCAGATGATTTTTTGTGTAATCTGTGCCTGAATCGTACAAAATAGTAATATAGGTTATCGCAAAGCAACCAAAGGGAAGTGGAATCGTATGGCGAATAAAAATGCATTTTATGCTCAATCTGGGGGCGTTACCTCAGTTATCAACGCATCGGCCTGTGGGGTGATTGAAGCCTGCCGTAATCACAGCGATAAAATTGGCAAACTCTATGCGGGGCAAAATGGGATTATCGGTGCCCTTCAAGAAAATTTAATCGATACCAGTCAAGAATCCGATGAGGCGGTGGCGGCACTGCGCCATATCCCCGGCGGTGCTTTTGGTTCCTGTCGTTACAAAATGCGGGATATAGCCGACAGCGATGAGGAATACAAGCGACTTATAGAAGTTTTTAAGGCCCATAATATAGGCTATTTCTTTTATAACGGTGGCGGCGATTCCGCTGATACCTGTCTTAAGGTTTCGCAGATTTCAGAGGAAATGGGCTACCCAATACAGGCCATCCACATTCCCAAAACCATAGATAACGATCTGCCATTGACCGATTGTTCACCTGGGTTTGGTTCGGTGGCTAAGTATGTGGCGGTATCTACCAAAGAAGCCAGCCTCGATATAGCTTCTATGGCGGCCTCTTCGACAAAAGTATTTATTCTCGAAGTGATGGGTCGCCATGCCGGATGGATTGCCGCCGCCGGCGGTCTTGCAGCACAGGTGGAGGGAGACCCACCGCATATTATTTTATTTCCAGAGATTGCCTTTGAGCGTGAATCCTTTATTGCCAACGTAAAAAAGACGGTTGAAGAGCAGGGTTATTGTGTGGTGGTGGCATCAGAGGGTGTTACCTATGCCGATGGCGGTTTATTGTCAGGTTCGCTAAATAAGGATGCCTTTGGTCATAAGCAGTTGGGGGGTGTAGCTCCTGCACTTTGCAGTATGGTTAAGAATTCACTGGGTTATAAATATCACTATGCGGTGGCGGACTATTTACAGCGCGCAGCGCGCCATCTGGCGTCCAAAACTGATGTGGAGCAGGCCTATGCCGTGGGTCGAGCCGCCGTGGAAAAAGCCCTAGAGGGTAAAAATGCCATTATGGTCAGTATTGAGCGCGATTCTGGTAAAACCTATAACTGGTCTCTGGGAGAAGCGCCTTTAGATCAGATCGCCAATCGTGAGAAAAAAATGCCGCCCTCATTTATCAGTGAAGATGGCTTTGGTATTACCCAACAGGCGCGAGATTATTTGTTGCCGCTGATTGCCGGAGAGGACTACCCTCCCTATAAAAATGGTCTGCCGCTTCATTCAACACTGCAAAATCGCAGGGTAGAAAAGCGGTGTAAACAATACACTCTTTGCTAGCCTCTCAATTTATTGTTCTAATAGCATTTTGGTTAATTAGAGTTAGTTATGCATCTGCATATTTTAGGTATCTGCGGTACATTTATGGGTAGTTTGGCTCAGCTGGCAAAGGCGGCGGGTCATCGTGTATCCGGCAGTGATGCCAATGTATATCCACCTATGAGTACCCAGTTGCAACAGGCAGGCATTGAGGTCATAGAGGGCTTTGATCCCGCTCAATTAGAGCCGGCTCCCGACTTAGTTGTGGTAGGTAATGCTTTATCCCGAGGCAATCCCTGTGTGGAGTATATGTTGGACCACAGGCTCCCCTATATTTCCGGCCCCCAGTGGCTGGGCGACAATATTCTAAAAGATAAGTATGTGCTGGCTGTGGCCGGTACCCATGGCAAAACATCTACTAGCAGTATGCTGACAAAAATTCTCCATACAGCAGGTTATCAGCCGGGCTATCTTATTGGCGGCGTGCCTCAGGATTTTGGCGTATCGGCCAGCGTGGGAGATATGGCTGCCGATGGAAATTGTTATTTTGTGATTGAGGCCGATGAATACGACACAGCGTTTTTTGATAAACGCTCAAAATTTGTCCATTACCATAGCAATAGCTTAATTATTAATAATCTTGAGTTTGATCATGCTGATATTTTTGATGACTTGGCGGCTATTCAAAGGCAGTTCCATCATTGTGTGCGCACTATACCCAGCAATGGCACGTTGATATTTCCCGCCGATGATCCCGCGGTAAATACGGTGATTGAGCAGGGTTGTTGGAGTCAACAACAGTGTTTTAGTACAGCAGATGCACCTTGGCAGTACAGGTTATTAGCTGAGGACGGTTCGCAGTTTGAGGTGATCCACATAGATTCCGAACAGCGGGGTTTGGTGAGTTGGCAACAGTCTGGTTTGCACAACGTTAAGAATGCAGTGGCGGCTGTAGTGGCAGCTTATCAGGTGGGGGTCCCTGTAAAACAGGCCTGTGATGCGCTGAGTGAATTTGTCGGCGTCAAGCGTCGCATGGAGACAATATACAGTAGCCAAAATTTATGGATATACGATGATTTCGCGCACCATCCAACGGCAATCAAAACCACTATTGAGGGTTTGCGAGCAAAAGTAGGTGATGCGCAGATAATGGCGGTGATAGAGCCTCGATCAGCGACTATGAAATTGGGCGTTCATCAGCGCGCCTTGGAGGCTTCGGTGGCGGGTGCCGATCAGGTGTTGTGGTACCAAAATTCAGATATAGACTGGGATCTACAACGGGTCACCAAAACCAGTGCTGTGCCTACATCGGTGAGTAAAGATATCCATGGTTTAATTGGAGAAGTTATCCAATCTATTAATGCCAACCGAGAATCTGGCATACCTATGCATATTGTGATTATGAGCAATGGCGGTTTTGAGGGATTCCATCAGCTCTTGCTAGAGAAGTTGTAGTCGATCACTTGCTATTGAGCATAAAGGTCACTGGTCCGTCATTGCACAATGATACCTGCATATCTGCGCCGAATTGGCCACTGGCAACTGTACCTTTGCAAGCAGTTTTGGCTTGTTCTAAAAAATGCTCGTACAGTGCTTGCGCCTCTGCTGGTGGTGCTGCCGAGGAAAAACTGGGACGCAGACCTTTGTTGGTGTCAGCGACTAAGGTAAATTGCGAGACTATTAGCAAGTCGCCTTCAATATCGCTTAGGGACAGATTCATCTTGCCTTGATCATCATTAAAGATACGGTAGTTCAGTACCTTTTTTAGTAGATGTTCAATTTGAGCATTTGAATCATCTTTCTCTACCCCTAATAACAGCAATATACCTTGGTTGATACTGCCGTAAATTTGATTTTCTATTGATACCGAAGCCGAAGAGACGCGCTGAATTAAGCCAAGCATATTAATATTCCCAAGATTTAAAGCTATTTTGGTGGCCAAAAGTAGCATAATTTTAAACTACAATGGCAGAAAATAATCGAGATATAAATTAAATGGCAGATACTTTGTTGCGTTGTTCTTGGTGTGGGCAAGATCAAGTCTACCGGCATTATCATGACCGTGAATGGGGTGTTCCCTGCCGAGAGGATAAAAAACTATTTGAGTTTTTGATTTTAGAATCGGCTCAGGCGGGACTTTCGTGGTTGACTATTTTGCGCAAGCGAGACAACTATCGCAGGGCTTTTGCTAATTTTGATGCCGAGCAAGTGGCGGCGTTTTGCGCACCTGATATACAGAGATTGATGGTCGATCAGGGTATAGTGCGCAATCGATTAAAGATTGAAAGTGCGATCTCCAATGCGCGCTGTTTTCTGGAGCTACAAGCTGAGGCGGGTAGTTTTAGCGATTATCTGTGGGGATTTGTTAAGGGCGAGCCGATTGTTAACCGCTGGTTTAGCGAGAGCCATATTCCAGTTTCCACTGAATTATCAGATCGAATTAGCCAAGATATGAAAAAGCGTGGATTTAAGTTTTTTGGCACTACCATTTGCTATGCCTATCTACAGGCTATGGGTTTGGTGAATGATCATATAGTCGACTGTTTTCGTCATACAGAATGCAGTTAGTTTGCCACTACCATATTGCGCCCCATGTGCTTAGCTTGGTAGACAGCATTTTCCGCACAGGATAAAAGATCATCCAAGCCACTGGACTGGGTTATGCAGGCAATGCCCATGCTGATGGTGAGATTTAATTGATCGCCCTGAGATTCAATGGTCAATTGGCTGATTTTTTTTCGCAGTCGTTCAGCCACTTTTGTTGCTACTTTAAGACTTACATTGGGGAGAAGCAAAATAAATTGTTTGCCACTCCAGCGCGCTATTAAATCACCCTCTCTGAGTTCTTTTTTTATTAGTTCAGCTATGGATTGAAGAATTTTATCTCCGATATCGCGGCCATAGCGATCGTTGATATTTTTAAAATTATCTATATCGATTAGTGCTAATGAAAAGGATTGATCCCCCAGCCTATATTGCTGATTTTTTATCTTTAAACATTCCTCCATATGTTGGCGATTGGGCAGATCGGTCAGAATATCTCTATGGGCCGCATCATAGGCTTTAGAGGATAGGGTATCGTAGCTTTTCAGTCGGTTAAAAAAAGAACTGCCCATCGTCAGAGAGAACATGGCGAGAATCGTGTAAGAGGATAAGAAATACATGATTATGCTGCTGTCGTATTGCCGAGTAACAAAGGGTACGGCATCGTTCAGTAGTAGCCATATTGAAACCGTAAAGATAATAACTAGAAGAATAGCGCTTTGTCGATGGCCCAGTGTGCCTGCCAGTACAGGTAATACGGTTAGGCACCATATAAGTGATGTTGGCTTAGAGGGGATCACCAATAGAAAAAAATACCCGGAGACCAGAGTTGATATCAGTAGCAATCGTGCCAATCTGAAGTGCTTTAAGATATGGAAGGCGCTCAGTGCAACACAGAGTATGCTAGCAACCGCTATAAACAATATGGTTAACAATATCTGTTGCTGAAAAAAAGCGTAGATAGCGAAAGCGACAGTAATAAATTGCTGAGCAATAAGAGCAAACGATAAAAAATTACTGTGAGTGTTTTCGTGATGCTTCATATCTATCGTCCGTGAAAGATCACCTTAAGGATAGCTCAAGGTACTAAAAAAACATTATTTACTCAGAAAATATTTATTTAGGCGCTCGCTTGCGAGCATTTTCAGTCAGCAGTTTCTTACGCAATCTGATGCTCTCTGGTGTAACTTCGACCAATTCATCATCCTCGATAAATTCAAGAGCCTGTTCCAATGTGTGTTTGATTGGAGGGACTAAAGTGAGCGCTTCGTCAGTTCCTGATGCGCGCACATTGGTCAGTTGTTTTCCTTTGATAGGATTCACTACCAAATCGTTAGATCGAGAGTGCACACCGACAATTTGTCCCTCATAGATATCCAAGCCATGACCTAGGAATAAACGGCCGCGGTTTTGAATATTGAACAGGGCATAAGCTGCGGTTTTGCCCTTGATCATACTGATTAGGGCGCCATTTTTTCGGGAGTGAGTTTCGCCTTCTTTTGCGGGGCCATAATGATCGAAGATGCTAGTCATAATTCCCGAGCCAGAGGTCAGGGTTAAGAATGTGCCTCTAAAGCCAATTAGGCCTCGCGATGGCATAATAAATTCCAGTCGCACGCGACCTTTGCCGTCGGGTTCCATATTGGTCAATTCCGCCTTGCGCATACCCAATTCTTCCATCACCGAGCCCTGATGTTGATCTTCAACGTCGATCACCACCTGCTCAAAGGGTTCCAATACCTGGCCGTCTTCTATTTTTTGCACGACTTCTGGTCTTGATACGCCCATTTCAAAGCCTTCGCGGCGCATGGTTTCGATCAGTACCGAAAGATGTAATTCGCCGCGCCCTGAAACAACAAACTTGTCTGGTGTATCGCCTTGGGTGACGCGTAGCGCAACATTGTGAATAAGCTCTTGTTCAAGACGATCTTTAAGATTTCGAGTGGTAACAAACTTCCCTTCCAGTCCTGCAAATGGAGAGTCGTTTACGCTAAATGTCATACTGACAGTCGGCTCATCAACACTTAGCGGGGGTAGCATTTCAATATGCTCTGGATCGCAGAGCGTATCTGAGATGCTCAATCCCTCAATGCCATTGATACATACAATGTCGCCGGCGGTAGCTAGATCGGTTTCTACCTTATCTAGACCCAAGTAACCTTTGACATTGAGGATCTTGCCCTTTCTCTCTTTGCCGTCAGCTGCTTTGACCACCACCTGTTGGTTTGGTTTAAGTTGGCCTCGGGTAATACGTCCAATACCTATAACGCCTACATAGCTATCGTAATCTAGCGCAGAGATCTGCATTTGAAATGCTCCGCTAGTATCCACATCCGGTGAGGGCACTTGTTCGGCAATCATCTCAAAAAGTGGTGTCATATCCGCGGCCATATCTTCGGTATCATGACCGGCAATACCATTGATTGCCGAGGCATAGATCACCGGAAAATCCAGCTGTTCATCAGTGGCACCAAGATTGTCGAACAGATCGAAAACCTGATCCATAACCCAGTCGGGCCTAGCCCCTGGGCGATCAACTTTATTGATAACCACAATAGGTCTCAGACCGCGTTCGAAAGCTTTGGATGTAACAAATCGAGTCTGGGGCATGGGGCCGTCTACGGCATCGACCAGCAGTAACACCGAATCCACCATAGATAGTACCCTCTCTACTTCGCCGCCGAAGTCAGCATGTCCTGGAGTATCTACTATATTGATTCGATGCTGATTCCAGCTGATCGCGGTATTTTTAGCGAGGATAGTAATACCTCGTTCTTTTTCTTGATCATTGGAGTCCATTAACCTTTCGGCATTAGCGTCCTTTCGGTCGAGCGTGCCCGATTGGCTGAGAAGCTTGTCGACTAGGGTTGTTTTGCCGTGGTCTACGTGAGCAATAATAGCTATGTTTCGCAAATTTTCTATGGACATGGGAATTCCTGATATCGACCGTTCTGAGGTCACGAAAAAGGCGCGATTATACGAGAATTTCAGGGAACTGCTATAAAACTTTTAATTAACTTCAATTCTTATGGCGTTTTTTTGTTCAATTTATCGTATTTATACTCTTTTGATAGTAGGCAGGTCAGGTCTTAAGAGCTTATTCTTTCTGATTATCTGCGAGCTTTAAAAGAGCTGCTTTTTAAAGCTCCGCTGTTGCATGGCGTGGATTTGTGACCGTCTCATAGTGCTCTGTTTGCAATACAGTATATATTGCTAATTGGGGTCTAGATTGTTGAGATAAGATGGCAATTTAAAAAAGGTACAGCAAGGTAGTGCTTTCTCGCGGTCGTTGGGATGCTATATATCTATGACCATTATCATCCTATCTTGGGCTAGAAATGGCTTGTATCTGTATCAATTGTGATGCACAAATAGCGATTCATCCAAATAAAAATGGGGTTTTAATTTCCAGTTTGCATTATACTGGCGGGTTCGCAAGGCAAAGCGCTCCGATAAGCAATAAATGCACTAAAATGGGGCGTTTAGGTAGAGTTTGCACTATAGTGGTGCTAATCTGCTATCTCTAGTTGGTCTTTGCCTGTGTTTTAACGCTTGGGTTATCCTCGAATAGTCAGTTGACGCAATTGTATAGCCTCTGACATAAATGTAGATCTTTGGCACAAGAATTGCAGTGATACCCATGGATAAATAAAATAGAGTAACGTTTGTTGCCCGGGCATTTTGCCGTTGGCTATCAAATAAAATAAGTTTGACCAGATTCATAGTGGAGGAAAAAATGTCCGAGAAGACTCTAAATCTAATCAAAGAAAGTGAAGCGCGATGGGTTGACCTTCGTTTCACTGACACCAAAGGTAAAGAGCAGCATGTATCTATTCCTGTCTCTGAAGTAGGCGAAGACTTTTTTGTCGACGGAAAAATGTTTGATGGTTCATCAATTGCTGGTTGGAAAGGCATTAATGAATCCGACATGATCCTAATGCCTGATGACAGCACGGCAGTTTTAGATCCATTTACTGACGAAGCTACTGTTATTGTGCGTTGTGACATTGTTGAGCCCTCTACCATGCAGGGTTATGAGCGTGATCCTCGCTCAATCGCTGAGCGCGCTGAGCAATACTTGCAATCAACCGGTCTTGGCGACACTGCATTTTTCGGTCCAGAGCCCGAATTCTTTGTATTTGATGATATTAAGTGGGGCGCCGACATGAGCGGTGCATTCTACAAAATCAATTCAGAAGAAGCGGCTTGGTCATCGTCTGAAGAGATGTCCGATGGCAATATGGGTCACCGTCCTGGTGTGAAAGGTGGTTATTTCCCCGTTCCTCCAGTAGATAGCTTGCATGATATCCGCGCAGCTATGTGTGGCGCTATGGAGCAGATGGGTCTTGATGTTGAGGTTCATCACCACGAAGTTGGTACAGCAGGTCAGTGTGAGATCGGTATTCGATTCAATACATTGGTTAAGAAAGCTGATGAAGTACAGATTTTCAAATACTGTGTTCACAATGTAGCCCATGCCTACGGCAAGACTGCTACCTTTATGCCTAAGCCTCTAGTGGGTGATAACGGTTCTGGTATGCACTGTCACCAATCCTTCTGGAAAGATGGCGAAAACCAATTTGCTGGTGATGGTTACTCAGGTTTGAGTGAAACTGCGCTTTACTACATTGGTGGTATTATCAAGCACGCTAAAGCAATCAATGCTTTTGCTAACGCTTCCACCAACTCCTACAAGCGTTTGATCCCAGGTTTTGAAGCACCGGTTATGTTGGCATATTCTGCTCGCAACCGCTCTGCATCTATCCGTATCCCATATGTTGCAAGCCCTAAAGGCAAGCGAATTGAAGCACGTTTCGGTGATCCAACAGCTAACCCTTACCTTATGTTTGCATCAATGCTTATGGCGGGTATCGATGGTGTTAAGAACAAACTGCACCCAGGTGATGCAGCTGATAAAGATCTTTATGATCTTCCAGCTGAAGAAGCTGCAGCTATCCCGCAGGTTGCTGGTAGCTTGAGAGAAGCGCTTGATTCATTGGATACAGATCGTGAGTTCCTAACAGCTGGCGGTGTATTCACTGATGATATGATCGATGCTTATATCGAGCTTAAAATGGAAGAAGTGTACAACGTTGAGCACACTACGCATCCAGTTGAGTTTGATATGTACTACAGCGTTTAACTGTTCTGCAGTTTTAACGTCACAGAAAATCTGTGCGAAAGCCCGCCTTTTGGCGGGCTTTTTTGTGCCTTATTGTTTATATAAGGACAGTGGAATAGTGTCAGTGTCTAGGTTTGCTATTATATTTGCACCATATTAGTGCATGCTGTATTTTATATAGAGGGAAGGATTCTAAACTATATTAATATCAGTGCTTATTTGTTTTGTTATTGCTGTGAATTTAACTGAGAGAGTTAAAAATTTGGCTCGCAAATTGCAGGCTAACACAGGAAACTAACTTATATCAGATCTAAGGAGGGCTTGCCGACGTGGTTCCAGAGCATTTACATCGCTTCTTATTAGATAATCTCAATACGGCTGTTCTGTTGCTTGACGACAACCTCATTGTTGAATATTCAAATCCGGCTGTTGAAGATTTGCTAAAGATTAGCAGTGCGCGGTTGAATGGCAATCCGGTTAGTTTGTTATTTCGAGATGCTAAAAATGTAATGCAAACTCTGGCGACATGCTTGGCTACAGATCGCCCCCATACTAGGCGCCATGAATATGTGCGTTTATATAATGCTGGGTCTGCGCAAGTAGACTACTCCATCATGCCAATTGAGCTTAACTCCGAGAAAAAGTTATTGATGGAATTACAGCCTATTGATCGTTTTTTAAAGATCAATAGAGAGGAGGCTATGTTGTCTGTCCACGATACCTCACAAACACTGGTTCGCGGACTGGCCCATGAAATAAAGAACCCTCTGGGTGGTATTAGAGGTGCCGCGCAATTACTGGATGAAGAGATCGCTGAGCAGAGTTTAGATAGTGAAACCAGAGAGCTTTGCCAGATCATAATGACAGAAACAGGTCGCTTGAGAAATCTGGTTGACCGTTTGCTCGGCCCAAATCAGTTACCTACAGTAGAGCAAATCAGCATCCATGAAGTTATTGAGCCTGTGGTTGCTTTGATGCATGCCGAGATACAGGGAAAAATTCAGATTGTGCGCGACTATGACCCCAGTATCCCACCTATTGAGGGCGATATTGAGCAGCTTATTCAAGCTGTGCTCAATGTGGCTCGAAATGCCATGCAGGCACTGATGGATTCTGAGCAAGAATCGCCGCATATTATATTTAGAACCAGAGTGAATCGCAGTTTTACCATTGCTGGGATGCGCCATAAGATGATCTGTAGGCTCGAGATTATAGACAACGGCCCCGGTATTCCAGAGGATATAAAAGAGCGTATCTTCTTTCCTATGATTAGTGGCAGAAAGCAGGGTTCAGGGCTTGGACTGACTATTTCGCAGAATGCGGTCAATGGGCATCAGGGAATTATTGAATGTAATTCGAGACCAGGTAAAACCCGTTTCACTATCTATTTGCCAATAAAGGTGTAGTAATAAAATGACTTCAGAAATTTGGATTGCAGAAGATGATCGTTCATTGCGCTGGGTGATGGAGAAAGCGATTAAGCGTGAGGGGATAGAGGTTCGCAGCTTTGAAAGTGCCGAAGAACTACTTGAAGCGCTTGAAAAAAACCAGCCTGAGATTATTATTTCTGATATTCGTATGTCTGGCATGGATGGATTGGAGCTTCTGCAGCGTATTCATGCCGATCAGCCTGATATTCCAATTATAATAACGACTGCACACTCGGATTTGGATAGTGCGGTGGCAGCCTATCAGAGCGGTGCTTTTGAATATTTACCAAAGCCCTTTGATCTGGGGGAGCTTGTAGATGTTGCTCGCCGTGGAATAAGTTTTGCAAATGAGCAAAAAATTTCAGCTGCAATAGTGGATTCTCCTCAGGGGGAAATAATAGGTGAAGCGCCTGCCATGCAAGAGGTATTTAGAGCTATTGGCAGGCTGTCTAATTCTAATATTACGGTATTGATTAATGGTGAGTCGGGCACAGGTAAAGAGCTGGTGGCACAGGCTCTGCATAAACACAGCCCGCGATGGGATAATAAGTTTATTGCCCTGAATATGGCGGCTATACCTCATGATTTAATTGAGTCTGAACTTTTTGGGCATGAAAAGGGTGCATTTACTGGTGCGGCGCAACGTAGAGAGGGGCGATTTGAGCAGGCCAATGGTGGCACCTTATTTCTCGATGAAATTGGTGATATGCCGGCTGAGGCTCAGACTCGATTGTTGAGAGTCCTGGCGGACGGAGAGTTCTATCGTGTTGGTGGACACGTGGCGGTAAAAGTAGATGTGCGAATTATAGCGGCTACCCATCAAGATCTAGAGCAATTAGTGGCGGAGAATCGTTTTCGGGAAGATCTTTTCCATCGACTTAATGTGATCCGCGTCCACTTGCCTCGTCTTGCTGATAGACGTGAGGATATTCCTGAATTAATGCGGCACTTCTTTAATTCTGCGGCCAAAGATTTAGAGATGGAGCCCAAGGTGCTGTCCTCTGAGGCTGAAAAGTTTTTATATAGCTTGCCGTGGCCCGGAAATGTACGCCAGTTGGAAAATATTTGTCGCTGGTTGACAGTAATGGCTGCCGGGCGAGAAGTGGTGTTATCAGATCTTCCGCCTGAGTTGCGTACTGAAGATGATGATAAAAGTCGGCACAGTCATGGAGATTGGCAGGCATTACTTCGTCATTGGAGTGCTCGAGAATTAAGTATGGGTAGACAGGATATATTGGCTCAGGTTATTCCCGAATTTGAGCGTGTTATGATCGAGACGGCCTTAACCCATACGGCGGGTAGAAAAAAAGAGGCTGCTCAATTGTTGGGTTGGGGTCGCAATACACTGACCCGAAAACTTCAGGAGTACAATATCGAAACCTAGTTTTGAGTATTTCAGTGTAGTCAGATAATAAAAACCCGCCATATAGGCGGGGTTTTTTATTCAATACTCAACATTTATTAGTGTTGGGTATCATCTCCGTCGCCCTCTGCATGCGCCGCAGCTTGTTGAACTGCGCTAGCGAACAAAGCGTCAAAATTGATAGGTGGCAGCATTAGCGCCGGGAAAGAACCCTTGATAATTATATTGTCCAGGGTTTCGCGAAGGTATGGGAACAGAATGCTGGGGCAAGTTGTGTTGAGCACCTGAGGCAATTGCTCATCAGTGAATCCCTGAATAGTGAAAAGACCAGCTTGCTCAGCCTCAACCAAATAAATGGTTTCTTCGCCATCGGCCATTGTGATGGTGACGCGAAGAGAAACTTCATAAGTATTGTCGTCAATCTTATTGGTTTTGGTGTTGAGATCTTGGTTTACCTTTGGTTTCCACTGCTTCTGGAAAGCAGCTGCGCCTTGAGGCGTTTCAAAGGATAGGTCCTTAAGATAAACACGTTGTATCGCAAATTGTGCTTTATCAGCGTCTTGTTTTTTTGTTGTTGATTTTTTTGCCATGGTAAAACCCTTTTAAATTTAGTCTTTGATTATAATCTTTTTAACCGTTACTTACAGAGCATTTGGTTGTTCGCGATTGCTGACCAAGAGATTTAAGTCTCCAGTCAACGCCAATCTCTGCAGATCAGTGAACCCCCCAATATGTTGCTCTCCGATCCAAATCTGTGGAACCGTAGCTCGTCCGCTTCTTGAGGCAATTTCTGATCTCAGCGTCTTGTCGCCGTCTACTGGTATATCTTTAAAGTCAATGCCTTCGGCGGTTAGTAGCCGACGAGCGGCAACGCAAAAAGGGCAAAACTTGGTTCCATAAACTACCATTGATGTCATATTATACTTTCCGGTCTCTGCTTAGCTAGCTTGTGTGGCTAGTTTTTATTTGCCGCTAACCAGTGGCAGATTATCTTGTCGCCAGCTAGATAGGCCGCCACTTAAGCGGCGAACCTGATAGCCCTGTTTGGACAGCATGGCGCCAACTGCACCTGCGTGCTGACCCATTTGATCGGTTATCACCAATGTTTTTGCTTTAAATTTTTCCAACTCACTGATTCTGTCGGCCAATTTATTGTGGGGTATATTAATCGCCCCATAAATATGGGCCTGATTAAAGTCATTGGTCGCGCGAATATCTATCAGTACTGCCTGCTCTTGGTTCATCATTTGAACCAAATCATTAGTTACAATAGGCAGACCATTATTCTTTCGCGTTATCATGGCGAAAATGGCAATAAGAGCGAAAAGAAGACTAATCAACAGCCACTCTTGGCTAACAAATATAAAGATATTCACGTTTTAGATCTCTTGCTATAAAGCAGATAATTCTTTGGATAAATTTCCAGCGCCGGCAAGTATACACAGGAATTGCTCGCTGGGGAATTTACTCGATATGTTTATCAAGCATTTTGCCTGTGTTTGTTATTGCCACCTAGTCCAGACAGGGGTGAGATGCTCAGGTAACTTGGGGGCCATTCCCAGTGCAGCCCAGGGTTGTGATGGCGCGTGAAAATCTGATCCGCAGGACGCCAGCAAATCGAATTGTCGGCATAATTTTGCCATAGACTCAGTTATGGCATTGGTTTGAGAGCCAGATATTACTTCCATAGCTTCGCCGCCCAGTTGCACAAAGTCCTCTAGAAGTTGGCACAGCTTAGTTCTGGTCATATTGTACTTGGTTGGGTGCGCTAGCACTGCAACTCCGCCGGCAGAGCGTATCCACGAAATCACATCGCCTAAGTCAGCCCATTGTTGCTTGATATCACCAGCTTTGCCAGCACCTAAATAGCGTTTAAAAGCTTGCTGCATATTGCTGACAGCGCCTATTTCAACAAGGTATTGGGCGAAGTGAGGGCGACCGATCTGATTGCCACTACTATAGCGCCGTGCGCCCTCGAGACAGTTGCTAAAGCCCAAGTCCTCTAGCTTGCGGTCAATTTCCTGTGCGCGCAGGGCTCGAGCTTTGGTTTGATAGTCGATGCCTTGCAATAGCGTGCTGTTGGTCAAATCCATATTTAAACCGACGATATGAATGCCTATATTGCGCCAAGTGGTGGATAGTTCGGTGCCGGTTATAATTTTTAACCCATCTGCGGGGCGATCAATCACATTGTAGCAGTCAATATTATCGTGATCGGTAATCGCCAGCATATCCACCTTGCGGTCTTGTGCGAGGGCAACTAAATCCTGCGGAGATAGTGCGCCATCGGATAGGTTGGAATGACAGTGTAAATCTACACGAGGCCACTGCATTAGGATGATACTCGCTCATAGGTTGTTAAAAACAGGCTCAAAATACTCATTTATTATGTATAAACTCCGTTTTCTCGCCTGTTTTTGCCTACTCTGATCATCGTCTTATCTCCAATGCAGTGGTCTCTATATTCATAATAACTCGAAAGTGAGGATTTCTAGTATTTTAGCAACCTCTTGTGCTGAATTTGCTAATGCTTATAATCAAACTATGCAACCTAGAGCCGCAGACAATGCTTGTATAGAGCCAAT
>Ga0207964_1000142_pt1 | contig 24388 bp, 25 predicted proteins | sample Knorr_S23_td_250_FD_185608 | JGI IMG/M metagenome (GOLD analysis project Ga0207964, IMG submission 185608) | Marine microbial communities from Southern Atlantic Ocean transect - Knorr_S23_td_250_ad_251m_LV_A (SPAdes) (version 2) | ecosystem: Environmental > Aquatic > Marine > Oceanic | place...
CCCTGTACGCCCAATGAAGCTGGCATATCGGTTGAAGCAATCAAGCATTTTGCTGGAAAAGTTCCTATTCTAGGCATCTGTTTGGGGCATCAGAGTATAGGGCAGGCGTTTGGTGGTGAAATAGTTCGAGCCAAGCAGGTAATGCATGGTAAAACCTCGATGATTTACCATAATAATAGCGGTGTATTTGCAGGTTTGACCAATCCATATGAAGCCACTCGATATCACTCATTAGTGATAAATCAGGACACACTTCCAGACTGTTTAGAGGTCACTGCGTGGACCCAAAGTGATGATGGATCCTTAGACGAAATTATGGGCGTGAGACATAAGACGTTGGCAGTGGAGGGGGTGCAGTTTCATCCAGAATCTATTCTTACACAGCATGGTCATGACCTGCTAAATAACTTTTTAAAGGGTTAACTTGTGGATATTACTCAAGCATTAGACAGCGTGGTAAATAACAAGAATTTAGAGTCTGCAGCCATGCGCGATGTGATGCGGCAGATTATGACAGGTAAAGCAACTACTGCACAGATTGGCGCATTTCTTGTTGCCTTGCGCATGAAAGGCGAAACCATTGATGAGATTGCGGGCGCAGTTGAAGTAATGCGCGAGCTGGCTACTGGCGTTGAGGTATCTGGTGATTATTTGGTTGATATTGTAGGAACGGGCGGCGATGAATCCAATCTATTTAATGTGTCCACAGCCTCCAGTTTTGTGGTTGCGGCTTCGGGTGGTCGAGTTGCTAAGCATGGCAACCGTTCAGTAAGCAGCAGTAGTGGAGCAGCGGATTTGCTTGAAGCCGCTGGCGTCAACCTTAGCCTTAGCCCAGAGCAAGTGTCTCGCTGTGTTGACGAGTTGGGGGTAGGGTTTATGTTTGCGCCAGCCCATCACAGCGCAATGAAGCATGCCATAGGGCCTCGGCGAGAGCTGGGTCTGCGAACTATTTTTAATATCTTAGGGCCAATGACTAATCCTGCGGGTGTGGATCAGCAATTGATAGGAGTTTATGATCGATCTCTTTGCCGTCCCATGGCAGAAGTGTTGGGGCGACTAGGAGCCAGGCATATTATGGTGGTCAATTCTGCAGATGGTTTAGATGAAATTAGTATTGCAGATAAAACCTTTGTGGCTGAGTTCCGAAATGGCGAGATCACTGAATATACTATCAAGCCTGAAGAATTTTTTAATGTTCGTCAGAGCCTAGAAGGGCTATCAGTCAGTGATGCACAACAATCCTTCGAAATTATTTCCGACGCCTTGGGTAAGCAGCAGGGAGAAAGTGCTGAAAAAGCAGCAGATCTGATTGCCATAAATGCTGGTGCTGCACTCTATGTTGCGGGCTGTGCGACTGATTTGAAACAGGGGGTAGCAATGGCGCAAGATGCTATTGTATCGGGGTTGGCTAGAATTAAAATGAGTGATTTTGCCGCCTTTACCAGAGCTCAGGCTGACAGCTAAGTCTTTTTTAAAGAGAACATTATGAGTAATGAAACACCTACGGTATTAAAGAAAATATTGGCCAGAAAAGCGCAAGAAATTGCAGACCGAAAGGCTTTAGTCAGTATTGATCAGCTAAAATCACAGATCGAAAACGCCTCTGCGCCGCGCGGTTTTGCGAAGGCTTTACAGGCAAAAATATCAGCCGGTGAGTCAGCGGTTATTGCCGAGATAAAAAAGGCTTCGCCGAGCAAAGGCGTTATTCGAGAGCAGTTTGATCCGATTGAAATTGCTAAAAGCTATGAGCGTGGCGGTGCGGCTTGTTTGTCAGTGCTTACCGATGTGGATTTTTTTCAGGGTGCCGATCAATATCTTAAAGATGCGCGAGCGTCCTGCGATCTTCCCGTTATTCGCAAAGATTTTATAATAGACGAATATCAGTTGTATGAATCAAGAGCGCTCGGGGCAGATTGTGTGCTGTTAATCGTATCAGCGCTACAGCCAGAGGTGCTTTACAGCTTACATACCACTGCGCTTTCTTTAGGCTTGGATGTTTTGATTGAGGTGCACAACCAGCGAGAGTTAGAGATTGCGCTTGCTGTAGATAATCCCATGGTGGGTATCAACAATAGAAATCTTCATACCTTCGAGGTTTCATTAGACAATACTTTTCAGTTGCTAGATCAAATTCCCCGTGACCGAATGGTGATTACAGAGAGCGGCATCCACAGTGGCGATGATGTTCAGCTTATGAGAGACAACAATGTGCATGCCTTTCTAGTGGGCGAGGCCCTTATGCGCTGCGAGGACCCAGGGCAGCAACTCAAACATCTTTTCGGTTAAGTATTGTTGGTGCTAGCGGCATCAGTGATAGCTGATTCTGGCTGGTTTTAAGTACCACGATGGTTTTTCCATAAAGTGAAATTAGTTGTTTTGCTTTCAAATCTTTCAGTATTCTGCCTGCCATTTCTCTGGAGCAGCCAGCCAATCTAGCAATTTCTTGGCGAGTAATATGAATTTGCGTGCCGTTTGTTTTTTTCAGGGCATCTGGCTCATTACATAGATCAAGAAGAGCGCGTACTACTCGACCGCTGACATCAAGAAAGGCTAAATCACAGGCCTTGCGCGACGTATGGGCAAGGCGCAATGAGATTTGTCGAGCGATGGAAAACATAAGCGCAGGGCATTTAGTGCTCAGTGAATGAAACTTCAGATAACTAATTTCGCCCAATTCACATTTGGTTTTTGCCCTGATGCACGCGCTGCGACGACGCTGTTCAAATAGCCCCATCTCACCGAAAAAATCTCCAGTATTAAGATAGGATAGGGTTATTTCTTTGCCCTCACTATCCTCTCCCACAACGGCTACAGATCCTTTCAGTATATAAAATAGCGAGGTGCTGAAGTCACCAGAATGAATAATAATACTTTTGGGTTTATACGTTCGTCTTCTACAATGCGTAAGAAAATCGCCTAAATTTTTCAAGGGGTCAACGGCTCGATTATTGGTCAATTTATATCTCCTCGTCTTGTGTTTTGGAAATATTAGATGTTTGATTTCCCATAACATGAAGGGACATTTCAATACTAGTAAACAATACTGCTACTTGCGTGCCTTCACTGGTAAAATAAAAAATTAAATGTATCGGTTGGTTAGAGGTTATTAAAATGAAAGCAGTAGTAAAGTGGGTAGATGGCGTTATGTTTTTAGGGGAGTCAGGTAGCGGGCACTCAGTGGTTATGGATGGTGCGCCAGAGCAGGGTGGTAGAAATATGGGTGTGCGCCCAATGGAAATGCTTCTTTTAGGCCTTGGGGGCTGTGCTTCCTACGATGTTATTGCGATGCTAAAGAAAGGCCGCCAACAAATAGTAGATTGCAGAGCTGAGGTTGAGGCCGAGCGGGCAGATGCTGTCCCAGCAGTATTTAGCAAGATACATATTAAGTTTATTATTACTGGCAGTGACCTAAAAGAGAATCAAGTAAAACGTGCCGTCGACCTATCGGCAGAAAAATACTGCTCTGCTTCAATTATGCTTGGAGCGGCTGGGGTTGCTATGAGCCATAGCTACGAAATTCAGTAAGTCGATACAAAATTTAGACAAAAAAAAGGGAGCCAAAGGTTGGCTCCCGAAAAATTCTTTGGATAAATCGCAAAGAGGGGTTTGGGGAAGAAAGCTGCTAAGGGGTAGCTATCTTTCTAAGGCGCGCACTCTAATGTTCGGGTTAACATTAATCCAATGCATTTTATGCATAAGGCCCATTACATTTTGTTATGACCCTCTGCTAAGCAAAAAAAAGGACCCTGGGAGGGTCCTAAAAAAAATCCTAAAGCAAGGATTAAGAGGGGTTTGTTACATGTCGCATTCATCAGGCAGCTTGATACTTAACGTTTAAGCTACCTTTAGTTTCTCGCTGTTGGTTTAGCGCTAAAACTTATAAATCGTTCAAGCCGATTAGTCATGGCTTTATGGTTGATACTATATGATGCTTCATGCCATAATTCTAATGCATTGTTTGCATTAATATTATGCGTTTTTGTAATACTCATAGGAGCAGTGATGAATCTCCAAAGACTATCTCGGCTAGACTTAAATTTATTGGTGTCTTTGCAGGCGCTATTGGAAGAGAAAAGCGTCACTAAAGCCGCTGGGCGACTATTTATAACTCAGCCAGCCATGAGTCGAGTTTTGCAACGCCTGCGAGACCAGCTAGAAGACCCGCTGTTTACAAGAACCGGCAATGAGCTAGTTCCCACCCCAAGAGCCAGAGCGTTGCAAATGCGATTGCCAGGCTTGCTTGATACAGTGTTAGAGATGGTTAGCGAGGGAGAGTTTGATCCTGAAACCTATGTGGGTGAGATCAATATTGCAGTTCCGGAATTTGTAGCTATCTCATTGGTTTCTGAATTAACTCGCGTCATTACTGAGCATGCGCCTAATGTAATCCTATCCATTTCCAGCGAAACCGACTCTGTAGAAGGCGAATTGGCCGAGGGAGTGTTGGACTTTGCCATTGATGTTGAGCGCGGAGTGACTGAGGATATTTCCTCCAAAAGGTTAGCTATTTTTACCCCCTCAATATGGATGAGGGAGGGGCACCCCCTAGCCAACAATTCTGAAGTTACCCTTGATGAAATATTAGAGTATCCCTTTGTGCAGTATTACTTACTTATTTCAAAACGGGTGAGTGCGCGAACTGATGCTCGATTTGATAAGGCACTGAGGGATCTGGGAAGAAAGCGAAAAAAAGCGCTAGTTACCAATCAGTTAATGACGGCAATGGAAACGGTTTGTGGTACAGATTGCCTAATGGTAGCCGCTAAATATGGCATGACTTTAGATCGTGAAATGTACAGAATTGTGCGTAAACGTTATCCCGCGGGATTGCCCCATGTGGGTACAATTCCAATGGCCCTATTGCAGCACAATAGAACCGCAAGTTCGCCGATTCATAGTTGGGTAGCTAATCAGATCGTTAATTTGATTAATGGATGGCAGCAAAATCTTGATGCCGATCGCGAAAGTATTTCAAGTAAGTAAGAGTAACACTAAATTCTATAGCTACTTTTGGTCATAGCTGAAGACACTAGCGTCATCAATGCCTTGACCGGTTTTGGGAATCTGTGACCGCCAGCGGCAAGTGCAGATTCGGCATGATGAGCCTCATCAACTAGCATTTGCTCAATGATCGAGCGACTTTTATTATCTTCGAGGGGAAGCGCCTCGAGGTGGCTTTCAAGATGGCTGCAAACTTGATTTTCAGTGGCGGCAACAAAGCCTAAACTCAGCTTATCGCTTATTAGTCCAGCACCTGCTCCGAGTGTAAATGACATGGCATACCATGCAGGATTAAGAACACTGGTTTTTCCGCCTAGCTCATTAATACGTTCTTCACACCAAGCCAAATGATCAATTTCTTCCTCAGCAGCTTGCTTCATTTTGTCGCCGACTTCAGGTAGCTTAGCGGTTAGCGCCTGCCCCTGATAGAGTGCTTGCGCGCATATTTCACCCGCGTGGTTAACGCGCATTAATCCAATAGTATGTTGACGCTCCTGTTCAGTTAGTTCAGGTTCATCAAGTGTTTTAGCGGGGGACACGCGCTGAGGGGTAGGTGCGTTGCCAAAGGAGGTGCGCAAACCAGAGTCAATTTGATCCAGTAATTTATCGAGCAGTGAAAGCTGTCTTTGTCCCATTAATATTACACCTAAACATTTAATCTGTAGTTGTTATGGCTATTTTCCTTAATAGTATAACCGGCAACATAGCGATAGCAAAAAAACCCATCGCAAGACATTCTGCAACCAGAATGTAAATTGGCCATGGGCCAAAATAATCTAGCATCGACGGGTTGATAGGTTTTGCCATTAAATAAAAATAATTAGCATCTAATAAATAATTGATCGGCATTAGTGCCAATACGTAAATATTAAGCCAGACAAATGCGCTTAGCATGCTTGTTGCCGTTGGATAAAGTTCGAAGCAAACAAGATAATGGATCACCAAAAGAACTAATCCGACATGGGTTATCCAATATTTAAAGAAGCCATAACTTGGAAATCCGGTATATAGATCGGGGGTAATCACGGCCTGCAAGGTGCCCGCCATCACCAAAAAATACACGACTACAAACAATTTAAAGTTTGGTCGCCAAAATAGCCATGGAGCCAAAATAGCAAAAAGATTGCACGTCGATAAGGGTAGATCTTCTGCTAGGGTAAATCGACCCAGCGCTATTTCAAAGACGGTATAAACCACAATATTTAGGGCAAGAAAGATGGCTATAAATCGGCCAATCATTAGATTCTGCTGATGGCTAAGTTTTTTATTCGCAATAAAAATAAGTGTTAGAAACCCAAGTGCGATTAGCAGTACTACAGAATGACTAGCGCCATAGGCACTGAAAGAGATATCGTTCTGAAAAAAAGCCAAATCAGACATACATACCTATCGCGCTGCGATTCCTTTTAGTTTTTTTGCTCTCTAAGGATTGCGCGCCATGCGATATCCTCGCGAAAAAACATTCCTTCCCAGCTAATTGACGAGGCTAGTTGATAGGCCTGTTGCTGGGCATCTAATACAGTGCCCCCCAAAGCTGTAGCGCAAAGTACTCGACCGCCGTTGGTGCAGATATTCGATTCAATCTGCTGGGTGCCAGCATGAAACACTTTTTCTGAGACCGATACCTCTGAACGGTCTGCGTCTAATTCAGGCAAGCCAGAAATAATCTCCCCTTTATTATAGGCGCTAGGGTAACCGCCGGCGGCCAAAACAATACCAACGGCTGGACGGCTATCCCAAGTTGTTTGCTGTGTGTCGAGTTGACCATCCAATGCTGCAAGGCAATGATCGACTAGGTCAGACTGCATGCGCAACATAATGGGCTGTGTTTCTGGGTCGCCAAAGCGGCAGTTATATTCAATCACCTTGGGCGTTCCGTCAGCCATAATCATCAAGCCAGCGTATAAAAACCCAGTGTAACTATTTCCCTCATCGGCCATCCCTTTAACTGTAGGATAAATCACCTCATCCATAATGCGTTGATAGATAGCATCGTCTACCACAGGTGCTGGAGAGTAAGCCCCCATACCGCCAGTATTGGGTCCAGTATCTCCCGCGCCAACGCGCTTGTGATCTTGGCTGGTTGCCATTGGCAGGACATTAACGCCATCTGCCATCACAATAAAGCTAGCCTCCTCACCATCAAGAAACTCTTCGATAACCACACGGTGGCCAGCCTCGCCAAATGCATTGCCTGCTAGCATATCGCGAACAGCGGCTTCAGCTTCAGAAAGAGTCATTGCCACGATAACACCCTTGCCGGCAGCCAAACCGTCAGCCTTAACAACAATCGGCGCGCCGATTTTATTTAGGTATTCAATGGCGGGATCAACTTCAGTAAAGGTTTCATAAAAAGCAGTGGGGATATTGTGGCGAGCCAAAAAGTCCTTGGTAAAAGACTTTGAGCCTTCCAATTGCGCAGCGCCCGATGAGGGGCCAAAAATAGGTAAATTGCAGTCATTGAAATAATCGACAACCCCATCGACTAATGGCTGCTCCGGTCCAACAATAGTAAGGCCTACGTTATTGGCTTTAGCAAATTCTGCGAGTGCGCTAAAGTCATCAACGCCAATATCAACATTCTCAAGTTTTGGCTCGATGGCTGTGCCGGCATTACCCGGAGCAACGAATACGGTGCCTACATTTGAAGATTGTGATGCTTTCCATGCCAATGCATGTTCGCGGCCGCCTGAGCCAATAACTAATATATTCATTTAAAGAAGCTTTAATGTTAGGTTGATTTTAAGCACGGAATTGTAGCAGAGTAAGCTGCTATTGCGATATAAAACCATGATTAATCCAATCCTAAAACAGGCAACGTAGTATTGGGTGATTATTTATTAATAAGGCAAGTGTCTATGAGGTCGAAAACAGATTCAGCATCTCCAGTCATAGTATGGTTTCGACAGGATTTACGCCTAGCCGATAACCCTGCGTTAATTAAGGCCTGTGAAGCGGGTGAAATTATTCCAGTGTATATCTTGGATGATCATTCTGCTGGTTCTTGGTCCATGGGTGGTGCCAGTCGCTGGTTTCTTCATGGTGCGTTAAAGGCTTTAGACGATTCATTGCAGGGTAAGTTGAATATTTTTAAAGCAGATCCTCTAGAATGTTTCACTCATTTAGCAGATGTATTTAATGCCAAGTCGATTTATTGGAATCGCTGTTATGAGCCTTGGCGGCTAAAGCGGGATACTCAGCTTAAAAGTGATTTAAAAGGCCTAGGGCTAGAGGTTAAAAGTTTTAATGGCTCGCTACTTTGGGAGCCCTGGGAAATACTAAAAAAAGATCAAACGCCGTACAGGGTGTTTACCGCCTATTACCAGCGAGGCTGTCTTGGTTATTTACCGCCAAGAAGACCATTAGCGGCCCCAGAAAGCATTGACCTTCTCGATAAAAGTGAATGCTCACTTACAATAGAAAACCTTATTTTACTACCTGATATAAAGTGGGATAGTACAATGAAGGAAATATGGGATATTGATGAGCACAGGGCAGACAGCCTTCTAGATAATTTTCTAAATCAGGGGATTGCCGACTATCGAGAGGGTAGAAATTTCCCAAGTAAAGCCCATGTTTCACGCCTCTCCCCCTACCTGCATTTTGGGCTGATATCACCCAATACAGCGTGGTACAGAGCCAAGGAACAGGGTCCTATATCCGCCGATGAAGAAAATATTGGGGTATTTTTAAGTGAACTTGGATGGCGCGAATTTTCATACTATTTGCTCTATCACTTTCCACAGCTTCCAGACACAAACTTACAGACAAAATTTGATCGCTTTGGCTGGACTAGCAATAGTGGCGAGGCATTAACTGCATGGCAAAGGGGTCAAACTGGCTATCCATTAATCGATGCCGGTATGCGCGAGCTATATAGCACCGGCTATATGCATAATAGGGTGCGCATGGTAGTGGGGTCCTTCCTAGTAAAGAACCTGCTGATACATTGGCATGAAGGTGCTAAATGGTTTTGGGATTGCCTTGTAGATGCAGATTTAGCCAGTAATAGCGCCGGCTGGCAATGGATCGCAGGCTGTGGTGCCGATGCAGCGCCATTCTTTAGAATATTTAACCCGATTACCCAAAGTGAAAAGTTTGATAAGCAAGGGGACTATATTCGTCAGTATGTGCCCGAATTGGCAGAGCTGCCAGCCAAGTATATTCATGCCCCATGGCAAGCACCTAAAGAGATATTAAGTGCCGCCAATATCGAACTAGGGAACAACTATCCAATGCCAATTGTTGATGTTAAACAGTCTCGCGAATTGGCACTGGAAGAGTTTAAGCTAATTAAAGCTGCGGTTTAGTCTCAAGAATTTAGTGACGGAAATGGCGCATACCCGTAAACACCATAGCCATACCCTGCTCATTAGCCGCAGCGATGACTTCATCATCACGCATTGACCCACCCGGCTGAATAATACAGCTAATACCAGCCTCCCCAGCATTATCAATACCATCGCGGAAAGGGAAGAAAGCATCGGAAGCCATGACTGCGCCCTTCACTTCAAGCCCCGCATGATGTGCCTTAATCGCCGCGATACGCGCACTATTAATGCGGCTCATTTGACCAGCGCCTACGCCCACAGTTTGATTGTTTTTAGCGTAGATAATGGCATTGGATTTAACCATTTTCGCCACTTTCCAAGCGAATAGCATATCCGCCATCTCTTGCTCAGAAGGCGCGCGCTCACTCACTACGTTTAAATCAGCCTGAGTGATCATGCCATTATCTCTATCCTGAATTAACAGGCCGCCATTAACTCGTTTGTAGTCAAAATCTTGCGGGCGCTGATCGCTCCAGTTGCCACATTCAAGAAGTCGCACATTTTTCTTAGCGCTAACCACAGCTTTAGCCTCATCGCTCACAGAGGGAGCAATAATTACCTCAACAAATTGTTTCTCGCAAATAGCCGCCGCAGTTGAGGCATCCAATTCGCGGTTAAAAGCAATAATGCCGCCAAACGCAGATTCAGGATCCGTAGCAAATGCCAATTCATAGGCAGTTGCAATATCCGCCGCTATAGCCACACCGCAAGGGTTAGCGTGCTTAACAATCACGCAGGCCGGCTCATCAAACTGTTTAACGGTTTCTAAGGCTGAATCAGTATCAGCGATATTGTTGAAAGAAAGCGCCTTGCCTTGAATCTGCGTCGCTGTAGAAACACTGGCATCAGTTGGATTCGCCTCAGTATAAAAAGCCGCTTTTTGATGCGGGTTTTCGCCATAGCGCATATCCTGAGTTTTTTTATACTGAACATTATAAGTGTCAGAAAAATTGCGGGTTTGGTTTTCCGTATCGCGTCCGCCAAAGTGATTAGCGATCATGCCATCGTAGGCCGCCGTGTGCTCAAACGCCTTAACCATCAACTGATATCGCGTTTCATAGTCCAGTTGACCCTGATTATCCTGCATTTCCTCAGCCACTGTTTGATAGTCGCTGGCATTGACAACAATCGCCACATCGCGATGATTTTTAGCCGCCGAGCGCACCATAGTTGGTCCGCCAATATCAATATTTTCAATCGCGGTAGGTAATTCGCAATTAGGGTCAGCAACGGTTGCCGCAAAGGGATAAAGATTAACCACAACCATATCAATCGCGTTAATGCCGTGCTTATCCATAACTTCTTCATCAGTTCCTCGGCGCCCCAAAATACCACCGTGAACCTTAGGGTGAAGCGTTTTTACACGGCCGTCCATCATTTCTGGGAAGCCCGTGTATTCCGATACCTCAACAACCTTAATACCCTGTTCTTTCAGCAATCTAAATGTGCCGCCAGTAGAAAGTATTTCAACGCCCTGATCATTTAGCATACGGGCAAACTCAACAATGCCAGTTTTATCTGACACACTAATTAGGGCTCGGGAGATTTTTCGTAATTCGCTCATTTAATCCTCTGATATTTAAAGAAGGTTGTACTGTTTTAATTTTTTGCGCAAAGTGCCGCGATTTAAACCCAGCAAAGCGGCAGTTTTACTCTGATTATTTCGGGTATATTTCATTGCCGCCTCAATCAGCGGCGGTTCTACCTCTGCCATTACTAAGCTATATAATTCATTAGTATCCTGACCATCCAAATCCTGAAAATAACGCTGCATAGCAGCAGCTACATGATCTCTTAATGATTGTTGTCGATTTATTACTAGCGAATCCATCGTCAAATCGTCCATAGGGTCTAGAGTATCGTTTTCTATGGTCATGCAGCTCGCTCCTGAAGTGGATATTTCGAGAAAAATTCCGAGAGCTGCTGCTGTTGCTGCAATCGAGTCTCATGTTGGTTAAATATTTTCGTAAAGGCTTTGCCATCGTCAAGCCAGCGGCTATACCAGCCGATGTGTTTCCGCGAAATGCGGACACCGCCAACCTCGCCATAAAATTCATGGAGATCAGCTAGGTGTCGTGTCATGATTTTCCCCACCTCTTCAAGCGTAGGTTCTGGTAGTAGCTCACCATGCTCAAGGTAATGGTTAATCTGTTGAAATATCCACGGATTACCCTGAGCGCCACGACCAATCATCACCCCGCTAGCACCGGTCTTATTAAGCACAGTTTCAGCCTGAGTAGCGCAAGTGATATCGCCATTGGCAAAAACAGGAATAGAGATAGCATCAACCACCTTAGCAATGCTGTCATACTCCACCTCGCCAACAAATCTGCACGCCTTAGTGCGCCCATGAATCGCCAGCGCCTGAATGCCAGATTGCTCAGCAATTGTCGCAATTTCGGTGGCATTGCGATTCTGCCGGTCCCAACCAGTGCGAATTTTTAGGGTAACAGGCACATCCACAGCCTCCACCACCGCGCGCAAAATGCTTTCCACCAGTTGAGGATCTTTTAAAAGTGCCGATCCAGCCGCCCGTTTGCATACTTTCTTCGCAGGGCAGCCCATATTAATATCGATAATCTCCGCGCCTTGCTCAACATTGAAGCGCGCCGCCTCAGCCATCATCTGCGGATCATAGCCAGCGATTTGCACCGATCTAGGTGAAGGCTCATCGCCAAATTGAATACGCAGGCGTGATTTTCGGGTTGACCAAGTGGTTGGATCAGAGGCCACCATTTCAGACACCACCAGCCCAGCGCCCATCTCTCGACACAGCTGTCGAAAGGGCAGGTCAGTCACCCCGGCCATAGGAGCCAGAAGGGTTTTACCGTTTATTTGATAGGGGCCAATAGTAAACAAATGAAAATCTGCGTTAATCTTGGTTAAAATTTGGGTTCATTAAAAACCAAAATCCATTTGGCAAGGGGATGCAATCATACTCCTAACCGAGTTGATTAAAAAGTGATCAACTTAAAAAATTACACAATTTCACCGATAAATTATTTTTTAATCATATAAATCCAATGACTAAATGAAAACAACAACCTGAAAATATACTGCTAGAATAAAATAGAGGCGAGGGTAAAAAAAAGGCGGCGCAACAAATTGTTTATTCACAATATGCGATAAAACCTACTGAATAAGGCGCTGTGGAAATAAGTTAACAGGGTGAGAAAATAAAATCATGGAAGATGATGATATTGATCAAATAATGCAGATAAAGGGCATTAAGGGCGTTATACAAACTGATATAGAGGGCGAAGATATTGCCTCAACTATTGAAGATGAGCAATTGGGTCATTTCATAAGATTCCTCGTTGGTCATGCACCGCTTTTTGAACAAACATCAGAACTAGGACCCGTTAGTAGCATTATCCTAACCAGCAACAAAGACGACAACCTGGGTGTTTTTATAGGAAAGGAGCACAGTCTAGGTGTGCTTTTTGCCAGAGGCTGTTCAATAAAAAAACTGTACTCGCAAATTGGTAATTATCTTAAAAAATTGTCGATTGGAGATACATAATGTCTAAACTTGACATGAACAAGATTCTAGATGAGTCTGTGTCGTTTGATGGAATCAGTCATGGTTGCATTTACAAAGATGAACAGATCATGGCCTCTACGTTTCCATCGGTAATACAAGATAAATTAACAGATATGGGGCGCTTCATTGATAAAATATTTACAGGCTCCCGTGCTATAGATCGGGCCCATGATGAAATTCATATTGAGTTAGAAGAAAACAGGTTAATCGCATACCGAGTAAATGACGATTTTTTGCTCATGTTAATGGCAGCCAAAGGTATCAATTTATCCCTAGTTTATATGACCGTTAAATCAATCGAAAAAAGTGTAAAGTTGCACGGTTTAACGCCACCCAAAAACAAACCCTCTCAACCCAGCTTACTAAAAGTCATCGATGATAAAGAAGCTGTTTTTGATTATAAAAAAGAAGATATACCCGTTTGGTCTCTGGGCAGTGAGCTGCAGGATGATCCTGCCGAATTAACCCATGAGCAAAAAGTTGGGAGCTACTTGAAAGGCCTAAAAAAAATATTGCTAGACAGTTTTGGCCCAGTTGGTGACATTATTTTTGAAGAAGCCGTAAAAGAATGGCGGGTTTCACACCAGCCGACACTAGATAATTTAGGTAAATTAGTCGATCTGATAACGCTGGAAATAGATGGTAAAGGTGAAAAGCGTTCATTTTTTGTTAAAGCCACAAGATATATTCGTACATCAATCGGAGATAGAAAATGAGTAGCATACGCTACAAAATATTATCACTATGCCTAGTATTGGCCATAGTACCAACGGTTGCTGTCAGCACCTACGGCGTGTACTCCACAATCAATGTATTGCAGCATAACAGCCTAAAGGAACAGGACACCAAAATATCCCTACTGAATAAGCAGTTAGACAGAGTTTTGTCAGTGGTTAAATCGGATCTACTGTACTTTAGGTATTCGACGTCGATGCAAGACCTAATTACAAAATTCACAGACCCAAAGCTAAGTTTTGAGCAAAGAATGGCAGCCCGAGGTCGTTTGGCTACAGATTTTTTAGCATTCTCAGAACAGCGACCTATGTATCATCAACTGCGTTTTTTATCGAAATATGGCAAAGAGGTTGTGCGAGTCGACCGAGTGGATGGTAGAAGCGAAGTTGTGACTCAATTAGAGGACAGAAAAGGGCGTTATTATGTCAATAACACGCTCATATTAAAATCAGGTGAGATAATGGTATCCCATCTAGATTTATACCGTGAAAATGGCGAGATTAAAGAGCCAGTGCGTCCAGTAATTCGCTATGGCACGCCCGTTTATGGCAGATACGGCAAGCTTCACGGCATACTTCTATTTAATGTATCGGCCAGTAATTTTCTCGAAATACTTCAGCAATCGTCCTACACAAAAGATGAGCGGTTAGTGATGGTAGATCCTGATGGATACTATTTGTCACATCCCGATAAAACCAAATTATGGGGTTCATTGAGAGATAAAAATACCGGCGAAAGACTACAAAAAGATTTGCCAAAGTTAGGAAAAAAAATAACCGGTTTAAAAGGGTCCAGTACGCTTTTTGACGGAGAAAACATAATCACAGTAAAGCCAGTTGGCAATGGTATTGATGATAATCGCAATTTAGGGTACTTAGTCAATTTTATCGCAAGAGACGCAATTTTTGAGCCCGCAACAAAAGCACGCAAATTTTACATTGTGGTTACATTGCTGACACTGCTGTTAGCAACGATAATTATTTTGATACTAGCCAGAAAAATTACGCGACCTATTATCGACCTCACTGTCGCAGCAGAGAATATGAGTAAAGGCAATATTCAAACGCCCGTTGTTGTTGAAACCAACGACGAAATTCATGAATTATCAAAGTCGTTAGATAGATTGCGTAAATCTGTAAAAATATTAATGACGAAATACAGAAGTTAATTGTTGTGTAATATCGCTGTGCCGTCATTATTTAGCTAAAGCAGGAGGCTAGGCTAAGATCATATTGGGTATATTTCTCAGGGAGGAGAAATGGCGAAAATACTGTTTGCTATTGTTTTTTTTGTAATGCTCGCCGGAGCCGTGTTTCTATGGTTCTATCAGCCGTTGATGGGTGTTGTTTCGGTGTCTGATTTAGATGAAAAGCTAAAGGTTGGTTTTATTTATCTGGGGCCCCCTGGCGATCACGGTTGGACCTATCAGCATGATCAAGGGCGCATAGCGCTAGAGCGCAGGCTAGGGGCTCAAATAGAAACACTGTATGTAGAGGGTGTTCCAGAAGAAGGAACTGCTGCTGAAAATGCCATAGAGCGCCTTGTCAATGATGGTGCCGAGCTGATTTTTACCACATCATTTGGCTATATGGAGTCCACGCTAAAAGTTGCCAAGCGTTATCCCGATGTAACATTTGAGCATGCCACCGGCTACAAAAGGCGTGAAAATGTTTCCACCTATTCATCGCGTTTTTATGAAGGTCGTTATGTTATTGGGCAAATTGCAGGGCACCTGTCTAAGACCGGTCAAGCTGGGTATGTCGCTTCTTTTCCCATCCCCGAAGTCATGCGTGGAATCAATGCATTTTTACTAGGAGCACAGTCAGTTAACCCAGATTTTAGAATGAAAGTTATTTGGGTCAATTCTTGGTTTGATCCAGATAAAGAAGCGATTGCGGCCAAAAAATTATTAGATCAGGGTGTTGATATTCTAACCCAGCATACAGATTCCACGGCAGTGGTTCAGATTGGCGAAGAAAATAAAGTTCATTCTTTTGGTCAGGCCTCCGATATGACGCCATTTGCACCAGATTATGTATTGACCTCAATTATTAACAACTGGGGAGATTACTATATTGAAAGAACCAAAGCCGTACTCGAAGGCACTTGGGTCAGCACAGATACTTTTGGTGGCATGGATGTCAACATGGTCGTTATGGGCAGCCTAAAAAATATGCCCGAAAAAATCAAACGCATAGCCGAAGCAACCACAAAAGCTATTACTAGCGGCGAGTTATACCCCTTCACAGGGCCAATCATCAAAAAAGATGGAAGTGCGGTAGTAGATGAGGGCCAGAAATTATCCTTAGAGGCTCTGTTAGACATGGATTGGTACGTTCAAGGTGTCGATGTAGTGGGGTTATAAAAGCCAAGCTTAATTGATTAAGCGCGCGCGATCTTTTACTGACGGCATGTTTGTAGAGATTACTGTTCTTACTTCAACTTAGTCGCTGCCAACTGCACCCAATCATCTTCAAGCGTAGCGGGCTCAAACTCGAAATTCTGTAAATAGGCGGCAACAACCTGATCAATTTGATGGCTGAGTATGCCAGAGAGGCAAAGCTGACCTTTGGCAAGAGTAAGTGCGCTTATCTGATCGGCTAAATCAATTAGCGGTTTGGCAAGAATATTGGCAACCATAATATCCGCTTTCGCATTCAGTGGAATCTGCTCGGGAAGCAGTGTAATCAGTCGTTCATCTTCAATGTCGTTGCGCTGGGCATTATCGCGGCTGGCCAGTAATGCTTGAGGGTCATTATCTATGGCCCAGACTTTCTCGGCGCCCAATAAAAGGGCAGCAATGCCCAAAATACCTGAGCCACAGCCAAAATCAATAACTGTTTTTCCTTCAAGAGGTTGCTTTTCTAGCCAATTTAAACAGAGCATGGTGGTGGGGTGGCTGCCAGTCCCGAAAGCAAGGCCAGGGTCGAGTCGTAGATTAACCGCATCTGGTTGTGGGGCGTCGATCCAACTGGGGCAAATCCATAGCCGTCCATCACTGCAAGCGATGGGTTTAAAGTGTTTTTTCCATTCTTGGGACCAGTCCTTTTCTTCAACTAGCTCCCAAGATGATCGCAAAGTGAATGGCAGACAGACTTGAATCTGTTGCTCGGTTGTTGGGGTGTCGATTGAAGCGGGGAAAAGCGCTGTCAGAATACAGCTATCCCAGAGTGGGGTTTCGCCAACGCCGGGTTCCAAAATGGGTTGGTCTGCGGCATCTTGCAAGGTGACCGAAACTGCCCCAGCATCCAGAACCGCATCTTCAATAAGTTCAGTTTGCAGGGGGCTTGCTTCAATATTTAGCTGTATCCACTTGCTTGAATCCATAGTAAGCACTCACTTATATTATTAATGCCCTATGGAAAAGCCGATTAAAGTCCGAGCTTTTTCTCTAGATAATGGATATTGACGCCACCTTTTTTGAATTCTTCATCGCGCACCAGATCGGCATGCAGATCAATATTGGTTTTAATACCATCGATCATCATTTCGTCCAGCGCATTGCGCATACGCGACAATGCAGAGTTGCGGTCGCGACCGTAGGTAATAATCTTGCCAATCATCGAGTCATAGTTGGGCGGTACGCTGTAGCCATTGTAAATATGGGAATCTACTCTTACCCCATTGCCGCCGGGGGCGTGGTAAGCATTGATAGTGCCGGGTTGGGGCAAAAAGGTTTTAGGGTCTTCAGCATTGATGCGACATTCAAAGGAGTGGCCGCGGAAAATAATGTCTTCCTGTTTAATGCTCAGCGGTTGCCCGCCTGCAATGGTTAACTGCTCTTTAATAATATCGACACCGGTGATCATTTCTGAAACCGGATGTTCAACCTGAACCCGAGTATTCATTTCGATAAAGTAGTAGTGACCATCTTCATACAGGAATTCAAAGGTGCCGGCGCCGCGGTAATTCATCTGTACGCAAGCATTAACGCAGCTTTCAAATACCGCTTGGCGCGCCTCTTCAGGGATGCCTGGTGCTGGTGCCTCTTCAATAACTTTTTGGTGACGACGCTGAAGAGAGCAGTCGCGGTCGCCCAAATGGATCGCATTACCCTGACCGTCGGACAGTATTTGAACTTCCACATGGCGAGGGTTTTGCAGGAATTTTTCCATATACACGGTGCCATCACCGAAGGCTGCTGCTGCCTCGGTCTTGGTAATAGCTACAGAGTTAATTAGGCTTTCTTCATTCTCCACAACCCGCATACCGCGACCACCACCACCAGCGGCAGCCTTAACGATCACTGGATAGCCAATGCGTTGTGCTGTGGCGCGCAATTCGTCAGGGTCTTCAGATAATGGGCCATCTGAGCCCGGCACTGTGGGTACACCCGCGGCTTTCATAGACTGAATAGCGGCTACTTTATCACCCATGGTGCGAATAGTTTCTGCCTTAGGCCCAATAAAGGTAAAGCCACTATTTTCCACCTGCTCTGCAAAGTCAGCATTTTCTGCCAAGAAGCCATAGCCAGGGTGAACGGCCTGAGCACCAGTTACTTCCATGGCGCTAATAATAGCGGGGACGTTAAGATAGCTTTGCGGTGAAGGATTGGGCCCAATACAGACGGCCTGATCGGCTAGCTTCACATGTTTGAGCTCGGCATCGATTTTGGAGTGAACAGCCACGGTTTGAATACCAAGCTCCTTACAGGCGCGAAGTATTCTCAGGGCAATTTCGCCACGGTTGGCGATAAGCACTTTATCCAGCATATTGCAGTTCCTAGCAGCGATTAAACAATAGTAACTATAGGTTGATCGAACTCTACGGCTTCGCCGTCTTCGATCAAAATAGCGCCAATGGTGCCAGCTTTGTCAGCTTCGATTTGGTTCATCATCTTCATTGCTTCAATGATGCAAACTACATCGCCGGCAGCGACTGTTTGGCCCACAGAAACAAATGCAGGTGATCCCGGAGCAGGTGACGCATAAAAGGTGCCAACCATAGGCGACTTAACTGCGTGCCCAGTAATTTCTTGGCTTTCTGGCGCAGCGGCTTCAGCGGCAACTGGCGCGACTGCCGGAGCGGGGGCTGCTGCCGCTATAGGAGCAGGGGCGGGAGCATAGGCCACAGCGGTTCCGCCGCGACTGATGCGTACGGACTCATCACCCTCATTAATTTCTAATTCATTAATATTAGATTGCTCTAATAATTCGATTAATTTTTTAACTTTACGAATATCCATCCTGCGCTCTCAATAGTTAGGAGTTAAGTTCAAGTTTGGTTAGCACAGCCTTTAGAGCAAGGTTGTAGCTATTTGCGCCGAATCCACAAATTACGCCATCGGCAATATCAGAAAAATAGGAGTGGCGGCGAAATTCTTCTCTTGCATGAACATTGGAGAGGTGAACTTCTATAAAAGGGATAGCCACGCCTAGTAGGGCATCGCGAATCGCAACGCTAGTATGCGTATATGCTCCGGGATTAAAGATAATGTAGTTAACGCCTTCCTGCTTAGCGTCATGAATACGCTGAATAAGGTCATGCTCCGCATTACTTTGAAAGCAAATTGCAGTGTGGCTAGATGCATGCGCTGTATCGTTTAGCTGCTGATTAATTTGCTCAAGGGTCTCTACGCCGTATTTCTCAGGCTCGCGAGTGCCGAGCAGATTGAGATTAGGGCCGTTTAAAATAAGTATTGTTGACATAAATCCCCAGGCAATAGGTCAATTTGGGCTTAGTCTGCACTAAAAAAATCAAACTGTCTACGTTTTATATGAAAAATCAGAATTTAAGCGAAGTTAGGAGCTAATATGCGTATTTAACGACATTTTTAAGGCAATTTTTGATTTTTTATCAACAGTTTTAATCAAGTTTGTCGCTTTTAGGAGCAGGTTCTAAGAAAATACAGCTAAAAAGCGTCAAAATCTGCAAATATCATTAAATAGGTCGATAAAATCACTTAAAACTCTAATTTATCTATAGGGTATCTTCTTGTTTTTGAGGTATTTTTTATAGATTTTAAAAGATTTTTGGCTATTTTTCTTGATTATAACGACATTATTCGTCTTTTATTGATATTTTAATGCTATTTATTGAGGCTAAAAAAGAACATGGGATATAAAAATCATTATAATCGTGAAAAATGCGGATAAATGCTGCTAAAATCTTTTAAAATTCAATTAACTCTATTAAGTGCTTCAATTAAGCTGGTTTTGGTGAGTAGTTGTGGCAAAATTTCAGCCGAACCTGATCCTTTAGGAAACACTAAATAGAGGGGGACACCATTGCGGTTGTACTGATTGAGTAGTTGGGTGATTTCTGGATCTTTGTGTGTCCAATCGCCCTTTAGGTAGGTGATATTATTTTCTTCCAAGGCCTGATAAAAGCTATCGCCCATAGCAACTCGCTCATTAACTAGGCAGGTAATACACCAGTCTGCAGACAGATTGATAAACACCGCATCACCTGATTGGCGAAGTACAGATAGTCGCTGGGGTGAATAGTCTTGCCATTTGGGCGGATCATTATTCTCAAGTTTTAGGCTAGGATAGGCGACGGCACCTACAAGTAGTCCAATTGCTAGTAATTTAATCAGTGGGTTAAAGCTTGATGGCTTGTTTCTGCTGGCTAATTGCCAGTGCCAGATAGCCATAACCATAAGTACAAGACCCACGCAGATAGCGATTACGATCTCGATACTGGTTTGTCTACCAACCACCCACAGCAGCCAAATAGCGGTGAGATACATTGGGAAAGCTAAAAATTGTTTTAGATGATCCATCCATGGTCCGGGTTTAGGCAGTTTTTGGATCAGCGATGGTGCTAGGGTAAGCGCGACAAAAGGCAGGGCCATACCCAGCCCTAAAAAGGCAAAGACTATGAGTGCTACGGCGCTAGTTTGAGAAATTGCAAAGCCTAAAGCAGGGCCCATAAAGGGTGCAGTGCAGGGGCTAGCTACAGTCGTCGCCAGCACCCCGGTCATAAATGATGAGCTAAGGCTATTGTTGGTATTTGCCGACTGGCCAACCGACATTAGGCCCGAGAGCAGTTGCACATAACCGGATAAACTGAGGCCTAAGAGTATAAATAAATACACTAAAAATATAACAAAGCCCGGTGACTGTAATTGGAAGCCCCAGCCGATGGCTTCACCGCTGGCTCTGAGGGATAGCATAATAGCCGCTATAGCCACGAAGCTACAAACCACGCCTGCGGTATAGGCTAAACCATGCCGCTGTCTTTCAGAGCCTGTTTGATGCTGTTGTGTAAAATGTAATACCTTGATAGATAAAACAGGGAAAACACAGGGCATTAAATTAAGAATTAACCCGCCGGCCATAGCGAAAAGCAAGATTATCCATAGTGGTGTTGATGCAATATTGTCGGACAGCTCTACCTTAGAGGTTTTTTTAACCTGTGCGCTAATACTTGCCGTGCCTTTGGCAAGATCAACCTCAATTATCTGCTGACGGGGAGGGTAACAAAGGCCGGCATCGGCACAGCCCTGAGATTCTAGCTGTAGCTGAAACTGTGATGTATTGCTAGAAAAAGGAACCTCAAAGTTGGTTTGGTCGTAGTAAACCGTAACTTCCGCTTCGAAGTACTCATCCCACTTGAGGACGCCATCGGCAAAAACGGGTGCACCCACTTGGGTTGAGTCAGAATGCGAATAAAGCTTAAAGCCCTTGCGATAAAGATAGTAACCGTCGGCGATGGTCCAATTTAGGGTTAAGCGTTGATTTTCCAGCAAGGCGTTCACTTGGAAAGCCTGTTCAACGGGTAAAAACACAGGGGCGCTATTTTGAAACTCGTTATTGGTTTTTGTGACAGACGAGAAACTGTTGATTGCTGTAGTGGCGGTTAACGGTGTTGCATAAGATGAAGGCCCAAAAAAGAGAGTCATCAATAGCAGGGCTCTAAGCAGTTGTATCATCAATGTTGCCTTTAATATGCCAAAACATAATAAGTATTTACGTCACTTTAACATTTTTGACTTACTAAAGTGATAAACTAATTTTATATAAAAAATAAGCTAAACTGAGGAATACCATGAAAAAATTGCCAATGTGTCTAGTTATAGTATTTTCAGCCTGTTGGGTGATGCCTTCAATGGCAGGGCACCATAAAAAAGGCGCTATCGCGGTTGAAATGCCCTATGTGCGCGCACCAGTGCCTGGTCACAGCATGACAGCCGCTTTTTTTAAGCTGTCTAATAGTGGTGAGAAAGACTGTAAATTGACAGCGGCCAGTTCAAACTATGCGGGAAAAATAGAATTTCACACCCATCAGCATATTGATGGAATGATGAAGATGCGCCCCGTTGATGGTGTTGAATTGCCGGCAGGCTCAAGTCTTGATTTTAAGTCAGGAGGACTACATCTAATGTTATTTGATATTAAGCATGGCGATATTTCATCTGCCGAGATTACACTTAATACGGATAAATGTGGCGAAGTTAAGTTTTCGGCACCGATTAAATCGATTAAATCACAACCCGCTAAGGCGATGCATCATTAATGAATGGGTTTTTTGAGTTACTCAGAAAATTACGCCAGTCTGTTTCTAGTTTAATCTCAAATGGAACAGATGGGCTGAGCTATGGCTCGTTAAAGACAAGACTCATAACTATCAGCGGGCTATGTATTGTGACTTTCTTGCTGCTTGGATGGTATTGGAGCCAAGAGCCAGAGTCTTTTGATATTACTACTGCACATAATTCTGATATGCCCTGGGTAACGGGGGCCGCCACTACTGGAACTCTAATCAAAGTTGTAGATACCCTACTGGAAAAGCCGGGTGGCTATTTGGCAAATGACCTAATGCCTCCAAGTTTGTGGCTAGATAATTTACCCAATTGGGAATTTGGTGTTTTAGTACAGGTTAGGGATCTTAGTAAAGCAATGCGTGAGGCTTTTAGTCGATCTCAATCTCAGTCAACAGAAGATTCCGACTTGGCTCTGGCCGAGCCGCGATTTAATGTAGACCATCAGAGCTGGGCAGTGCCTTGGCCGGAAATTGAATATTCAGATGGTCGAGACTATCTAGAATCCTACAAATTGAGATTGATGGATGAGGATAATTACAATGCGCAGTTTTATGCCCGAGCCGACAATTTGCGCTATTGGCTGGGTACCGTAGAAACCAGATTGGGCAGTTTATCCCAGCGACTATCCGCCAGCGTGGGGCAAAAGCGTATCAATACAGATCTTTCTGGTGCGGCTGGAGCCTCACAGTCTACCCGAGCCCCCAATGAATTAATGGTTAAAACCAGTTGGCTAAAAATTGATGATGTGTTCTATCAAGCGCGGGGTTCGGCTTGGGCATTGTTGCATTTTCTTAAAGCCATAGAGATAGATTTTGCCGATGTGTTGGCAAGAAAAAATGCTGTAACCAGTGTTCAGCAAATAATCCGTGAGCTTGAAATGACCCAGCAACCCGTTCGCAGTCCAATCATTGCCAATGGCGAAGGCTTTGGCCTTATAGCCAATCATTCGCTGGTAATGGCGTCCTATATCAGTCGCGCCAATGCGGCGATTATTGATTTACGTGAGTTGCTATCGAAGGGTTAAGCCCGTGCAGTTACACCTATTGAGATTAGTTGCCTATATGACCTGCCTCTTCGAGGCATTCTTTTTGAGACCTAATATCATTTGGGTTTCCCGCTGATTCATTATTCATTCTGTTATTCGGGTCGCACCAATAGCGCAGATAATCTAATTCTTTTTCTGGGTCAAACTTTCCACTGGCATATTCTTCATAAAAAGAGCAGGCGCTAGTTAAAAAGATTATAGATGCAAGATATAAAATATATTTCATAAATGTTTAAACTCCTTTTTAAACAGTAAAATCTAGGTTTTAGGATAATAGGTTTTAATCCCATCTTGGGTGGCTAAAAATAGAATATCAGCGGGTTTTAGCGCAAATAAGCCATTGGTGACCACGCCGGTAATATGATTGATTTTTTCTTCTAGCTCACAGGCTGAGGCCATAGGGTATAGATGATGAACGTCAAGGATAACATTGCCGTTATCAGTGACCACGCCCTCTCGCCAAACAGGATCACCGCCCAATTTAACTAATTCTCTCGCTACATGACTGCGTGCCATAGGAATAACTTCTACGGGTAGCGGAAAAGTACCCAGCGAATCTACCCATTTGCTTTCATCTGCAATGCATACAAATTCTTTAGCAACTGCAGTCACGATTTTTTCTCGCGTCAATGCCGCACCACCACCTTTTATTAGCTCCAGCTGTGGATTGGTCTCATCGGCACCATCGATATAAATGGTTATTTCTGCTACCTGATTTAAATCATATACCTCAATGCCGTGGGAGCGCAGGCGTTCGGCCGAGCCCTCAGAGCTGGCAACAGTGCCATTAAACAGATGTTTATGCTCGGCAATTTGATCGATAAAACAGTTGGCTGTGGACCCGGTGCCAATGCCGACGATACTGTCGCTGTCAATTTTTGTAAGGCAGTATTCTACTGCTGCCTGAGCAACAGCTTGTTTAAGTTGATTTTGATCCACCGATAACCTCAATAAGCTAATATTTTTGTTGGATTTATATTAACATGACGACTTAGCTAAATCATATTGGAAACACCATGCCGCTAAATTATGTGCAAAAAATTCAAGATGCTAAGATTTATGATCTGGCAGTGAAGACCCCAGTGGACGATGCCCCTCTGTTATCTCAACGTTTAAATAACAAAGTACTGTTGAAGCGCGAAGATTTACAGCCGGTATTTTCCTTTAAATTGCGCGGCGCTTATAACAAGTTATTAAATCTGTCTGAACAGCAATTGGCTACGGGTGTGGTGGCGGCTTCAGCG
>Ga0207964_1000143_pt1 | contig 24305 bp, 23 predicted proteins | sample Knorr_S23_td_250_FD_185608 | JGI IMG/M metagenome (GOLD analysis project Ga0207964, IMG submission 185608) | Marine microbial communities from Southern Atlantic Ocean transect - Knorr_S23_td_250_ad_251m_LV_A (SPAdes) (version 2) | ecosystem: Environmental > Aquatic > Marine > Oceanic | place...
GTTTGCACCTGAGTCGACCGAATACTCAATCTCTTGAAGCCTCAGTGGAAGTGGAGAAAGTCCTGCAGGAAAGCCGGTTGAGACTGCAGCAAGATTAATTTTTGTATCTTTGATTGCCTCTTTAGCAGCACTGAGCATATCATGATAAACACAAACAGCAGCGACACTTAAATTCAAGGACCCAACACCTAATTCACTTTCAAGGCTTATACTAATAGGTTGCTTAGCTTTGCTACAAAGTCTTCTCACACGAGCGACTGTATCGTCACCAGACAGAGTGGTTAAGTCTATTAGGTTAATGGCCTTCAGGAGCCAAGCAGCCTGCTTATCTTTTTTTATACTTCGTCTTGGTCCATAACTACTGCATCGTCTTTCAACTGCGCTTCGATTGACCGATATATTTGAAACCAGGTCTAAGCTAAAATCTATCCCTGGATTTCTTAAATTACCTTGATTAGTTTCAAATTCTTCAGACTCAACAAGATTAAGAACTTTTTTGTCTGGCTGCAATTTCTGATCCTTTGTTGAATTATTATTAGTATTCATAATGTTACTACCCAATAGGTATTACTGGCTTTTTAGATACGAAATTAATATTTTCTCTACAGTATCTGCTGCTTTACTTGCAAAAGCAATAGTTTGTTCATGGCTAATATCTGTCTCACTCATACCTGCAGCATAATTTGTAATCACAGAAAGTGCACAAAGTTCTATACCTTGGTGGCGAGCTAAAATGACTTCAGGAACAGTGGACATGCCAACTGCATCAGCACCAAGTGTAGTTACTGCTTTAATTTCAGCGGGTGTTTCAAATTGAGGTCCACTAAACCAAGCATAGACTCCTTCATGTAAATCGATATTATTACTCATTGCAGCCTTTCTCATATCATCACTTAACTTCGGATTGTATGCATCAACCATATTGACAAATCGCTCGTTTCCATCTGCTCCAAATAGAGGCGAAACTCCAGTCATATTGATGTGATCTGTGATTAGCATGACGCTTCCAGGAGGTGCTTTTTTAACAGTACTTCCAGCAGCATTTGTTAAAACTAAACTTTGGCAACCAATAGCATTCAATACTTGAATAGCAACAGCCATAATATCAGCTCTGCCATGCTCATAGTAATGAGCCCTGCCTTGCATGACAACAACATTAGTTCCTTCTATCTCACCAAACAATACTTTTCCTGCATGGCCTCCAACTCCAGCAATTGGAAATCCAGGAAGTTCATCAAAATCGAGTGTTGCATGAGTCTTTATGTTGTCACAAAATTGACCTAAACCTGAGCCAAGAATTAGTCCCACTTTAGGCTTAAAGCTATTAATGTGTCGACTGATCACTTTAACACAGTCTTGAACCTGACTCATTAAAGATGCTCCGGTCCAAATGAATTTGGAAGAAGCTCTGATAAGCGGATTCGATCTTTGATGCCATCTGGTGAACACATTATGACCTCAGTGGACTCATCAGAGAACTCTCTTATTCTTTGCCTACAGCCGCCACAAGGGATACCTCCACCATCATTTTTAGTCATAACGTAAATCTTATCAATTTTGCTCTCTCCACCCATAACCATTGATGCAATTGCAGAGGCTTCTGCGCAGTTACCAAGAGGGTAACTTGCGTTTTCAACATTGCAACCACTATATTCACTACCCTTGTCGGTAATAATTAATGCACCTACTGGGTAGTTTGAGTAGGGCACATAGGCTTTACTCATTGCTGCTTTTGTTATCTTTATATGACTCTCTTCACTCATTTTTAAAGCTCCTTAATATAAGGTTGCGCAGAGGCCTTAGGAGGAACAGCTTTACCAATAAATCCAGCCAACAGAATAATTGTAAGGATATACGGTGTTGCTTCAATGAGCTGTACGGGGATTTCTCCGATACCAGGTATAACTATGCCCTGAAGCCTAATCGAGATCGCATCCAAAAAGGCAAATAAGAAGCATGCTGCAAGAACCTTATAAGGGTGCCACTTTCCAAAAATAAGTGCAGCAAGAGCAATAAATCCGCTTCCAGCAGTCATATCTTTGACAAACTGAGCGTTGTAAGCTGTAGCCAGGTATACACCACCCACCCCACACAATATACCGCCTATCAAAAGAGCTTTATAGCGAAGAGACTCAACAGAGATTCCTGCAGTATCAACCGCTTTTGGATTTTCACCAACAGCTCGAAGTCTAAGACCAAAGCGAGTTCTAAAGACAACCCACCAAACCATAGGGACAATTGCGAATGCAAGATAGACCAAGATGTTATGACCACTAATTAGCTCTCTATATATAACACCTAAAACGGGTATATGATCGATTAGTTCAAGGCCTGGTAAATCGATTGAAAGGAATCTCTGGTCATTTTTTAAAGTAGGAGTAATTCCAGCCTTTTTAAACCAAGCGAGGCTGAGAATCATAGTAAGTCCAGCAGCTAAAATATTAATTGCAACTCCGCTCACAATCTGATTTCCTTTATAGGTGATTGAAGCAAAACCATGTACCATTGCGAGTACCGAAGAAGCAAAGATACCAGCCAATAAACCAATCCATGGCGAGCCAAATACCACTGCTGCGCTTGCAGCAATAAATGCTGACATCAGTAATTTGCCTTCTAGGCCAATATCAACTACCCCAGAGCGTTCTGCAAAGAGGCCAGCCATTGAGGCAAAGATTAGAGGAATACAGACGCGAACCGAGGCGTCTAATGTCAATACAGTGTTTAAAAAGATATCACTCATTCTGTTCCCTCAATCGGCGCTAAAAAGCGAATTAAAATTGGCCTATATAAATACTCAAGGCCACCACAAAATAGAATAACAAGTCCTTGCATAACCACAACAATATCCCTAGAAACATTTTGAAGCTCAAAGTCAAGCTCAGCTCCGCCTTGATAGAGGATTCCAAATAGGAATGCTGCAATCAGAATTCCAACTGGGTGGTTTCGACCCATCAGTGCTACTGCAATTCCACCAAAACCATAACCATAATTAAAATTAAGGAATAGACGATGCTGAACACCCATTAACTCATTGATTCCAACAAGCCCAGCTAAAGCGCCAGATATGCACATGGTTACAACAATAATCTTCTTTGGATTAATACCGCCATAAACGGCAGCATCGTTGCTTTTTCCAACAGCCCGAATTGCGTATCCCCAACGAGTATGCCAAAGAAAAAACCAAACCAATCCTGAGAAAAACAAAGCCACTAAAATTGATAAATTAAGTGGTGATTTTGCAATCTTGTAGCCAAAAATTGCGAAAACATCATGAACAAAAGGGAGCCAAGAAGCTTTAATGAAATCTGCACTCTCGGGAGACATTTCTCCAACTTCTCTTAACACATTAACCAAAACATAAACCATCAAGGCAGATGCTAGAAAGTTGAACATAATCGTTGTAATAACAATATGACTACCTCTATAGGCCTGCAAATAGGCAGGAATAATAGCCCATAGCGCACCAAATAAAAGCCCCCCGGAGATTGCTAGCGGAATAACTATCCAAGCGCTAAGAGCAGGGTTTAAATAAAGTGCGACAAGAGCGGTACCTAGTCCGCCAACATAGGCCTGACCTTCCCCACCAATGTTGAATAATCCAGCATGGAATGCAACAGCAACAGCCAAGCCTGTGAAGACAAAGTTGGTCGCATAATAGAGCGTATAACCCAAACCCTCATCATAGCCAAGGGCACCATAGATTAAGATTTTTGTTGCTTTTATCGGATCTACACCAATTAGAACAAAAACAATAGCTGTTGCAATAAATGCAGTTAAAACATTAAGGAAAGGCAATAATAAGCCATTAATCCATGATAAGCGCCTCTCACGAGTCATAGCTTAGCTCCTTTTGTTGTATCTTCAGGTTCAAGTGCGTTAGCCATCATCATTCCAAGTGTTGCCTCATCTGCATCTGTTCCAATAACTGTTCCAGTGATTTCGCCATCACACATTACAACGATTCGATCACTCAGTGACATAATTTCTTCTAACTCTACAGAGATTAGGATAATAGCTTTTCCAGCATCTCTCATTTCAATGATTCGTTTTCTAATAAACTCAATGGCGCCAATATCCACCCCTCTAGTTGGCTGTCCAATAATGAGAACATCTGGGTCTCTCTCAAATTCTCTAGCTAAAATAAGCTTTTGCTGGTTACCACCTGAAAAATTTGAAGACATCAGATTAGGGTTGTTTGGACGAACATCAAATGCTTCCATTATTGATTCACAATTAGCTTTTACCAAGGCACGTTTTAGCCAAACTCCTTGATTGATACTTTTGTCATTGTGATAGCCTAAAAGTGCAGTTTCACTCGCAATAAATTCAGAAATCATTCCCATTCTTTGACGATCTTCAGGAACATGAGCAACACCCAGATTTCTTAGTTGTTCAGGATTCAAAGAGTTTTTAGAAGTTATCGTTTCACCCATAATTTCAATTGAACCACTTGAAATTGGAAGTATTCCAGCTAAAGCCTTTAAAAGCGTGCCTTGGCCATTACCTGTCACTCCAGCAATTCCTAAAATTTCTCCAGAGCGAGCTTCAAAACTAACATCTGAAACTCTCTTTAAGCCTTGTTCATTCTTTATTTCAAGGTTTTTAGCGACTAAAACAGGGTTGCCAATTTTGGCTTCAGATTTTTTAATATTGAGTAAAACCTTACGACCTATCATTAACTCTGCAAGCTCTTCAGGATTCGTCTTGCTTGTTTCCCTATGCGCAACCATTTTTCCAGCACGCATCACTGAAACATAATCTGTAATACTCATAATTTCACGAAGCTTATGAGTAATAAGAATAATTGTCACACCTTGGGTCTTAAGGGCTTCAAAAATACGAAATAACTCGTCTGACTCTTGAGGAGTTAACACGCCTGTTGGCTCATCAAGAATAAGCACTTTTGCACCTTTGTAAAGTCCTTTTAGAATCTCAACTCTCTGCTGCATTCCTACTGAAAGCTCTTCAACAGCAACATCTAGCTCGACTTCTAGGCCGTACTCTTTAGCAAGTCTAGTGAGTTCGATTCTTGCTTTGGATAGACTCTCAGTAATTAAGGCGCCACCTTCGCTACCAAGAACAACATTTTCTAGGACTGTAAAGTTGTCTACCAACATAAAATGTTGATGCACCATTCCAATGCCAGCCTCAATGGATTGTTTTGAGCTGATCGCTCTAAAGTCTTTATTGAAAACTTTAATTTGCCCAGAGTCTGCCTGGTAAAAGCCATACAAGATGCTCATCAGCGTTGACTTTCCAGCGCCATTTTCCCCAACTATTCCATGAATCGTTCCAGATTGAACACTCAAGTTGACCTTGTCATTAGCATGGACAGCACCAAAATGCTTATCCACATTGATTAGCTCAATAGCAATGTTCGACTCAGCCATAGGTATTTATTTTAACCAAGAAATAGATTAATTATAGTTATAAGTATTTGAAACTTTAATCTATAGTTTTTAAATTAAATTATATATAAAAGTTAAAAAAAAACATCCGGCCCTAGAGCCGGATGTTTTCAGTAAAAAAAGCTACTTATTATAGAGGGCAGCTATTATCGGCCATGTAGTCATGAACAACAATATCACCTGCAATAATTGCGTCTCTTGCTGAATTAACAGCAGCAAGCATATCAGCAGAAACTAGATCTGCGTTGTACTCGTCCATTGCAGCGCCAACACCATCTTGTGCAACACCATTAACACTGATGCCTGCTTCCCAGTTACCATTTGCAGCAGCAGCAAAACTATTATAAGCTGCTAAGCCAACTTTCTTATACATTGAAGTCAGCATAGTTCCTGGTTGCATGTAGTTTTGGTTAGAGTCTACACCAATTGCTAGAACACCCATATCAGCAGCAGTTTGGTATACACCAATTCCAGTTCCACCTGCAGCAGCATAAACTACATCTGCACCATTTTCAACTTGGCTACGAGTAATTTCACCACCTTTAGTTGGGTTACCCCAAGCCGCTGGTGTTGAGCCAGTCATTTGTGCTAGTACGTTCATAGAGCTATCATGGTGAGCAACACCTTGCTTATAACCACACTCAAAACGGCTAATTAATGGAATGTCCATTCCACCAACAAATCCTACTGTGCCTGAATTTGAGGCCATAGCAGCCATAATTCCGACTAAGAAAGATCCTTCATGCTCTTTATATATAACACTTTGAACATTTGGAAGGTCTACAACCATATCTATGATAGTGAACTGAGTATCAGGATACTCTTCGGCAGCCGCCTGAACAGCATTTGCCATAGTGAATCCTACAGCGATTACTGGTGAATAACCACGTTGAGCAAATTTCTTAAGACTTTGCTCCATCATAGCTTCATTAGTTGGCTCTAATTCAGTAACTGCTATACCAGTATCATTCATAAACTTCATAACACCGTTTACGTAAACAGCCTCGTTAAATGACTTATCATTTTTACCTGCAGTATCATAGACTACCGCCGGCTTGACATCAGCTTGAGCAATTGGTGCTGCTAAAAGAAACGTAGAAGCAATAACCGCTAAGCCAGTTTTTTTGATCAATCCACTAAAATGTGAACGTTTCATATTTTTCATTGTGTACTCTCCTTAGTTATTAATCTTATTTTTTTAATAGAAAGAAAACCGTCATTAAAAAAAAGACAGTCAATATATCTTTAATATTAACTCAAGTTTTGTTCTTAAAAGTATATAGAAAATAAATTCCCGAGTTGTGAATATTCTATTCTCGAAAAAGGTCTTTGTCAAAAAAAAATCAATATATTTTTCAATCACTATGAATTACTATCTTTAAATCAAGTTTGTATTTTTTTCTATATTAATTGAACAATTAAAAAAGATTGTTTACAATAATTGTCAACAAATTTAAGCTTATAATTACTGATATTGAAACAAATATTAAGGTTTGCTTAAATGAATACAGAAATTAATAAAAATTCTGATGAAGTTGTTGATCTAGTTTTTGAAGCAATTCTAAAGAATCGTCTAAAGCCTGGAGTGAGACTTTCAGAAATATCATTGCAGGAAGAGTTTGGGTATAGTCGTTCTGTTGTTAGACAGGGATTTGATAAACTCGTCGACTCAGGCCTCCTTCAACACAAAAAGAATCAAGGGGTAAGGGTAGCGTGCCCAACAAGGGAGGAGACGATTCAGATCTATGAAGCCAGACAAGCTATTGAAAATGCTGTAATCACAATATTGGTTAACAAGCATAAGAGTCAAAATTTAGATTTATCTTGCATTGATGATTTGATTTCTGAAGAGAAACGCCTGCACAAAACCTCTCAGCATGATGAGCATACAAAACTATCATGCGACTTTCATTTAACTCTAGCAGAGCTTTGTGATAATAAATATATAGTAGAAAGCCTTAAACCTCTTATTCCATTAAGCACCCTAGCAGCATCAGTCTACTCAAACCCCGAGTCTACTTTTTGCTCGTATGCAGAACATAATGATCTAATTCAGGCAATTAAAAGTAATGACTTGAATAAAGCCTCCGAATCTATTAATAAACATCTGGAACACTGTGTCAAGTCACTTGATTTTAATAAACCTATTAGAACTAAGAGTTACAGCAACATATTTAGCTAAATATTATGAATAAGAAAGTCATTCAAAGTTTAAGTAACTACCCTCGTAATATGACCGGTTATGGAAAAGACTCAATGCATCCACACTGGCCAAACAAAGCAAGAATTGCAGTTCAATTTGTTTTGAATTATGAAGAAGGTGGAGAGAATTCTATCCTTCACGGAGACAATGCGTCTGAAACCTTCCTTTCAGAAATAATTGGCGCAAAGGCTTATGAAGGTGAAAGACACATGAGCATGGAGTCTATCTATGAATATGGTTCAAGAGCAGGAGTATGGAGAATATTAAGACTCTTTAAGGAGTTTAATATTCCAATTACTATCTTTGCTGTTGGGCTTGCGATTGCAAGAAATCGAGAGCTAGCTGACTATCTTGCTGAACATGATTATGATATTTGTGCACACGGATTTAGGTGGATAGATTATCAATTTGTTGAGGAAAAAGTTGAGCGGGAGCATATTAAAGATTGTATAACAATTTTGACAGAATTTTTAGGTAAGCGACCTGAGGGATGGTATACGGGCAGAAACAGCCCCAATACCAGAAAACTGGTTATTGAAGAAGGTGGTTTTCTTTATGATAGTGATGCTTACGATGATGATTTGCCTTATTGGGCTAACGAATTTGAGACCGATAAAAAACACTTAATCATTCCTTACACCTTAGATGCAAATGATATGCGCTTTGCATCGCCACAAGGATTCAATTCTGGAGGCCAATTCTTTAATTACTTGAAGGACAGTTTTGATGCTTTATACATAGAAGGTGAATCAAGTCCCAAAATGATGTCAGTGGGAATGCATGCTCGAATATTGGGAAGACCTGGAAGGATAATGGCTATGCGAAAATTTTTGGAATACATCAAACCCTTTGATAATGTGTGGTTATGCTCTAGAAGAGAAATAGCAGATCACTGGTATAAGAATTTTTAGATTTTAAATATGAAGTTACCTCAAGAATTAGCAAAACAATCTTCTGATAAGTTTTTAGATACTTTTAAGAACTTGTATGAGCATTCACCTTGGTTTGTAGAACAGTCTTTAGAGAGAGTTTTAGCTGACAAACAATACAATAAGTTAGAAAAGTTTCATGAATTGCTTTGTGATATTATGCTCTCGGCGGATAGAGATATGCAGAACAATTTAATTACGGCACACCCGATGCTAGCAGGCAAAAAGGCACAAAATAATGAGCTTACTGATTTTTCAACAACTGAACAAAAATCAGCAGGATTGAATGACTGCACTGATGATGAAATTAAACTTTTTGAAAGGCTTAATGATGAGTATTTTCAAAAGTTTAGCTTTCCTTTCATTATGGCTGTTAAAGAGAAAAATAAATCTGAAATTATCTCAAGCTTCTTGAACCGTAAAAATAACTCTAGTGATGAAGAAAGAACTAACGCTTTAGAGGAAATTAATAAGATAGCCTGGCTAAGAATTATGGAGATTTATGGAAAATAAAGGACTCATTGATGTGGCTTGCTCTGATACTGGAACTAAGGTCATTTATTGCAGTGATGAATTCTTTGCTGATTCCTCTCGTATGCTTCAACCTAACGATCCTGTTTGGATTGAGGGCAAATATGATGACAATGGTAAATGGATGGATGGTTGGGAAAGCAGAAGAAGAAGGGATGGAAAGGATGATTTTTGTTTTATTCGTTTAGGTAAGAAAGCATCTATTAAAAGTTTTAATATCGATACCACGCACTTTACTGGAAATTTTGCCCCAGGAATTTCAATTCAGGGCTGCTCTGTTCCAGGAGGCACGACCGATGATCTAGTAGTAGATAACAGTGCAGTCTCAGAATGGTTTGATCTTCTCGGTAAAAAAGCAATCAAGGGCGACTCTCACAATCGTTTTGATTGCACTTTGAATAAACCGATTACGCATTTAAAAATTACGCTTCATCCAGATGGGGGTATTGCAAGATTCAGAGCCTATGGTGAGTTTTGGGAAGAAAAGAGAGATTCAAATTTTAATGGCATCAATGTTCTTTCTAAGGAAAGTGGTGCAAGGGCTATTTTTGCTAATGATGAGCATTTTGGCTGTTTGAGTAATATATTAGAAAAGCATGAGCCATTAAGCATGGCCGATGGTTGGGAGACTAGGAGGAGAAGAGAGCCAGGAAATGATTGGGGTGTTCTTGCACTTTCAAAACCTGCCCAGGTTGAAGAAATCATTGTCGATACTAAGTTTTTTAAGGGTAACTTTCCACATACATTTTCTCTTTCCATAGCAAACATTGCTGATGAAGAAGACTCTAGCATAATAGAAAGTAGTATTACTTGGACAAAACTCTTGGAAAGACAAGAACTAGGGATGAATCAAATTCATACTTTTAAAAATAAGGACATTTTGAATCATGAGCCCTTTAATCATGTTCGAATTGATATATATCCTGATGGCGGCATTGCTCGTTTAAAGTTTATTGGTAAATTTATTTAATTATGAAAAACATTAAACTAGTTCCTGAAAAATTGACCGAAGAAAACTTTGCTGATTTTGGAGAGGTTGTCTCAATCCAAAGTAAAGAGTCAAAGACCATCAATAATGGTTTTGCTGACAAATACGCTGACATTGCCTCCTTAGATACTAAAGAAGATCAAGGTCAAACAAGTGTCCATATTTTTGTGGCGAAAAGCAGACAATTTCCACTTCATATCTCAATGTTAGAAAAACATCCTTTTTTCAGTCAAACCTTTATACCAAGACATTCTTCTCCCTTTATATTAGTAGTAGCACCTCCCTCAGAAAAGCCATCTATTGAAAAATTGAAAGCTTTTATAACTGATGGTGAACAAGGTATAAATTATTCGCGTGGTGTCTGGCATTTTCCTCTTATCAGTATCAATAATAATTCACAATTTATAGTGATTGATAGAAAACATAATGAAGATTTTGATACGATTGAACAGTGTGAGGAAATTTCTCTAGATGATGTTAAAGTAACGTTGGAGTTAAGCTCATGATGAAATTGTATTTAATTGATTGGTTAAGTCTTTCTCTAAAGCTGCTTCATGTAATCGCTGGAATTGCATGGATAGGAGCCTCTTTTTACTTTAATTGGCTTGAAAATAAACTCAACCGAGTTAAAAATAGAGATGAAATTGCTGGCCATTTATGGGCTGTCCACGGCGGTGGTTTTTATTATTTAGAAAAATATAAAAAGTATCCTCAAACCCTTCCAGAGCCTCTCCATTGGTTCAAGTGGGAAGCTTATTTCACATGGATTTCTGGAATTTTACTTTTGTCAGTTATTTATTACTTTAATGCAAGTACATACTTATTAGCGAGCGATAGTTCAATTTCCTCAACGTATGGAATCTTCTCAAGCCTTTTGGGGCTTTTAATATTTTGGTTGATTTATGACATATTATGTAAGTCAAAATTGGTCAATCAATCCACTATTTTTATCGGAATCATCTTTATTGTAATTTCACTTAGCGCTTATCTCTACAGTAATATTTTTAATCCAAGAGCTGTTTATATGCAGATTGGAGCAATGATTGGAACTGTAATGGTTGCTAACGTCTTTTTTGTGATTATTCCTGTTCAAAAGAAGCTAGTTTCTGCTTGTGAAAACTCAACTGAAGTGAGTAAGGAGCTTGGATTGATGGGCTATACGCGTTCTCGACATAATAACTACTTTACTCTTCCTGTTCTTTTTATGATGATCAGCGGCCATTATCCAACGATATACAGCGGAGAGTATGGCTGGCTAGTTTTGATAGCAATTGTCGGTATCTTGGTAATGGTGCGGCATTACTTTAACTTGAGAGGTGTTGGTCAAGCCAAAAATAGCCTCATTGCACTTATAGTTATCTCAGTTTTGGCTTTGATATATGCTCTAGCTCCTAACCAAGCTAAAGTTAAAAGTTCAGAATCAGTTAACTTTTCTGAAGTACAACTTATTATTGATAAGCATTGTGTTAGTTGTCATGCATCTGAACCTTCTAGCCAAGTCTTTGCAGTTGCTCCAAACGGTTTTATGGTTGACACTAAAGAAAAGATTATTGCCCACAAAAATCAAATTTATCAACAGGCCGTTTTATCCAAAGCCATGCCATTAGGCAATAGTACAAATATGACTGATCAAGAGAGAGATGTCCTAAGAGCTTGGGCTGAGGCAGAATAGTGAATAATAATAACTTCTATAGAGCGCCTATCTATCACTGTATTGAAACCAATGGCAATGTAGAGCCAATTTATATTGCTGATGGCCTAATGGTTGTAAATAGTAAATCGGGAAGAATTGTTGATATCGGAAGTTATTCGGATCTTACTTCAAATTGGGATACCTCTAATAACTTGATTCATTTTAAAGACCGTTTAATCATGCCAGGTTTTATTGATACGCACGTTCATTATCCTCAGTACAAGGTTATTGCTTCATATGGAACGAGCTTGTTAGAATGGTTAGATAAGTATACTTTTGTTGAGGAGCAAAAATTCTCTGATAAAGATTATGCTGATCAAATAGCTAATCTATTTTTAGATGAACTAATCAAAAATGGTACGACAACAGTTATGACTTTTTGTACTTCTTATAGGCAGTCAGTTGATGCATTTTTTGCTGCCTCAGAAAAAAGAAATCTAAGGATGGTTGCGGGAAAAGTAATGATGGATCGAAATGCCCCTGAAGAATTATGCGACAATCCTGAGGACAGCTATCTAGATTCTAAAGCATTGATTGAAAAATGGCATAATAAGGGGAGACTGAGATATGCTGTAACACCAAGATTTGCTCTGACATCATCACAGCTTCAGCTGGAACAAGCTTCAAAATTATTGAATGAGTATCCAGATAAAAATGGAAGAAAAGGAGTTTTACTTCAGTCTCATCTTAACGAAAATGATGAAGAGATTGAACGGGTGAATGAATTGTTTCCAGAATCTAAAAACTATTTTGGCGTCTATGATGATTTTGGAATTTCAGGTTGTAATTCTGTTTTTGGGCATTGTATTCATAACACAGAAGAAGAATATCAAAAAATGGCTGAAACTGGCTCCAAAGTCTCGTTGTGCCCAACATCAAATTTATTTTTAGGAAGTGGGTTGTTTGAATTGGAAAAATTAGAAAGTTATGGTATTGATGTTTCGCTGGCATCAGATGTTGGTGGGGGTGATAGTTTCTCAATGTTTCAGGTAATGAATGAAGCCTACAAAGTCTGTCGCATGAATGATTTTAATTTAGATCCAGTAAAAGCATTCTATTTGACTACACTGGGGGCAGCAAAGGTCTTAAATATGGATGACTGTATTGGTAATTTTGAGGTTGAAAAGGAAGCAGACTTTATCGTTGTCGATCTTAATGCAACTGAAATAATAAGCCAAAAAAACAAAATATCAGCCAATATCAATGACATACTATTTAATTTAATGACTTTAGGTGATGATAGACTTATAGATGAAGTGTATATCATGGGTCAAAGAACTTTTAAAAAATAGGAATAAGCTATGGGAAAACTTACTACACATATACTTGATACTGCTACGGGCGCTCCTGCTAAGGAAGTTGAAATCAAGATTTATAAGCGAAATGATTCCTCCCAGGTGCTCATTAAATCAGCAAAAACAAATGAAGATGGGAGATGCAATGAACCTTTACTATCAGGTGATGAGTTTGTAGAGGGTTGTTATGAAATTGAATTTATTGTTGATCAATATTATGCAAAAAAAGGGATTGATTGTCCCTTTTTAAAAGATGTTGTGGTTCGTTTTTATATCTCAAATAGCGACGAAAACTATCACGTACCGTTGTTAATATCACCCTTCGGCTATTCAACATACCGAGGAAGTTAGTGTCAATTTTATTAAATCAAAGCTTTAGCCCATTTGATCTTGGTGAAATGAACCCAAACACAACGGTTCTTGAATGGCTCAGAAGAAGTCAATTGTTTGGAACGAAAGAAGGTTGTGCATCAGGAGACTGCGGGGCTTGTACAGCAGTTGTAGGTGAATTAGTAACAATAAATAACAAGAATGTCGTTCAATATAAAAGCATCAATACCTGTATAGCGCTTGCTAATACTTTGATAGGTAAGCACTTGATTACTGTTGAAGGATTGTCAGAAGGTGATGAGCTTCATCCTGTTCAAAAGGCAATGGTTGCTGAAAATGGATCCCAGTGCGGTTTTTGTACCCCTGGCTTCATTATGTCGTTATTTGCTATGTACCATAATGAGAAAAATGTAGATTTGAGAAAAATTAATGATGCTTTATCTGGAAATTTATGCAGATGTACAGGGTACAAACCTATTATTAGCGCTGCATATATGGCGTTGAGTGAAAAAGAACAGGGACAACTTGATTTTTATGAAAGAAATCAATCTAAGTTTATAGAATCATTAATCAAACTCAGAAACCAAAAAAATATTAGCTTGAGATATCGAAATGATAAAAAAACTCTTCTCTTTGATGCGCCGTCAAATATTGGTGAGCTTTCTCAACTTTTATCTGACAATCCATCTGCAAATATTCTGGCTGCTGGAACTGACTTGAATCTAGAGATTACACAATCGATGAGGGAATTTGATCATATAGTTAGTGTCAATAGAGTCTCTGAACTTAAGCAGATTGTCGAAAAAGACTCTGAAATTGAAATTGGAGCTGCAGTCAGTTATGAAGAAGCCAAATCTATACTAGTTAAGTACTGGCCAGATTTGGATTCTTTTCTTCAGCGTTTTGCCTCGTTGCCAATTAAAAACTGGGCAACTATTGGTGGCAATATTGCTAATGCCTCACCGATTGGAGATATGGCGCCAGTTCTTATAGCTCTCGAGTCAAAGTTAAAGCTTAGGAAAGTAAAATCAACTCGCGTAATTGCACTTGAGGATTTCTTTATAAGTTATAAGAAAACCTTATTGGAGTCGTCAGAATTTATCGAAAGCATCATCATTCCAAAGCCTTTCAAAGGGGATCGATTAATCACTCACAAAATATCAAAAAGATATGAAGATGACATTTCAGCAGTCTGTATGGCAATTAATGTTAAGAGTGACAAATCTATTCCTCAATCAGTAAAGGTTGGAATGGGAGGAATGTCAGGAATACCTCAAAGAGCCATTGAGCTTGAAAAAGTGTTTTTAGATAATTGGGATAAGGAAGAGCTTCTTTCATTCGCATATGAGGCTTTAAAACTAGAGTTTTCTCCTTTCTCAGATGTAAGAGCTTCCTCAGAGTTTCGCCTAAAGGTTTCTGCGGGTCTAGTGAAGAAATCTTCTCTGATGCTTCAAGGTTATCCAATCGAAGATCTTGCTCATTATTCAGAAATGAAATCGACATAAAGGGGGTTAACATCCAGCAAGAAGGACAAAATTTAGATGAAATAAAAGATGTAATTGGCCTCCCACTGCACCATGACAGCGCCCGAATGCATGTTCAGGGAAGTGCCCAATATATTGATGATATCCCTGAACCAAATGGAACGCTTCATGTTGCTTTTGCTCTTAGCAATGTGGCTCATGGAAAAATTAAATGCATTGACGTTAATGAGGCCAAAGAGGCAGAAGGGGTCCATAGTGTTTTGATTGCAGAAGAGATCGAAAATTTGTTGATTGGACCTATTCGACATGATGAACCTATCCTGGCATCAAAAGAAGTATTGTTTTATGGTCAAGCAATTGCTGCAATTTTGGCTGATAGTCATGATCAAGCAAAAAAAGCCGCTCTTTTAGTAACTGCTGAAGTTGAAGAATTAAAATCTATCGTGACTATAGATGAAGCCATGAAAAGGAAAAGCTTCCTTGATGATCCAATTATTGTGAGTACAGGTGATTCCAAAAAAGCCATTCAAAATGCTAGGAATCGATTAACCGGATCATTGTCAATTGGTGGTCAAGAGCATTATTATCTTGAGGGTCAGATAGCTATGTCAATTCCGACTGAAGATAATGAATTGGTTATTCATTCATCCACTCAAAACCCGACAGAAGTTCAACATTTAGTAGCTCATGTATTAAGTGTTCCACAAAATGCGATTGAAGTTGTTACAAGAAGAATGGGAGGGGGGTTTGGTGGCAAAGAAACAGATTCTTCTCAATTGGCATGTATTTGTGCTATTTTTTCCGAAAAAACAAAGAAACCGGTTAAAGCAAGATTGTCTAGAAAGGACGATATTTTATTGACTGGAAAACGCCATGACTTTATTGCAAATTATGAAGTTGGATTTAGCGATAATGGTTTAATCCAAGGTATAACTATGGACCTTTCAGCAAGGTGTGGGTACTCGTTAGATCTTTCAAAGGCGATTGTGTCCAGAGCTCTTTTTCATTCAGACAATACCTATTTCATACCAAACGCAACTTTTACAGGCTATTTATGTAAAACAAATACAGCATCAAATACTGCCTTTAGGGGTTTTGGCGGTCCTCAAGGCATGCTAGCCATTGAAAACATTGTTGAAGAGATTGCAAATACTCTTGAGCTAGATCCATTAGAAGTTAGAAGGATAAATTTTTATCAAAAAGATAAAAATAATACAACTCCTTATGATCAAGTGGTTGAGGATAACATTATTGCTGAAATTACTGATGAGTTGATAGCTGAGAGTAATTATCATTCTAGAAGAAAAAAGATTGATAAATTCAATAAAGAAAACAAATATTTAAAAAAAGGTCTCGCTTTTTCTCCAGTAAAGTTTGGCATTTCATTTACCACTCAACTTTTAAATCAAGCGGGCGCTTTAGTTAACATTTATAAGGATGGAAGTATTTACTTGAATCATGGTGGAACAGAAATGGGTCAAGGCTTATTTATCAAGGTTGCACAAGTTGTTGCAAATGAATTTGGTGTTGATATTTCCAGAGTAAAAGTGTCCGCAACATCAACAGCAAAAGTTCCAAATACTTCGCCAACAGCGGCTTCTTCTGGTTCGGACCTCAATGGAATGGCTGCAAGAGAGGCGTGTCTTAGAATTAAGAGTAATTTGATCAATTTTGCTAAAGAGTATTTCGGTCTTAGTGAGGACACTATTAAGTTTAAAGATTCATTCATAGTGGCAGGTGAAAAACAAATACCGTTTGATGAATTTATCTCTCTAGCCTATTTGAATCGAGTAGAGCTGTTTAGTAATGGTTTTTACAAAACACCTAAAATTCATTTTGACCTAGTCAAACAAAAAGGCCGTCCTTTCTTTTATTACTCATATGGCGCCTGTGTCAGCGAAGTTATAGTAGATTGCCTAACAGGAGAATACAAGCTTTTGGGCGTTGACATTTTGCATGATGTGGGAGCCTCTCTAAATCCTGCGATTGACACTGGACAGATAGTTGGTGGATATATACAGGGAATGGGATGGCTCTGCTCGGAAGAGCTTAAATGGAGTGATTCAGGCGCTCTACTTACTACCGGAGCTTCAACTTATAAGATACCTGCGATTGGAGATACGCCAGAACATTTTGAGGTCAAAATTAAGCCTAATATTTCAAATCATGAAAATACCATTCATAAATCTAAGGCAGTTGGCGAACCACCTCTAATGCTTGCAATCTCAACCTGGCTTTCGATCAAAAATGCTATCTATAATGCTAACAATAAAAATATCAGTGGACTTAATGCTCCTGCAAGCTTTGAACAAGTATTTTTTAGTTTAAATAAAAATTCTTAAAAGTTAATTATGAATAGTTGGCTCAAGCACTTAAGGACGGCAATTTCTTTAAATAACGGCCTGGTGGTAATCACAATTATTGCAACCAAAGGTTCTACTCCATGCAGCAATGGAGATAAGATTGTTTTCACGGCTAATGAGGTTATCTTTGGAAGCATTGGAGGAGGAAATCTCGAATTTAAAGCGTTATCTCTCGCTAAAGAAATGCTTAAACTTAAAGGCAATAGTAATCAGCTTATCAAGTACCCATTGGGCGCCGCACTAGGGCAGTGCTGTGGTGGATATGTTAAGGTGTTATTCGAAAGCTTCGTAACGAATAATTCATCTCTTGAAGATAAAGATTCATGGATTGAAAAAGTGTCAAAATACTATAGTGACAGTGAAGATTTTATCTTGGCCACTAGTATTGATAACGATAAAAATTCACAACTAGATAAACAAAAATTTCTATTCACAAAAAATCACTTTTATTCTTCGTCAAATAATAAAAAGTTATCTACCTTTGTCGAGGATTGTTCATCAAAACTTTTGCAAAATTCTCAAAACTCCACGCTAGTTGAGTTTGAGGATGATAAAGGCTTAAAGACTGATATTTGCTTGGAAAAGGTAGCCTCAAGTGATTTGTTACCAGTTGCAATCTTTGGCGCTGGACATATATCTCGGGCTCTAATGCCTATCCTTATCAACCTCCCTATTAAGTTGTTTTGGATTGATGATCGCCAGGAGCAATTCGATAAGTTTCAAGGGGATACTTCGCAAATAAAAATTATTTGCGATGATATAGTGGAGAGTGTTTCAGATCTTCCAGACGATATTTATTGTTTAGTAATCACCTATAGTCATAAAATTGATTTTGAGATTTCTGAAAAATTGATTCTTCAAAATAACTTTAGTTATTTGGGTATGATTGGCTCATCCATTAAGGGGAAAAAATTTAGGGATCGCTTCATTCAAAAAAATTATCCTGAAGAAGTGGTTAGTAAATTTACTTGTCCAATTGGTGAAAAACAAAAATACTTAAAGTCTCCAACTGCGATTGCAGTCACTATTGCAATGGACTTAATAAATTTTATTGAAAATAAAAAACAAATTGAAGTGCTATGAATTATCAATTAGAAGTATCCAATATTACTAAATCTTATGGTGATCTTAAAGCAAATGATAATGTTTCATTAAATATAAAAGATTCAAGTATTCATGCACTTCTTGGAGAAAATGGTGCTGGAAAATCAACCTTAGTAAAGATCATTTATGGCTCCTTGATGCCAGATAGCGGTGAGATGAAATGGAGTGGAAATAACTATAGCCCTAAAAATCCATTTGAGGCTAGAGAGAATGGAATCGCAATGGTGTTTCAACATTTTTCATTATTTGAGTCTTTAACCGTTGAAGAGAATATTATTTTGGGGCTTGATGGAGTTGGTCTCAAGCAAAATTTTACTGATGAAATCTTAAAATATTCAAAGCAATATGGGCTGGATGTGAATCCTCAGCAGGTTGTTGGTGACCTTTCTGTTGGAGCAAGACAAAGGGTTGAAATAATCCGCTGCTTACTTCAAAATCCAAAATTATTAATTATGGACGAGCCTACTTCAGTTTTGACGCCACAAGAAGTCTCTGACTTGTTTGTAACCCTAAAAAAGCTTGCTGACGATGGGTGTTCTATTCTATATATTTCTCACAAACTCGAAGAAGTTCGAGAGATTTGTAGTGAGGCGACAATTCTTAGAGGTGGTCAGCTAGTACAAAGCTGTGTGCCTCAAGAGCACTCCCAAAAGGAACTTGCTGAAATGATGATCGGAAAAAAACTCACTGAGTTAGCCAGAAGCAAAATAAATATTGGTTCTGAAATTTTTTCTATAAATGACCTCAGTCAAAAAAGTGACGATTTGTATGGAGTAGATTTAGAGAAAATTAATTTGACTATTAGGCAAGGAAGTATTGTTGGTATTGCTGGTGTAGCAGGGAATGGTCAAGACGAGCTTATGGAGTTATTGATAGGAGAAAAGTCCTCGGTTGATGGCGTTTTAATATTTAATGGCCAAGATGTTGGCTCATTAGGCTCCCATGAGCGCAGACAGCTTTCTATGTTCTTTATTCCAGAGGAGCGGTTAGGGCATGGGGCGGTGCCTGATATGAGCCTTGATGAGAACATGTTATTGAGTAGGCCAGACTCCTCTGGTATGACTTCAAGTGGGGTAATTGATTGGAGCAGTGTTGCCAGTTTTTCCGAGAAAGTCATTGAAGATTTTAATGTTCAAACACCTTCAAGCAAAATGTTGGCCAAGTCTCTTTCTGGTGGAAACTTACAAAAATTTATGGTGGGAAGGGAGCTGATTAGAAATCCAGAGCTACTTGTAGTTTCCCAGCCTACATGGGGAGTGGATGCAGGATCAGCTAATAATATTCATCAGTCATTAATCTCATTAGCAGACAATGGTTCAGCTATTTTGATCATTTCACAAGATTTAGATGAAATTCTAAGTTTATGTGAACAAATCCATGTTTTGTCAGAGGGCAAACTTTCAGAAGCCGTTGATATGAAAAATGATGGGCTCGAGAAGATTTCAAAGCTGATGGTTGGGAGTGAAAGCTAATGATTAAGCTAATTCCAAGAGTTGAAAACTCCAAGGCGATGATCTTTCTATCACCAATACTTGCGCTGACTTTAACTGCTCTATCGGCATTAGTAATATTTATCTTTATTCTGGAAGATATTAAAGTTTCTAGTGTTTTCTTTACACTCTTTGTTGGCCCACTTACTGATTCATACTATTTTTCTGAACTTCTGGTCAAGGCTGCACCATTAATGATTATTGGTCTAGGTTTGTCAATAGGCTTTAGAGCTGGCATCTGGAATATTGGCGCAGAGGGTCAATATGTTATTGGTGGAATTGCTGGTGGGGCAGTTGGACTGTTTTTTTATGATGTTGAGGGTTTTTGGCTCTTGCCTTTGATGGCTTTGGCAGCAATCATAGGAGGAATGTTTTATGCAAGTATTGCAGCTTTTCTTCGCATCAGGTATCAAGTTAATGAAATATTGGTAACTTTGATGTTGACCTATGTTGCTGTTTTGTTTTTAAGTGCTATGCTCCAAGGCCCTCTGAGAAATCCTGCTGGGTTTAATTTTCCAGAAAGTAGGATATTCCATGATAGTGCTATGCTGCCAATAATTTGGGAAGGAACTCGTCTACATATTGGGTTTATTATTGCTATTATTCTCTCACTTGTTGCCTGGTTTGGTATTAAGAAGCATATGTTTGGAATGCAGATTAAGATCACAGGAAGCGCTCCTAGGGCGGCTAAATTTGCAGGTTTTAATGACAATAAAACGGTTTTGTATTCCTTGCTAATTTCGGGAGGTTTAGCTGGACTAGCGGGTTTCTTTGAAGCCTCTGGACCAGCCGGTCAATTAACCCCTGGGTTGCCACAATTCTATGGCTTCACCGCAATTATTGTAGCTTTCTTGGCGCGATTACATCCAATTGGTATATTGTTTTCATCTTTGTTGATTGCGCTTAGCTATGTGGGCGGTGAGGAAGTTCAGATTGAGTACAACCTGCCCAGCTCTATCACTCAAATTTTTCAGGGAATGCTTCTTTTTTATTTCCTTGCTTGCGACATATTAATTAAATATAAAGTTGTGTTAAATAAATCTAAAAACTAAAGACTATGAATGAAAGCTTATTTATAAACATAATTATCGGAATAAGTATTGCCTCAACGCCTCTAATTTTTGCTGCGATTGGTGAACTTTTAGTTGAACGATCAGGTGTTCTCAATTTAGGTGTTGAAGGCATGATGATAGTTGGCGCGCTTCTAGGTTTTATAGTGCAATTTCATACTGGAAGCCCTTTTTTAGCTGTCTTTGCAGCTCTTTTGGGCGGCATGGCTATTTCTTCTATTTTTGCTTTCTTAACTCAATTTTTGCTAACAAATCAGGTAGCAACTGGACTTGCGTTAACCCTTTTTGGGCTGGGTTTTTCAGCGTTTGCCGGGCGTGGCTATACAGAAGAAACAATTGTTTTAATTAAAGCTATTCATATTCCTTTTTTATCTGACATTCCATTTATTGGCCCACTAATTTTTTCTTTTAACCCTCTCGTTTATTTGGCTTTCTTAATGGTTTATTTAGTTTGGTGGTTTCTTTTCAAAACTAAGCAAGGCCTAATTTTACGTTCAATCGGAGATAATCACGACGCTGCTCACGCAATTGGACATAACGTAGTCAGATATAGATTTATGGCTATTTTATTTGGTGGAGCCATGGCCGGACTTGGTGGTGCTTTCTTGTCACTTGTTCAAGTCCCAATATGGGGTGAAGACATGACTGCAGGTAGAGGTTGGATTGCACTTGGATTAGTCGTTTTTGCATCTTGGCAGCCATTTAGAATTATTTTAGGAGCAATTTTATTTGGTGGAATAACCGTCCTTCAGCTTCATGCTCAAGGTTTTGACATTAGGATTAGCGCCCAATATTTATCCATGTTGCCTTATCTTGCAACCATTGTCATATTAGTAAGCTTAAGAATAAGACTAAAAAATAAAACAAATCGCACAGTACCTAATTGTTTGGGTAGAATATTTCATTCAACATCCTAGTTTGATGATTGTATTTATAAAAGTAAAAAGTAAGTAAATTTGTTCAACAATTAAAAGGAGAAGAAGTATGTCTATTAGTAGATTCTCTAGTATTTTAAAACTATCTGTTTTGAGCGTAGTTTTAGCATTTACTAGTAATGTCTCAGCTGATCCTGTCAAAGCTGCTTTTGTTTACATTGGTCCAACAGGTGACCATGGATGGACTTTTGCGCATGACGAAGGGGTTAAGTATGCTAAAGAAAAATTGGGTGACGACGTCATTATGACAACGATTGAAAACGTTGCAGAGAACTCTGACTCTGAGCGAGTTATTACGAGTCTTGCCAGAAAAAATGATATCGTTTTTACAACATCATTTGGTTACATGAACCCAACTGTTAAGGTTGCTAAGCGTTATCCAGATGTTAAGTTTGAGCACGCTACTGGTTATATGTTGGAAGATAACTTGTCTGTCTATTCAGCAAGATTCTATGAAGGAAGACACGTTATTGGTAAGATTGCTGGAAGAATGACAAAGAGCAATGTTATCGGTTACATTGCATCCTTCCCAATACCAGAAGTAATTCGTGGTATTAACTCTGCATTTTTAGCTGCTAAGTCAGTAAATCCTGACGTTCAGATAAAGGTTGTTTGGGTTTATACTTGGTATGATCCTGGTAAAGAAGCTGATGCTGCTAACGCTCTAATTGCACAAGGCGCTGACGTTTTAATGCAGCATACTGATTCTACTGCAGCGATGTCAGTTGCTGAAGAGAAAGGTATTCATGCATTTGGACAGGCTTCAAACATGCGTGAATGGGGTCCAAACGCTCAGTTAACTGGAATTATTAATGATTGGGGTCCTTACTATGCTGATAGAATTGCAGCAGTAAGAGACGGAACTTGGGCTTCTTCTGACACTTTTGCTGGTGTCCAGCAAGGAATGGTTAAGTTTGCACCAATGAATAATAACATGCCTACAGAAGTCAAGAATGAGGCAATGCAGACTATTATTGACTTGTCAATGGGTAAAGTGCATCCGTTTACCGGTCCAATTAATAAGCAAGATGGTAGTCCATGGTTAGCAGAAGGCGAAACGCCTCCTAATTTCCCTGATCTACTGACAATGGATTTCTATGTAGAAGGTATTGATAGTAAATATCCAAACTAAAATTCATTAAATAACATTAAAACGCGTCTTTTTTTAAGGCGCGTTTTTTTTGTTCATTTCTTTTTTTCTTCTTTAATAACATTATCATTCATCTCTTTTTCTACATTGTCCATCATCTCGTTATGAGACTTCGATGTCCAATCATTAGAGGGTTTTTCAGAGTTTTTCGTTTTAGTGTTCTCACGTATTCTAAAAAATGATGAGAATATTAAACCTGCCTCAAATAAAAGCCAAATAGGGATTGCTATTAAAAACTGTGAAATGACATCTGGAGGAGTAAGAATCATTCCAATAACAAACGATCCAATAATGATATAGGATCGATTCTTTTTAAGTTTTTGCGGCGTTGCCACACCAAAAATAATCAATAGAATTGTAACAACAGGAACTTCAAAAGCTACCCCAAAGGCAAAGGAAACTTTAATTATAAAATCTAAGTAATACTGAATATCAGGGGCAAAATTAACTGAGTCAGGTCCGACTCCTGCAAGAAATCCAAAGATTACTGGAAAAACTACATAGAAGGAAAATACAAGTCCAACATAAAACAAGAGCGTTGAAGAAATAACCAGAGGCAGTATCAATCTTTTTTCGTGACGATAAAGAGCAGGCGCAACAAACATCCATAGCTGATAAAGAAGATAAGGCATAGCTATATAGATAGCTAAGATTAATGACATTTTCAGAGGTGTTAGAAAAGGTGAGATGACCCCTATTGCGATTAGATTTGAGCCTGGTATGGCTTGAACAATAGGCGCCGCAATAAAATTATAGATTTCATCAGCAAACGGAAATAAAGCAAGAAACAATATAGCAATTGCAATTACTGAGCTTAGTAGCGTTCGCCTAAGTTCAATCAGATGTTGAACTAAAGGAAGCTTCTCCATTGAATTCTTTTGATCAGTCATCGGTTATTTTGTCTTCTTATCAGAAAAAATATTTTCTTCTTTAAGAGAATCTACGCTGGATTGAATATCTTCTGTAACTTCGGAGAGTATAATTTTTTCATCATCCATGGACATTTGTTCTTTTATATCGTCCATTCTTAACTCTTCATTAATGTCTGACTTTACTTTATTGAAAAACCTACTGAGCTTGCCAAAGTAAAGACCTGCTTTTCTTGCAAGAGCAGGCATTTTCTCTGGACCAACAACAATAAGAGTAATAACGCCAATGATGGCAATTTCCCAGAATCCAAAATCAAACATATAGATATGGCGCTAGAAAAGAAATTTATTTCTTATCAGAATCATCATCAGCCTCGACTTTAGCCTCTATGATTTCTTCTTTATCTTTGGATTCTGATTCTTTCATAGAAGACCTAAAGCCTTTTATTGCGCCTCCAAGCTC
>Ga0207964_1000146_pt1 | contig 23998 bp, 19 predicted proteins | sample Knorr_S23_td_250_FD_185608 | JGI IMG/M metagenome (GOLD analysis project Ga0207964, IMG submission 185608) | Marine microbial communities from Southern Atlantic Ocean transect - Knorr_S23_td_250_ad_251m_LV_A (SPAdes) (version 2) | ecosystem: Environmental > Aquatic > Marine > Oceanic | place...
AATTTAAACTGACCACTGGCTTGCGGGTGGGAATAATCAATGACTATGGGGCAACAGCCCTCTCTGTACTGATTCAACGTATTGTGCAACTGATCCACCCAACCCTGCGCCAACTGATCTTTACTGACACTGAGAGTCAGTTTTTCCAACTTGCTACAACGGGCTTCATAGATCGACTGTATAGACTCTGCCACCATTTTTAACCCGCCGGTAAAACTATCTTCCGAAACAGCACCTTGAATCACCAACAGCGCATCTTTATTAAGAATATTGCGGTAGGCCTCAAATTTCTCAGCCCATACAGAGACCTCTAGACGGCCACTTTTATCATCCAAGGTTAAAAAGGCAAAATTTTCGCCGCGCTTATTCTTCATCACCCGCATACCCACCACCATACCGTAGATACTCGCCTTGTCCTTATCGGGGCGCAGCTCGACAATACGCTGTGGCAACATATGCTTTAACTCATCTTCATATTCATCAATCGGGTGCCCTGTTAAATAGAGCCCCAAGGTATCCTTCTCCCCTGCCAATCGCTCCCTGACACCCAGCGCCCTGCTGTCGTTATAATTGGCGTAGGGGTTGCCCCCCTGCTCCTCAACTATACTGCCACCGAATAGATCATTGATACCACTGCTGACATTGCGCGCCTGCTGTTCTGCGGCTTTCAGCGCCTCATCCATAGCCGCAAGCATTACCGCGCGCCTGTAGCCTATATCGCCATCGGGGCCAATTTCATCTAGCGCACCGGCGCGAATCAATGCCTCTAGCGCCCTTTTATTGACCTTTCTGCCATCGACGCGGGAACAAAAATCAAATAGATTTTTAAATGGTCCCGCCTGTTCTCGCGACTGAATAATATTGTCTACCGGCCCTTCACCCAAACCCTTAATAGCACCTAGACCATAGATAACCTGCCCCTGACCACCAACGCTAAACTGGTATCTACCCCTATTTACATCTGGTGGCAACAGTTGCAGATTGATCGCCCGACATTCATCGATAAAGGTCACCACCTTATCGGTCTTATCCATATCCGAAGAGATGGTGGCCGCCATAAATTCAGCGGCATAATGGGTTTTTAACCAAGCGGTTTGGTAGGCAACTAAGGCATAGGCCGCCGAGTGGGATTTGTTAAACCCATAACCGGCAAACTTTTCCATTAGATCAAAAATATTGGATGCCAAGGATTGGCTATGGCCTTTTTCAATGGCACCCTGCACAAATAACTCGCGCTGTTTAGCCATTTCATCGGCATTCTTCTTACCCATAGCACGACGCAACAGATCCGCACCACCCAGTGTATAACCCCCCATTTCCTGAGCAATCTGCATCACCTGCTCCTGATAGAGAATAATGCCATAGGTAGGCTCTAACGCAGGTTTAAGGCATTCATGCTGATACTGAGCATGGGGATAGCTAACCTCGGCGCGACCTTTTTTACGATTGATAAAATCATCTACCATGCCCGACTGCAATGGCCCCGGTCTAAACAGCGCCACCAGTGCCACAATATCCTCAAAACGGTCTGGCCCCAGCTTCTTAATCAGCTCCTTCATACCGCGGGATTCCAACTGAAAGACCGCGGTAGTCTCCGCCCTCTGCATCAACTGGTAAGTCTTTTCGTCGTCTAGCGGAATATGATCTATATTTAACAGCGCTTCGCTGTTCGCCGAACGCTCGCGGTTAATCATCTGCACCGCCCAATCAATAATGGTCAGGGTGCGCAATCCCAAAAAATCGAACTTAATCAGCCCAGCTTCTTCGACATCGTTTTTATCAAACTGAGTAACCACCCCAGAACCGCTATCATCACAATAGATAGGCGAAAAGTCGGTAATTTCAGTAGGCGCTATCACCACGCCACCGGCGTGTTTGCCGCAGTTGCGGGAAATACCTTCCAACTGCAACGCCATAGACCAAATTTCGGCGGCTTCATCATCCTGCTTTAAAAATTCTTGTAGAGACTCTTCTTGTTCCACAGCCTTTTCAAGAGTCATACCCACTTCAAAGGGAATCATCTTCGACAGCTTATCGGCAAGGCCATAGGATTTACCCTGCACCCGCGCCACATCGCGCACCACCGCCTTGGCCGCCATAGTACCGAAGGTAACAATCTGCGATACCGCATCTCTGCCGTACTGCTCCGCCACATAGGCAATCACTCGATCGCGACCATCCATACAGAAATCAATATCAAAATCGGGCATAGAAACCCGCTCGGGGTTGAGGAAGCGCTCAAATAGCAAATCGTATTCTATAGGGTCCAAATCGGTAATTTTTAGCGCATAGGCAACCAGTGAACCAGCGCCAGAACCACGCCCCGGCCCCACCGGAATGGCGTTTTGTTTCGCCCAGCGAATAAAGTCCATAACAATCAAAAAATAACCGGGGAAACCCATCTGAATAATAATATCCAGCTCAAACTTTAGCCGTTTGTAATAGGCCTCTCTGGTCTGCGCAAAACTGTCGCTATGAATATCAAATAGACTGGCAAGGCGCTCCTCAAGCCCCTCCTCGGAGACCTGAACCAAAAACTGGTCGATGGTCATACCCTCGGGAATTGGGTAGTCGGGCAAAAAGTATTCGCCAAAACTAAGCTCCAAATTACAGCGCTTAGCAATCTCTACTGAGTTTTCTATAGCTTCGGGAATATCGGCAAATAATTCAACCATCTGCTCAGGGGTTTTAAGAAACTGGCTCTCAGAATAGCGGCGCTCGCGGCGCGGATCATCCAGTGCTCGCCCCTCATAGATACAGACCCTAGCCTCATGGGCCTCAAACTCGGTGGACTCAATAAAGCGCACATCATTAGTCGCCACCACTGGGCAGTGGCAAGTTTCCGCCAAGGCCACCGCAGCGTGCAAATAATCCTCCTCATCGGCGCGCCCAGTTCTCTGCAACTCCAGATAAAAACGATTGGGGAAGATTGCCATATAGTCGTCGAGTAGCGCCTGCGCATCCGAAGTTCGCCCAGAGACCAAGGCACTGCCAATCTCGCCCCAGCGACCGCCAGATAGAGCAATCAAGCCCTCACTGTGCGCCGCCAACCAAGCCTTATCGACAACGGGAATCCCCTGACGCTGACCCTGTAAATAGGCGTTGGAAATAAGCCGCGTTAAATTGCGATAGCCCAGCTGATCGGCAACTAGCAACACCAACTGACTCGGGGTCTGCTCCGCATCGCCTGAAATAAGAATATCGGCACCCAAAATTGGCTTTACACCATGGGACTGAGCCGCCTTATAAAACTTAATCAGGCCAAAAAAATTATTAAAATCGGTCAGTGCCACCGCCGGCATACCCATATCCGCCACCTTGGCGGCAAGGGGCTTAAGCCGCACCAAACCGTCCACAAGGGAATACTCGGAATGCAGGCGCAGGTGAACAAATTTGGCGGTCATAAATACTTACTTATCATTAACTAGAAAATCTAATGTATAGTTTCAAGGTGCTTAACTCAAGCTAACTATTATATTTTATAAACGCAGGAAAAAGTTATTTTCCTAGACCGAAATAAAATTATTGCCAACCGAGTGATGCAATCTCACCAATCCCGCGGCTTATTAACCACTAATTACAGTAGCGCCTGCTGTTGGGGCTTTAAATAGTCGCTAACCGGCGAGAATGTGCGGCGGTGAATGGGGGTTGCACCCAACCGCTTGAGCGCCTCTAAATGCTGAGCTGTGCCATAGCCTTTATTTTTTGCAAAGCCATAGCCGGGATACTGGCTATCAAAATCTACCATTTCTGCATCGCGCACCACTTTGGCAATAATGGATGCGGCACTAATAACCTCTACGCGCCCATCACCTTTGATCACTGCCTCTCCTGCATATTCCCACTGCGGGAGACGATTGCCATCCACGGCAACGTAGTCGGGCTGTATTGAGAGACTGTTAACCGCTCTGCGCACGGCCATCATGGTGGATTGCAATATATTGTAGCGATCAATTTCTTGCACTGTAGCCCGCGCCACTGAGTAACAGATTGCCTGTTCGACAATCTCTTTATACAGGGCCTCGCGCTGATGGGCAGTTAGGGCTTTGGAATCGGCTAAACCATCAATGCTGTGATCGGCGGGAAGGATTACCGCCGCAGTTACTACATCACCGGCAAGCGGCCCTCTGCCAACTTCGTCGACACCTGCCAAGCACTTTATATTTTGAGGGGGTTGCCAAGGTTGCACTAGCTTTTATCACCTGCAAGTAGCTCAGCAATGGCTGTGGCAGCTATCTCGCCTGTATTGACTGCCAATTGCTGATGCAAGCGGTCAAATTCTTCTATCAGCTGGGCGTTATCACTTTTAAAGATCGCTACTACCTGTTCTGATAGTGCCTCTACTGTTGCATGATGCTGAATCAATTCTGGCACCAATTTTTGCTCGGCTAGCAAGTTGGGAATTGAAATAAAGGGTGTTTTAATGAATAGGGATAGCAGTCTATAGGTCAAAGCACCAGTACGGTAGCCAACCACCATGGGTTTTTTAAGTAACATGGCTTCTAACGCTGTGGTGCCAGAGGTCAGCAAGACAACATCTGCCGCTTCCATTGCCAGATAAGACTGCTGTTTAAACAAGGTTATATTATCTGCCCTACCGGCTATAATTTTCTGTAACTGTTGATATCTGGATTGATTGGCAGCGGGTATAACTAGCTGTATGTCAGTGCCTAAAGTCTCAGCCACTTGTCGCGCCGAATCTAAAAACAGTTCACCCATCAATTCAACTTCACTGGCACGGCTACCGGGCATAATGCAGACTGTGGGTCTGTGAGTATCTAACCCCAGAGCCTGCCGCGCACTGGCGGTTTGTGGCTGAGGTGGGAATTGGCTTGCCAGCGGGTGCCCTACATAGCGCACAGGCACTTGGTGCTGTTGATAAAAAGCAGCTTCAAAGGGAAATAGGGTCAGCATTAAATCCACTGAGCGTTTGATGTTTTTGATTCTTCCCTGACGCCATGCCCAAACTGATGGGCTGACATAATGAACGGTGACAATACCACTGGAATGCAGTTGTTTTTCTATAGTCGCATTAAAGTCTGGTGAGTCTATGCCAATAAATACTAGTGGCGGATTGCTTTTGTAGCGTTTGATAAGGGATCGCCGCATTCTCAGCAGTTCTGGCAGTCGCTTGAGCGGGTCTATAAAACCCATCACGGAAAGCCTGTCCATCTGATAGAGGGAAGAAAAACCCTCGGCCTGCATTTTTGGACCACCTATACCCTCAAATAGCGCGTTGGGGTATTGCTTTTTAAGACTGCGGATTAGATCGGCACCTAAGGTGTCACCAGAAGCCTCTCCAGCAACGATGGCAATCACAGGTGCCTGATTCATAGTTTAACGAATAATACCGCGGGTGGAATTTTCAAGCGATTCAAGCATGATTTTAATCACTGGGTCATCACCCAACTCAGCAATAGCTTGGATGGCTTCATCAATAGATAGCCCGCGGCGGTATAGAAGTTTGTAGGCCTTGTTAACTAGGGCAATTTGCTCAGCTGAAAAACGTCTGCGCTTTAATCCTTCACGATTGATGGTGCGCGGTTCGGCGGGACTGCCAAACGCAGTGATAAAGGCAGGTATATCGTGGTAGCTAAAGGCTGCCGGCCCAATAAAACTATGGGCACCAATAACAACATATTGGTGGATTAACGCATAGCCGGAAAGTATCGCCCAATCACCCACAATAACATGACCTGCAAGGCTGGAGTTGTTGACCATTATCACATGATTGCCGATAACTGAATCATGGCCAACATGGGCATAGGCCATCAGTAAGTTGTTGTCACCAATAATGGTTTCACCTTTGTCTTGAACCGTACCTCGATGAATGGTGACACCCTCTCGAATGCAGTTGTTATCACCTATAATCAGACGGGTATCTTCGCCTTTATATTTAAGGTCTGGGGTATCGTCACCAATGGTGGAAAATTGGTAGATTTTGTTGTTGCAGCCAATTTTTGACGGTCCTCTAATCACCACATGAGAGGCTATCTGACAGTTGTCGCCGATCTCTACGTTGGGACCAATAACGGTCCAGGGGCCAACGCTAACATTTTCCCCTAGAGTAGCTGTTGGATCTATAATTGCGTTGGCATCAATCACACTAATTTATCTCGATCCTGATAGGCACAGAGCAAGGTGGCTTCACAACAGGTCTTACCATCCACCGACGCGGTGGCGTTAAATCGCCACATATTGCGCTTTACCGTATCCACTTCAGAGGTCAGAACCAGTTTATCTCCAGGAACTACCGGTCTTTTAAAACGCGCCTTATCAACGCCTGCAAATAGAAATAGTTGAGCATCGTCTGCGGTTAGACCCGAGGTAACAAAACCCAATACACCAGAGGCCTGTGCCATGGCTTCGACAATCATTACTCCGGGGAAAATAGGTGCGCCGGGAAAATGCCCATTGAACACATCTTCATTAAAGGTAATATTTTTATAGGCCTCAATACGCTTGCCGGACTCGATCTCAACCACCCTATCCAATAGCAAGAACGGATAGCGGTGTGGCAAGTACTTCATAATTTCATTTACATTCATCAATTATTTCGCTCTCAAGAAATAGTTAGTAGCAATCCGTCGCTGAATTTAGTCCTTTTCGGCGTTTTTTTCTAATTTTTTTAAGCGCAGGGCCATATCGTTTAACTGTCCAACGCGAACTGAATTTTTGCGCCACTGGGAAGTTGTCATCAGCGGTGTAACCGATGATGAATAACTGCCGGGCTGGTCAATATCTTTGGTAACCAAGGTATGTGCCATTATCTGTACGTTGTCGCAAAGGCTAATATGCCCGACAATATGAGCACCACCAGCTAGCACACAATTTTTGCCCAATTTAGCACTGCCCGCTACTGCAGAGTAAGCGGCCATCGCCGTATTATCCCCCACCACTGCATTGTGAGCAATTTGTACATGGTTATCTATAATAACGCCATTGCCTATTGTGGTATCTTCAATGGCGCCGCGATCAATGGTGCTACAGGCACCAATTTCAACATCATCACCAATAACAACGCCACCCACCTGACTAATTTTTTGCCAATCACCTGAGGAGTCTGGCGCAAAGCCAAAACCATCAGCACCTATCACAGCCCCACTATGTACTACGCTGCGACAACCAATGCGAACATGGTGATAAATGGATACATTGGAGGCTATATTGCAATCTTCACCCAATACACAACCAGCACCGATAACTGTATTAGCTTTGACAATACAACCAGATCCAATTTGCGCACCTGCCTCAACAACCACATTGGCGCCCAGTGAAATACCTTCATCTAGGCTAGCAGAAGGATCTATAACTGCGCTGGGATGAATACCCCATGATGGCTCTGGAGCACTGTCAAACCAACTGCTAATTTTGGCGTAGCTTAAATAGGGATTATCTACAATCAGACAATTTCCCGAAAACTGCTGTGCCTGATCGGCCTTCAATATCACTGCCTCAGCTTTGCAATGTTGCAACTGACTTACATATTTGGGATTGCTTAAGAATGCCAAATCGCCCGCTTGTGCCGATTTTAATGTGGCCAACCCAGTAATCTGCACAGTGGCATCGCCCCACAATTCAGCATCTAGGTACAGGGCGATATCTTTTAGGCTATATGAGTCCTGCATAGAGGCACCTTGTCCGCTTACTGCTCAGTCTCAGCTTGCTCTTTTGCGGCTTTCAATAAATTCTCGTCAATCCGAGATGCAACCTTGGCAGTAATATCGGCTTGTGGATCAGCATACAAGGTAGCCTCAGCCTGAAGCAATATAGTAATACTCTCTTCCCTTAAAATTTGCTCAATTGCCTGCGAAGCCAATGGCCTCAGGTCTTTTAGTATGCGCTGTTGAAGCTGTTGTTGCTCGGCCTTTATTTTCTGTACAGTCAATTCGACATCAGCATTGGCATAACCCATTTTTTTCTTGTGGTCATCAATTTGATCTTGGGACCAAGTCATGCCTTGAGTCTCAGCCTCTTCTTTCATGGCTTTCATGTCTGCTATAGAGCTCTCATATTTTGCTTTTAAGCTGAGAAAATTAGCGCTTTCTTCCGCCGCTTTAAGTTCTGCCTGAGCAGCCGCAGAGCCAAAAATTGCAAGCATTGAATCAACAACGGCAATTTTATTTGTATCAGCAGCCATTGAGTTTGCCGATACCAATGCAAAAATACCGAATAAAGCTACCGATCTAAAATATTTTAAATTCAACAACATACAATACATACCTTAAGTTAATTATCTAAAATTGATTACCCAATGAAAATTGGAAAACCTCTGTTTCATCTAATTCATTACCATTGAGTGGCTTGGCAAAACTAAATGTAAGAGGACCAAAACCGCTCAACCATGTAGCACCCACACCTACGGAGTATCTTAACTCACCTACATCTGGTTTAAAGCAATTTCTTTGCCCTTCATCAATACATTTTGTATTAAAAATATTACCCACATCTATAAAAAAGGCCGATTGCACTGAGCGTTGATCTTTAATAAATGGTAGCGGAAAAATCACTTCTGCACCAAATTCAATTTGCACATTTCCGCCGATAGGATCTGGGTCATCTATAGCACTACATGGATTTTGTTCAAGCATATAACAGGGCGTATCTTGCGGCCCTAGGGTATTGCGTTCAAAGCCTCTAACAGAGCCAAATCCACCACCATAGAAATGCTTGAAAAATGGCAGCTGGGTGGTGCTTCCATAGCTATCGCCATAACCTAAATCAGTGCGCAATTTAAGGCTGAGTGATCTGGTCAAACCGCGTAGATATTGCCCTCTGTAGGTTATCTTATAGTATTCTAGATCGGAGCCCGGCAAGGTCACATTAGCCGAGAGACGCTGGGATGTGCCACGGGTGGCAAACATACCGCGATTCAGCGTGGATTTTGCCCAGCTAAAATTAGCATTAAACACATCAAACTTTTTGTCGCTATCATCTTGATCGCCGTTATCCTCTAAAAAGTTTTTAATTTCACCTGAGGCATATTGACCGGTTTGCAGATCTAGATTCTCATAACCCAGACCAAAGCCTATGCGCTCTACCTCGGATAGCGGGTAGCCCCAGTTAACATTAGCACCGTAGGTATTGGTGGAAAAGCTGGCGACATTAATCTGATCATAATCGGTGTCTCGGGCATAGATACTGTAACCCACATTGACACCATCCACAGTAAAGTAGGGTTCGGCATAGCTAAAGTTTAGGGAGCTTTGATAGGTGCTGCGATTAATCCCCACAGCGACCTGCTTACCACTGCCCAAGAAGTTGTTTTCACTAAGATTGAGGCCCATCACCAAACCATAACCCTGAGAGTAGCCCACACTGGCACCCACTGAACCCGATGGCTGTTCTTCAACGGTGTAGACCACATCTATCTGATCATCAACACCGGGTACAGGTATGGTTTCTACCTCCACCCCTTTAAAGTAACCCAAGCGCTCAAGACGCAGCTTTGATAGATCAATCAGAGCATTATTGGCAGATCCACCTTCCATTTGACGCATCTCTCGCCGCAGTACTTCGTCTTGGGTTTTGGTGTTGCCGCGAAATTCTATGCGCCGAACATAGGCGCGCATACCAGGCATAACCACAAAGGTAACCTTGGCGGTTTTATCTTCTTTGTTGAGTTCTGGATAGCCATCAACCTCAGCAAATGTATAGCCCTCATTACCCAATCGCCTAGTGATAAATTCAGTAGAACTGGTCATTAATGCCTGTGAAAAGCGCATACCTTTGCGCATTAAGATCATGGTTCTTATATCTTCTTCGGGTATTTTTAGCTCACCTGATAATTCAATATCGCTGATGGTATAGGTATCACCCTCATCCACATTGATGGTGATATATAACGACTTCTTATCGGGACTGACTGAAACCTGAGTTCCCGTGACTTCAAAAGCCAAATAACCGCGATCTAGGTACCAGGTTTCCAATGTCTCCAGATCACCAGATAATTTTTCGCGGGAGTATTTGTCAGTGCCACTGGCCCATGAAAACCAACCGGTCTGATTGAGCTCAAATCCTTCAAGCAGTTGCTCTTCGGTAAAACTTTGGTTGCCGACAATATTAATATGTCGGATCTTGGCTACGCTGCCCTCGTCTATATCAATATTGACTGCAACACGGTTGCGCGGTAATTCTTCTATGCGGGTTTCTACGGTGGCATCATAGCGCCCCTGAGCCACATACTGACGCTGTAGTTCCTGCGCCATTCCCTCAAGAATAACGCGCCTAAATATCTGCCCCTCGGCAAGACCATTGTCTCTTAGGGCATCCAGCAACTGCTCGGATTCAATGGCTTTATTACCCTCGAGGTTAACTTCTGTAACTGCCGGCCTCTCTGTTAAGACAACAACCAACACGGAATCGTCTTTGACCATCACCACATCGGCAAAATAACCAGTGCGAAACAACGATCTACTGGCCTCTTGAATGGTTACCTCATCTACAAAGTCACCCACGCTAATTGGCAATGCAGTAAAAACTGTACCCGCAGAGACCCGCTGTAAACCTTCAATGCGTATATCATCAACTTGAAAAAGTGCTGCGTGGACAACAGAAGCCTGAACAATCAGACTTAAAATAAAGCTCAAAAGAAGTCTTTTCATCATGTAAAACATTCAATCCATCTAAATTCTTTTTAACATCCTAGAACGGTCGCGTTAAATCATTAAATGTCGCAAAGATCATTAACCCAACCAACAATAAGAACCCAATTTTATAGCCAAACATCTGCACTTGATCAGAGACCGGCGAACCTTTGACCCATTCGATCACACAGTAGAGCAAATGACCACCATCTAATACGGGAATGGGCAATAAATTCATAATTCCAAGCATTATACTTAGAATCGCTATAAAGCGAATAAAATTGTCCAGACCAGCGCGCGCCGTATCTCCAGCCATTTTAGCTATGGTAATGGGGCCGCTTAAATTTTTAGGCGACATATCGCCAACCACTAGCTTGCCAATAGACGATAGAATAAAGCCACTGGTGGATAGGGTTTCTTCAACGCTTCTCACTAAAGCACCAAATAGACCGTACTCTCGAGTCTTAATAATCTCTTCTGGATATCGCCCTTGGGATGCCAGTTGAATACCCAACTGCCCTACTTTGCGACCCTCTCGCTCTACAGCGTCTGGTATCACTTCAAACCACAACAATTGCTTATCCTGTTTTTCGGTGCGCTCCACTTCAAGCACCAACGGAGTATTTAAGCTGTTGGAGATTAGGGCCACAAAATTGTTTATATCAACAATCTCACGACCATTAGCAGATACTATCACGTCATTCTCTCGCAACCCGACAGCATGGGCGGCACCGCTTTCAAACACTTTGCTAAGACGGATAGATTCGAGCTCAAAAGGTGGACTTACGCCCAGCTCACGCAATGGCGAAGGGTTTTCATTGTCACGTAACCAGTCGATAACCGGTATGGAAATCGTGCTATTCTCAAACGAGCCTGTATCACTGAGGCTAAACAGAATATCACCTGTTGTCCCCAGATAATCGAACAATTCACGATTTACTGACCCCCAAGTCTCTGTAGCCACTCCATTAACCGCCTTTATTTCCATACCAACTTCAAAACCGGCAACACTAGCCGGAGAATCCTTGGCAATATTACCTATCACTGGCGCCAATCCACGCTCTCCAGAAAGAAAGATAAACCAAAAGGCCACTATGGCGAGTAGAAAATTAGCTATGGGACCAGCGGCAATAATGGATATACGCTGCCAAACTGTCTTTTGAGTAAAGGCATGGGGTAAATCCTGTTCGGCAACTTCTCCCTCGCGCTCGTCAAGCATTTTTACGTAGCCACCCAAGGGGAGCATCGCCAGTACAAATTCTGTATTCTGTTTATCACGCCATGTATAGAGTGGCTTGCCAAATCCTATGGAAAACCTCTCGACGTGAACACCACAGCGCCTAGCCACCCAAAAATGACCATATTCATGAAAGGCCACCAAGATCCCCAAGGCAATAAAGGTAGACAATATTGTCAGTATTAACTCCATAAACTAGCTTTCCAAGCGTTTAATTAAATCGCCACTCACCGCTCTCGCTCTTGTATCCGCATCTTGGACAGCTTCAAGTGACTCTGGTTCACTAAAAATAAACTCCGATAGGGTATTTTCTACAACCTGAGCAATCTGTGTAAAGCCTATTCTGCAATTTAAAAATGCTTCTACAGCAATTTCGTTGGCCGCATTGAGTACCGCTGGGGCATCACCGCCTGCGGCGGCCGCATCATAGGCCAACTGCAAACTGGGAAATCGCTCTCTGTCGGGACTTTCAAAGCTAAGTTGCGCTATTTCGCTAAGGTCCAAGTCGGCCACATTGGAGGTAATTCGCTGGGGCCAAGCCAAACCGTGAGCAATAGGTGTGCGCATATCGGGATTGCCCAACTGTGCTAAAACTGAACCATCCGTATACTGAACCAGCGAATGAATTACACTTTGGGGATGAACTAATATATCAATGCGCTCTGGCTCTGTATCAAAAAGCCATCTCGCCTCTATTAGCTCTAAACCTTTATTCATCATAGACGCCGAGTCTACGGATATTTTATTACCCATATCCCAGTTGGGGTGAGCACAGGCCTGCTCTGGGGTTGCCGATTTCATTTGCTCCATGGTCCAGGTTCTAAACGGACCACCAGAGGCGGATAAAATTAATTTTTTAACCCCAGAACCGGCTAAATTGCCCTCGGGCAGACACTGGAATATCGCGTTGTGCTCACTGTCTATAGGCAATAATGTGGCATTGGAGGCCTTGACCGCCTGCATAAAAATACCACCGGCCATTACCAGTGATTCTTTGTTGGCAAGCAGAACTTTTTTTCCTGCGTTGACTGCTGCTAATGTTGGCAACAATCCAGCGGCTCCAACGATTGCCGCCATCACCATATCCACTTGCCCACTGCTAGCTACTTCACAAAGTGATTCAGAGCCATGCAAAACTTCGGTGTTCCCCTGCCGATCAGCAAGTAAAGCGCGTAGCTGTTGTGCCGATACCTCATCATTAACCACGGCATACTGCGCATTGTGTTGTAAGCACTGGATCGCAAGTTTGTTTAATTGTCGATGCCCTGTCAGGGCAAATACGGAATATTTATCGGGATGCTGAGCTAAAACGTCGAGGGTGCTCTCGCCGATAGATCCAGTGGCTCCCAGTACAGTAATGGACTGCATAAGCTAGAAAGGACGGGTCTCAATTAAAACGACTACAAACATAGGCATAGCCGCCATAATACCATCTAGGCGATCTAGAACACCGCCGTGACCAGGCAGTAGAGAGCCGCTATCTTTTATACCGCGATGTCGCTTTAACATACTCTCAAATAGATCACCCAATACCGAGAAGAGCGCCACAGGTATTATCAACAGAAATAGGTTAAATAGTTCGACCTCGGGTAGACATATTTTTATACCAGATACCAACAACAGTTGTAGCGCCAATCCACCCAACAACCCTTCCCAAGTCTTGCCGGGGCTAATAACTGGCGCCAACTTATGGCGACCCAATAATTTACCCACCATATAACCGCCAACATCAGCCAAGACCACAATGGCAATAGCGAAGAGCAGTAACCTGCGTCCATCTTGTTGTTGAAGAATGGTTGCCAATGCCACCCATGTCGACACCAATAAAGCCAATCCCAATAGAATCATTATAGGTTTTGGCGACCAGAGTATGGCACTGGAAGGATAGCCCTGAATCCAAAGAAAAATAATCGCCCAGAGCACTATATTGTAAAGGCTAATTTGGTAGCCTAATTGATGATTAAATCCTAACTGCGCTTCTAATAGATAGTCAGTCGCAATCAGCGCCACCAACAGCATAGATAGAAAGCCTATTTTGCCCGGATTAGTGTTGATTCGCGCTAAATCGGCCCACTCCCAACCGGCTAGCAATACAACGATAATCATAAAATATGAAAACCACTGAATCGGCATAGACAGCAACATAAAGCCAATGACAGAAGACAAAATTGTGGCGGTTATTAAACGCTGTTTAAGCATCTATTGGCTCTCCATAAGTTTCACTCTGCTCAGCAGCATCTCTACTACCAAAGCGTCTCTGTCTATGGTGATAGTCTTGCATGGCATGAAGAAAGGCATTGTTGTCAAAGTCAGGCCAGTAGCAATCGGTAAAATAGAGCTCGGTATAGGCCATCTGCCACAACATAAAGTTGCTAATACGCTGTTCGCCAGCGGTACGAATACACAAATCCGGTGGTGATATTCCTTCAATGGAAAGATAGTTATCAACCACAGTCTCGTCAATATCACCCACTTTTAGACTGTCGGATTGCACATCTTCAACCATACGCTTAAGTGTGCGGGTTATCTCCCATCGCCCACCGTAATCGACACAGAGAATAAGATTCAGTTTGCCCTTACTAGTCAACTGTTCGGTCTCGTCGATAAGCTTATTCAAACGACCGCTAAAGTTGGCGCGATTACCCACCACTCTGAGTCTGATATTATCATCTCTTAACAACTTGGCTTCTTTCTTTAGGTAGGTGGAAAACAGTGACATCAGGCCCCGAACTTCTGTGGCAGGGCGACTCCAATTCTCACTGCTAAATGCAAATAAACTGATGGCTTCAACACCATTTTCTTGGGCGATTGGCAATAGTTCACGAATGCGCTCAGCACCAGCCTTGTGGCCGGCTAGACCAGAGAGTCCACGCTGTTTAGCCCAACGATTATTACCATCCATAATAATCGCTATATGCTTGAGGGGATGAGCTGAACTTTTAGAGTTCATATTATTTTTGGGGAGAGATTATATCTCCATCAAATCCTTTTCTTTGGCAGTTAGCGCCTCTTCAACCCTGGCAATAAAACGATCCGTTATCTTTTGGACATCGTCCTGCGCCTTGCGCTCCTCATCTTCGCTAATTTCTTTTTCCTTTAGCAAATCTTTAATATCGGAAAGCACATCGCGCCTAACATTGCGGATAGAAATTCGCGAGCCCTCGGCCTCTTGCCTAGCCTGCTTGCCATAACTGCGTCTGGTTTCCTCGGTGAGAGGCGGCAACGGTATACGAATCACCGCACCGGCAGTGCTGGGATTAAGACCCAACTCTGATTTCATAATCGCCTTTTCAATATCTGGTACCAAGGACTTTTCCCAAGGGGTAACAGACAATGTACGAGAGTCCTCTACTGAAACTGAGGCGGCTTGACTCAGCGGGGTATCTACACCGTAGTAGTCAACAGATATGCCGTTTAGCAGGCTGGGATGAGCTCTGCCGGTACGAATCTTGTTAAACGCTGTACCCAAGGCGTCCAACGCCTTGTTCATACGCTGCTCTGCATCTTGTTTAAATTCTTCAATCACCAGAAATCCCTCTATTTTTCATCAATTAGGGTGCCTTCATCACCACCTACAATCAAGTTAAGTAATGCGCCGGACTTGGACATTCGAAATACTCGAAGTGGCATATTGTGCTCTCTGCACAAACAGATAGCGGTCATATCCATAACCCCGAGTTTACGCTCCAACACCTGATCATAAGTCAAATTACTATAGAGTTCAGCCGATGGATCTAACATGGGATCGGCTGAATAGACTCCATCAACCTTGGTCGCTTTGAGAACTACGTTGGCTTCAATCTCAATACCGCGCAAACAGGCTGCTGAATCAGTAGTAAAGAAAGGATTACCTGTGCCCGCAGCAAAAATAACCACATCGCCATCTCTCAGGTAGCGCATGGCTCGCCTGCGGTCGTAATGTTCCACCATGCCACTCATCGGAATCGATGACATCACATGGGACGATATATTGGTGCGCTCTAGTGCATCTCGCATTGCCAAGGCATTCATCACCGTGGCCAACATACCCATATGATCACCGGTAACTCGATCCATACCGGCTTTATTAAGTGCAGCTCCCCTAAACAGGTTGCCTCCACCAATTACCAAACCAACCTGCACACCAATGCCTACAAGTTGACCTATTTCCAAAGCCATTCGATCAAGGACTTTGGGATCTATCCCAAAGCCCTCTTCACCCATCAGCTCTTCACCGCTAAGCTTAAGAAGAATACGTTTGTAATGCTTCTCTTTAGACGTTGATGCCATAGTTACTCCTCTGTGTTAACTACTAGCTCCCTGAACCTGTGCCGCAACTTCTGCAGCGAAATCAACTTCTTCAACTTCTATACCTTCACCCACTTCATAGCGAACGAATGATAGTACTTCTGCACCGGCAGCCTTAACCAGTTTACCCACAGTAGTGTCGGGGTCTTTTACAAAAGGTTGGTCTACAAGACTACTTTCTTTTAGGAATTTAGCAACCCGTCCAACAATCATTTTTTCAATGATTTCTTCCGGCTTGCCACTCTCTCTAGCCTGAGCCGCATAAATTTCTTTTTCAGCCGCTACAACATCCGCCGGCATTTCGTCGGAATTTACTACCGCTGGGTTTACTGCAGCCACATGCATAGCAACATCTTTGGCAAGCTCTTCAGTACCGCCACTCAAACCAACGATTACCGCAATACGATTATTACTGTGTACATAGCCACCTACTACAGGCGCCTCAAGACCACCGGCGCGTCGCGGTGAAATATTTTCGCCAATTTTTTGCACCAGTGCCTGACGATCAGACTCAAGACCACCAGCCATCAATGCTTCTATATCGGTTTGTTTAGCATCGTATGCCGCATCCAAAACCGAACTCACAAAGCCCTGAAAACCTTCATCTCTAGCAACGAAATCAGTCTCACTGTTAACTTCCACAACCATTCCGTAGCCATTCTCAGCGCGAACCGAAACTATACCATCGGCCGCTGTTCTACCGGCTTTTTTAGCCGCTTTCATACCGCTGGATTTGCGCAGATCTTCGATTGCTTTATCAATATCTCCACCAGACTCAGCCAACGCTCTTTTACATTCCATCATGCCCAAACCAGTGCGGTCTCGCAGCTCTTTAACTAAGGACGCTGTTACCTGTGACATTATTTTCCTCTCTAAAACATATAATCAGTTAGAAAAAGGGGGGCGATGCCCCCCAAAGTTTGTTGCCTTAATTGTTCCATGTAAGCACAGATCAATTACTTAGCGTCGCCCTCTTCTGGGGTCGCCTCAGCGGCATTCTCTTCAGCAGCAGGTTCTTCAGCTACTGGCTCTTCAACTGCAGCTACTGCAACCTCTTCCGCCGGCGCCTCTTCTACAGGCGCTGCTTCTACAGGTGCTACTTCTTCAGCCGTTGCTTCAGCAGGTTTCTTTTTAGCCTTCGACGCCTTTTTGGCCGCTTCATCTACTTCAACAAATTCATCTTTGCTGGTAATAGATGCAGACTGAGCCTTACCCTCAAGGACGGCATCAGCCGCAGAGGCAACATATAATTTAATGGCGCGAATTGAATCATCATTGCCCGGAATAACGTAATCAATACCATCTGGATCACTATTGGTATCCACAATGCCTACTACGCGAATCCCTAATTTATTGGCTTCATTAACCGCAATGCGCTCATGATCAACATCGACAACAAATAGGATATCGGGCAACCCATTCATATCTTTAATACCACCAATTGAGTTCTCAAGCTTATCCTTCATACGGGTTCGCATTAGTACTTCTTTCTTGGTGATTTTTTCAAAGGTACCATCTTTTTGTTGAGTTTCTAGATCTCTGTAGCGCCCAATTGAAGCGCGGATGGTCTTGTAGTTGGTGAGCATACCACCCAGCCAGCGATGACTGACGTAAGGCATACCACAACGCTCTGCTTGCTCTTTAATAATTTTGTTAGCTGCACGCTTGGTGCCAACAAACAGAACCTGATTTCCCTTGGTCGCTTCAGTGCGCAAAAGATCCAGCGCATCGTTAAATGCGGGAACTGTATTTTCAAGGTTAATCACATGAACTTTGTTTCGTGAGCCAAAGATATACTGACTCATTTTAGGATTCCAAAAACGGGTCTGGTGACCAAAATGGACACCAGCCTGCAACATATCTCGCATGCTGACTTTAGACATAATTTTTCCTCTTGGGGTTAAGCCTCCACATATCCCAATAATCAACCCTTATAGCCATACTTCTACTATTTAGGCACCCAGACCATTGTGTCGATATGTGTGTGTCGTTTAAATTAATTAATGTTTACTAGGCACTGCATTTGCGTACCGGCGCGCTTTATACCATAACCACAGTATCTTATAAAGAAAAAACTCGGTTTTGAGTTGATTCGTAAAGCACAGTTGCGACTTACAAATCAAATGCGGGTAATTTTAAATTCAGACTCCCTCAAACCGATAGAGATTAGGTACAATAGCGAAAAAGTAATTTCAGGAATAAAAATGACTGTTAAACTCCGAACAGCAGAGGAAATTGCCAAGATGCGCGTGGCCGGCCGCCTCGCCGCTGAAGTGTTAGAATTAATTGGTGAATATGTGGTGCCCGGCGTTACCACTGAAGAGTTGGACCGTATCTGTCACGACCATATCGTCAAGGTGCAGAAGGCCATTCCAGCTTGCTTGGGTTACAGGGGGTTTCCAAAATCCATATGCACTTCAGTCAACCAAGTGGTTTGTCACGGCATCCCCTCGGATAAGAAGATACTCAAAAAAGGCGATATCGTTAATATTGATGTCACTGTAATCAAGGACGGTTGGTACGGCGATACCAGTAAAATGTATAAAGTAGGCAAAGTCGCAGAACATGCCGAGCGACTTATCGATATCTCTCAAGAGTGCCTGTATAAGGGCATCGAATTAGTCAGACCAGGGGTTCGCCTTGGCGATATAGGTCATGCCATTCAAACCCATGCCGAGAGCAATTATTACTCGGTGGTTAGGGACTACTGCGGCCATGGAATTGGCGACGAGTTCCATCAGGAGCCACAGATTTTGCACTATGGCAAACCAGGAACTGGTCTAGAACTGAAAGAAGGCATGACTTTTACCATTGAACCTATGGTCAATGCCGGACGCTATCAGACCAAGCTCAAGCGCGATGGCTGGACTGTAGAAACCAGAGATGGGCGCCTGTCGTCACAATGGGAGCACAGTATGCTGGTCACCAGCGACGGCGTTGAAGTATTTACCGCCAGATCGGACGAGCAGTTCTAATGGTGATCACAACCCGCTTTATTTTTTCCACGAGTTAGCGAAATAGTTTTATGTCGAATCCATCTTGCGATCAGCCACTGCAACCCAACAACAGAGCACCGATCTTTTTTGATCAGAAGCGCTTCCTAAATGACTTACAGTGCCGCAACCCTGTGGATGTATTTAAAGACGCCCAAAATGCCGCCAAAAATCACTTCGATAATCGTTTTTTAGAGGGCGAAGACGCTAGAACGCTTGTCAATGAAGCCTCACAGTTTGCCGACCTTATTCTCTGGCATGCATGGCATCAGTACCAATGGGATGACAATATCAGCTTGATCGCGGTGGGCGGCTATGGGCGTGGGGAACTCCACCCCCACTCAGATATAGATCTACTTATCTTAATGCGCAAAGATCATTCACAAAAATACCGTGAACAGATTGAGATGTTTTTGACATTTTTATGGGATATTCAACTTAAAATTGGTCATAGCGTGCGCTCGTTATCCCAATGTGTAGATGAGGCAAAAGCCGATATCACTGTCGCCACTAATTTAATGGAAACGCGACTACTCTGCGGAAGCTCACAGCTATTGCAGCTGATGTTAAAGAAAACCGGAGCCAATAAAATTTGGCGCTCGGCAAAATTCTACCGCGGCAAAATGGACGAGCAAAAACAACGCCATCACAAACATCAGGATACTGAGTACAACCTAGAGCCCAATATCAAGGAAGCACCGGGTGGACTGCGCGATATACAACAGATTAACTGGACCGCAAAACGCCACTTTAATGTGCATCGGCGCTCACAGTTGGTCTACAAGGGCTTTCTTTCCGAAGAAGAGTATTTAACACTGCGACTAGATGAGGAGTTTCTGTGGAAAGTGCGTTATGGACTCCACTATCTAGCTGATCGCGGTGAAGAGCGGCTGCTGTTTGACTATCAGCGAAAATTAGCCACCCTACTCGGCTATTCAGACGGCAATGGCAAGCTCGCCGTCGAAAAATTTATGCAACGCTACTATCAAACCGTGCTGTCAATTCGCGAGCTTACCGATGTGCTCTCGCAGTACCTTGATGAAGCTATCTACCGAAAAAACAAGACCAAGGTAGTGAAGAAGATAAACAGCCGTTTTGTTATTCGCGACAACTATTTAGACACAACAGATGATGGCGTTTTTGTGCAATATCCCTCTGCGCTACTGGAGCTATTTGTGATTCTTGGCGAGAACGAGGATATTGTGGGTATCCGCGCATCTGCCATACGCCAGATTCGACTTCATAGAAAACTGATCAATGAAGATTTTCGCAATGATCCAGTAAATAGAGAGCTTTTTATGCGGCTGCTGAAAGCACCCTACAAACTCTCAATACAGCTTAAGCGTATGAACCGCTACGGCATTCTCGGCAACTACCTGCCAGAATTTGGCAAGATTGTCGGGCAGACCCAACACGATCTATTCCACATCTACCCTGTGGATGTTCATACCCTAGAATTAATTACCAATATCCGCCGCTTGGTTCTTCCAGAGCAAGCCGCCAAATTTCCTGTGTCCTCACATATCTTTAAAAACCTGCCAAAACCCGAGCTAATTATTATTGCCGCCCTGTACCATGATATCGCCAAGGGGCGCGGTGGTGATCACTCTATTTTGGGGGCTGTAGACGTTGCAGAATTCGGCGAAAAGCACGGCCTACAGGAACAGGAGATAGCCCTACTCCAATGGCTGATTGAAAATCATCTATTGATGTCAACTATCTCTCAGCGCGAGGACACATCCGACCCAGATGTAATCTATAAATTTGCTCAACATGTAGGCGATCAGATGCATCTCGACCACCTCTGGGTGCTGACAGTAGCCGATATTAATGCCACTAACCCACGACTTTGGACAGATTGGAAAGGGGCGTTGATGAGCAACCTGTATTTTGAAACCAAACAGGTACTTCAGGCCGGACTTGCCGAACCCATTAACAAAACAGCTTGGGTGCAGGACGCTAAGAACACGGTTCTCTATCTACTAAAAGATAAAAACATTACTTCGACGCAAGCTGAAACTATATGGGGTGATATTGCAGACCAGTTTTTCCTGCGCGAGCGGGCTCGGGATATCGCCTTTTTTACAGAGGCCATTATTGAAAATAAAAAAGACCAACCCATAGTTTTACTGCGCGATGTAGGTGTAGAAATTCCCGTAGCTACACAAATATTTGTGCATACCAAAGGCGCCAACAACCTGTTTGCAATGATTGCCGCAACCCTGGATAAACTCGGATTAACCATTCAAGATGCTCGTTTGCAAACCACCAGTGATAACCGCACCTTTGATATATTCTATGTGTTAGATGAAAACGATCGACCGATTGGCAGCAATAAAAAACTCTGTGCCAACATCGCCTCATCTTTGAAAACTGGCATTTTGACCCCCCATAAAGTCAATTTAAAAGTTGCTCGTCGCACTTCGCGACAACTGAAAAGCTTTACTATGAAAACCCAAACATCACTGCATAACGACAACGAGACTAACACTACCGTTTTGCAGGTTATCACCCCAGACAGACCGGGACTCTTAGCGCACCTTGCCAATATATTCGCAAGGTTTGAACTGATTCTATATAACGCCAAAATTTCTACATTAGGCGAACGGGTTGAAGATACGTTCTATATTAGAGATAAAAACAATCAACCTATAACTGATGAAAAAACTAGCGATCAGATTAAACAGGTTATTCGTGAGGAGTTAGATTCGCGCAATAAAAACATTGAGGGTGAATCCGTGACACAAAGCATCACAATTGGACAGTAAAACATGAACCCATATCTTCAGGACCTGCAACCCTATCCCTTTGAAAAGCTCAAACAAATGAAACAGGGTATAGAGCCCAATGCCGATCTAAAACCTATTTTACTTTCGGTCGGCGAACCCAAGCACGCGGCACCGGATTTTGCCAAAAAAGCGCTGATCGACAGTATTGACGGCCTTGCCAACTACCCCTCAACCAAGGGCATAAACCAGTTGCGCGAGACCATTGCACAATGGCTTACACAGCGATTTAATCTGCCCGCAACCAGTGTAGATGCAGATACTAATGTGCTGCCCGTCGCCGGCACCAGAGAGGCGTTATTTGCCTTTACTCAAGCCCTAGTGAATAGCTCGAAAATAGCTAAACCACTGGTGGTATGCCCCAATCCTTGCTATCAGATCTACGAGGGTGCTGCCCTTCTTGCCGGTGCAGACGCCTACTACCTCAACTGTATGGCCGAGGATGATTTCGTACCCGATTTAGACGCGGTTCCCGAACAGATTTGGCAACGCTGTCAACTGCTGCAACTCTGCGCTCCGGGCAATCCAACCGGCGCCACTCTGTCCCTGCAGTATTATCAAAAAGCATTGGCACTGGCAGATAAATACGACTTTGTGGTTTCCAATGATGAATGCTATTCAGAGATTTACAGCGATGAGCAACGACCCCCCTTGGGACTACTGGAAGCCTGTCAGCAATTAGGTCGCAATAAATTTGAGCGCTGTATTGTTTTTCACAGCCTATCCAAACGCTCCAATTTACCCGGCTTGCGCTCTGGCTTTGTAGCTGGTGACAGACAGCTACTGGATAACTTTTTCCGCTACCGCACCTACCATGGCTGCGCCTTATCACTGCCAGTACAGCAGGCCTCAGTCGCCGCATGGAGCGATGAAGACCATGTGGTTGCCAACCGCCAACTGTATAGAGAAAAATTCGATGCGGTTACCGCTATTCTGGAGAATGTACTACATTTTAATGTGCCTTCTGCGGGCTTTTACCTATGGCCGCAAACGCCTATAGACGATATTGCCTTTGCGCGAGATCTGTACGCCACAGAAAATCTCACAGTATTGCCAGGTCAATTTCTATCGCGACAAACGCCTAGAGGCAATCCGGGAGAAAATCGTATCAGACTGGCATTGGTTGCCAGCTTAGAGGAATGTATTGAAGCCGCAGAGCGTATCAAACGCTTTACGCTGAGTTTATAAAATAGGACTTTGCCCATGCTGAAAAAGGAACGTGCTCAGCTTATTTTAAAGCGCTTAAACAACCTCTACCCTGAAACTCCTGTGCCCTTAAATCACTGCAATCATTTTGAATTATTGGTAGCGGTCTTACTCAGCGCACAGTGCACTGACGAGCGAGTAAATCAGGTAACCCCCGCCCTATTCGCGCTGGGCAACTGCGCCACTGATATGCAGTTGGTGCCTGTAGAAGATATCTACAATATAGTTCGCCCCTGCGGATTGGCACCACAAAAATCCAAGGCGATCTCCAATCTGTCGAAAATTTTGGTGGTACAACACGGCGGTGAAGTGCCAGAGGATATGCAAATGCTCGAAGCCCTGCCGGGCGTTGGTCACAAAACTGCCAGCGTTGTTATATCTCAGGGATTTGGCCATCCGGCCTTTCCTGTAGATACTCATATCCACCGCTTAGCACAGCGCTGGGGGCTGACCAAGGGTAATAATGTCACGCAAACTGAACGGGATCTGAAAAAACTATTCCAAAAACAATACTGGAACAAACTACACTTACAGATAATCTTTTACGGGCGCGAATTCTGCACGGCACGAGGTTGCGATGGCCGTGTTTGCGATATCTGCACTAGCTGTTATCCCAATCGCAAAAAGCCTTTTCAGGCGCGCAAAGCATAACTTGATTGAATACAACAGCAACCAAGGTATAAAAACTTATGATTACTGTCTACGGTATTAAAAATTGCGACACCATTAAAAAAACCCGCAACTGGTTCGACAAGCATGACATTGACTATAAATTTCACGATATTCGCCACGATGGTATTGGCGCTGAAACAATAGCTAGCTGGATTGATCGGGTTGGCTGGGAAAATGTACTCAACAAACGCAGTACCAGCTGGCGAAATCTGGATAATGATGTACAGCAAT
>Ga0207964_1000147_pt1 | contig 23676 bp, 18 predicted proteins | sample Knorr_S23_td_250_FD_185608 | JGI IMG/M metagenome (GOLD analysis project Ga0207964, IMG submission 185608) | Marine microbial communities from Southern Atlantic Ocean transect - Knorr_S23_td_250_ad_251m_LV_A (SPAdes) (version 2) | ecosystem: Environmental > Aquatic > Marine > Oceanic | place...
ATAACACTCTTAAATCGGGTTTAAATATTATTATCCCCTTTGTAGACAGACCCCGACAAATTATCTGGCGCTATTCTTCTGAAGGGCCCATGGGCAATGTATTGATTCGCTATGTAAAAGAAAATCGTATTGACCTACGTGAAACCGTTTACGATTTCCCAAAACAAAATGTAATTACCCGCGATAATATTGTGACGGAAATTAACGCTTTAATTTACTTTCAGATCATGGATCCTGTTCGTGCCGTTTATGAAATTGCCAACCTGCCACAGGCCATAGAAAAACTTACACAAACCTCTTTACGTAACGTAATTGGTGAAATGGACCTGGATGACACCCTTTCATCCAGAGACACCATCAACACAAAACTTCAAGAGATCTTAGACGATGCCACCAACAAATGGGGTGTTAAAGTGAATCGCGTAGAGCTGCAGGATATCAATCCTCCAATGGACATTCGCGAAGCCATGGAAAAACAAATGCGTGCAGAACGTGATAAACGTGCTACCATTCTTGAAGCGGAAGGTTTCAAACAATCGGAAGTTTTAAAAGCTGAAGGAGACCGACAAGCAGAAATTAACCGTGCCGAAGGGGAGGCTACTGCAAGAGTTACAGTAGCAAATGCCGAAGCCGAAGCTTTAAGAGTCGTTACAGAAGCCATTAAAGAATCTAGTGGCGATCCTGTCAATTACTTAATTGCCATGAAGTACCTGGAAACTCTTAAAGAAATGACTTCAGGAGAAGACAATAAAGTGGTTTACATCCCTTATGAAGCAACCGGTGTATTAAGCTCTGTTGGAGGAATCAAAGATATGTTGGTAACGAAAGGATCCTAATTTTTACTGGGTACTAAGTAGTAGGTGTAGGTATTGAAATTAATTGTCATCCTGTCGAAGCGCAAAACTCATCCCTCATCCCTCATCACTCAGTACCGTCTTAGCGCTTTCGGATCAACAACATCCCTAAGAAACAAAGCGCGCCATTAACGATCAGAAGTTCAAACCCGAAGTGGAAGCCCCACCATTCGGGCGCTTTTAACTGAAATAAATAACTTAATACCGGAGCCAATAAAACCACAGGAATAATGAGATGATCCTTGATCTTCCACTTCGTAAATAATCCAAAAGCATACATCCCTAATAAAGGTCCGTAGGTGTAACCCGCCACCTTAAATAAGGTCGAAATAACACTCTCATCATTAATGAGTTTGAAGATCAGGATGACCAAAAACAAGATCACAGAAAACAAAATATGACTGCGTTTTCGAATGCGAATTTGTTTGGACACCTCTTTCTTTTCAATGTCTAAAAAATCAACACAAAAAGAAGTTGTTAAAGCGGTTAAAGCTGAATCTGCACTGGAATAAGCCGCAGCAATTAATCCCAACAAAAAGAATAAACCTACAACAATAGGCATGCTTTCATGCATAGCAACAGTGGCAAACAGATCATCGCCGGAAGCCGTTACCCCTACTCGATCTGCAAAAATGTAAAGTAAAGCTCCCAGGGATAAAAACAATAGATTTACAAAGACCAAAACAATACTAAACCAAAACATATTCTTTTGAGCGTCTTTAATATTAGGGCAAGACAGGTTTTTCTGCATCATATCCTGATCGAGTCCCGTCATAACGATGGCAATAAAAGCACCGGCCAAAAATTTCTTTGGAAAGAATGATGCCGAATTCGCATCTTCTAAAAAGAATATTTTTGAATATTCTGAGAGCGAAATTTGTTCTATGGCATCATTAATACTGAAATTTAAGGCATCAGCTACATAATAGAAACATAGAATGACCGCCACGATCATAAATAAGGTCTGTAAGGTATCGGTCCAGATGATGGTTTTAATTCCCGCCTTATGTGTGTACACCCAGATCAAAGCAATGGTTAAGGCAACCGTTGCGGCAAAAGGCACATTCCAGGCGTCAAAAACAAGGATCTGCAATACGTTAGCCACTAAAAATAATCGAAAAGAAGCTCCTATGGTTCTGGATATCAAGAAATAAAATGCACCCGATTTGTAAGACCAAAACCCAAAACGATCTTCCAAATAAGAATAGATGGACGTAAGATTCAAGCGATAATACAAAGGCATTAAAACCGTAGCGATTATCGCATAACCCACCAAATACCCAAGCACCATTTGAAAGTACGAAAACTGACTTGTGGCCACCCAGCCGGGCACAGAAATAAAGGTAACTCCGGATAAGCTGGCACCGATCATCCCAAAAGCCACCACATACCAGGGAGACTGTCTTTTACCTACAAAAAAACTTTCATTTCCCTCATCCTTGGAAGTAAGTTTAGAAATGAAAATTAACAGGGCGAAATAAGCAAAAAGAACTGTAATAATAATTATGGGTGTCATAAGGTCATTTTAAAAATCTAAGATATGATTTACCCTTGATACTTAGGCTTAAAAAACTATTTTTGAGCTATGAATTACTCATCAAAGTTATTGGAACTGGCCGTAGAGGAATTCTCCAAACTCCCGGGCATTGGAAAGAAGACGGCTTTGCGTTTGGTCTTAAACCTGTTAAAACGCGAAAAGGACGAAGTAAATCGTTTTGCTTCGGCAGTGAAAACCTTGCGTGAGGGTATTCGCTACTGCAAACAATGTCATAATATTTCTGATGTAGAAATATGTCAGCTGTGTTCCAATCCAAGTCGTGATGCTTCTACCTTATGTGTCGTAGAAGATATTCGCGATGTGATGGCCGTAGAAAACACACAACAATACAAAGGTCTTTACCACGTTCTTGGTGGAGTCATATCTCCTATGGAAGGAATTGGCCCTCAACATTTGAACATTGAATCGCTGATACAAAAAGTAAAATCCGGTGAGGTGAATGAAATTATCTTTGCTTTAAGTACGACTATGGAAGGTGATACAACCAATTTTTACATTTACAAGAAATTAAAAGAGCATACGATTAAAGTTTCTACCATCGCGAGAGGTATTGCCTTTGGTGATGAGTTGGAATATGCCGATGAAATAACACTGGGTCGTTCTATTGCCAACAGATTGCCTTATGAGAGCTCGATAAACAGCTAAAACCTTTATGAAATTATCCGTCATTATTGTTAACTACAATGTAAAGCACTTCCTTGAGCAGTGCTTGCAATCGGTACATAAAGCCATCCAAAATATGGAGGCTGAAGTATTTGTGGTTGATAATAATTCCGTGGATCGTTCGGTAGAGATGGTCGCTGAAAAATTTCCATGGGTAAAGCAAATTTCCAATAAGGAAAATACCGGTTTTTCGGTTGCGAACAACCAGGCCATACGAATTTCTAAAGGGGAATACATTCTTTTGTTAAATCCGGATACCATCGTCGAAGAAGACACCTTTGAAAAATGTGTTGCTTTTATGGATGCCACCCCGGATGCCGGAGGTTTGGGTGTGAAAATGGTGGATGGAAAAGGAAAATTCCTACCCGAATCTAAGCGTAGTTTACCTACACCTGCTGTGGCATTTTACAAAATTTTCGGTCTTTCGGGTTTATTTCCTAGATCAAAACGATTTGGAGCCTATCATTTAGGTCATCTTTCGGAAAATGAAACCAATGAAGTCGATGTTTTAGCAGGTGCCTACATGCTCATGCGTAAAAAAGCCCTGGATAAAGTTGGTTTGTTAGACGAAACCTTCTTTATGTATGGCGAAGACATCGACCTTTCTTACCGACTTGTAAAGGGAGGCTACAAAAACTACTATTTTCCGGAAACCAGAATCATTCACTACAAAGGAGAAAGCACGAAAAAAGGTAGTTTAAACTATGTGTTCCTCTTCTACAAAGCCATGATCATCTTTGCTAAAAAGCATTTTTCCAATAAAAATGCCCGACTCTTTAGTATGCTCATCAATCTGGCTATTTATTTAAGAGCTTTTCTGTCTTTAATTCGCAGATCCTTCAATAAAATAGCACTTCCGATATTTGACTTTGCCATCATTTTTACCGGAATGATTTACCTTAAGAATTACTGGGAAGCCAATCATAGGCACATCGAAGGAGGTTTGTACCCTGATATTCTTTGGCAGGTAATCATACCAGCTTACATTTTACTTTGGTTGGGGATAGACAAGTTAAGTGGTGTTTACGACAAGCCTTTTAAGCTCTCAAAATTAGTGCAAGGAGCGCTGTACGGACTCGTTACTTTATTGGCAGTTTACTCCCTATTACCCGAGACTCTACGTTTTTCGAGAGCATTAATAGTGCTTGGTTCGGTATGGGCCGGAATTGCAATATTAGTCAGTAGAAGTATTTTCAAAGTCTTAAACTTAAAATCTTTCCAATGGGGAGAACAAGCGTACAAACGCTTTTTAATTGTAGGCTCTGAAGAAGAATGTGTGCGGGTTCACAAGCTGCTTCAGCAAACGGAAATAAAAACAGGTTTTATCGGTTTCATACATCCTGAAGAAACTCAAAACCATCATGATATGTATGTGTGTTTAACAGATCAATTAGAAGAAGCTGTAGGCATTTATGATATCGACGAATTGATCTTCTGTTCAAAAGATCTCTCAGCCCAAAACATCATCACACAGATGTCTGTTATCGATCGGCATGATCTGGACTTTAAAATTGCTCCCGAAGAAAGTATGTATGTCATAGGCTCAAATTCAATCAATACTCAGGGAGAACTCTATGCTTTCGAATTAAACAGTATCAACAAACCGGAAAACATCCGCAACAAAAGACTATTCGATATTGTATCCAGTATCATACTATTGATCTTCTTCCCTATTTTAATTCCGATATCAAAAAGCTTTTTAGGTTTGTTAAAAAACATCCTATCGGTGCTATTTGGTTTGAAATCATGGATTTCCTACCATAAATCGGATAAAAATGATGCTTTACCTAAGATAAAAGAGGGAATTCTAAGTCCTGTTTCACATCTAAGATCGGAGTATTCAGAATTGACAATTTTCAAACTTAACATGCTGTATGCTAAAGAATACCGATTAAAAAACGATTTAAATATTATGTTAAAAAACTTGAATCGCTTAGCATAGCTTAAGCATGTTCATCAATTACTTTTCTTTGTACAGAAGGGCATTTATTGTATCTTCGCGGAATGAATATTAAATTAAAACAAATCAAAATATTTTTATGGCTCAGGTAGAATTAATCATGCCTAAAATGGGTGAAAGTGTTGCCGAAGCAACCGTTATCAAATGGCTTAAAAACGTTGGTGAGACTATTGAAATGGATGAGTCTGTTTTAGAAATTGCCACAGACAAAGTAGATTCTGAAATTCCTTCTTCAATTGACGGCGTTCTTGTAAAGCAACTATTTCATGAAGATGATATTGTTCAGGTAGGACAAGCCGTTGCCATCATCGAAACAGATGCTTCTTCTGAGGCATCTACTCCCAAAGTAAATACTAAAGTTCCTGAAGAAGTTGCTGTAGCTGAAGAAATTGTTGAAAAAGCTATGGAAACGACTTCACTTCCTAAAAGCTCAAATTCAAATAAATTCTTTTCTCCTTTGGTTCGCTCTATTGCTCAGGAAGAAGGCATCAGCATGTCTGAACTGGAGAATGTTCCCGGCACCGGAAAAGAAGGAAGAGTTACCAAAAAAGATATTTTAGCATACGTATCAAATAGAACTTCAGCCCCGGCATCTAAAGTAAGCACAGGAGCTCCGGTTCAAATGACAGCTGCTGCGGTTCCTGCCATGGAAGGTGATGAGATCATTGAGATGGATCGTATGCGCAAGATGATTGCCGATCATATGGTGATGTCTAAGCACGTTTCTCCACATGTAACTTCTTTTGTGGAAGCGGATGTAACCAACATCGTAAACTGGAGAAATAAAGTTAAAGATGAGTTTTTCAAACGCGAAGGAGAAAAAATCACCTTCACTCCCATCTTCATTGATGCCGTCGTAAAAGCAATTAAAGACTATCCCATGATCAATGTAGCTGTTGACGGCACAAACATCATTAAAAGAAAACACATTAATGTGGGTATGGCTGCTGCACTTCCTACAGGCAACCTTATCGTTCCTGTAATTAAAGATGCAGATCAAAAAAACATGGTCGGTCTTACAAAACTCGTTAACGACCTTGCCAAAAGAGCTCGCGCTAACGAATTAAAGCCGGACGAAATTTCTGGAGGAACTTTTACATTAACCAATGTAGGTGGCTTTGGAAATGTAATGGGAACTCCAATTATCAATCAGCCACAGGTTGCTATTATGGCCGTTGGAGCTATTGTTAAGAAGCCTGCTGTTATGGAAACTGAGATCGGAGATGTTATTGCCATTCGTCATAAAATGTTCTGCTCACTATCCTATGACCACAGAGTTGTAGACGGTTCTTTGGGTGGGATGTTCTTAAAAAGATTTTCGGATTACCTGGAAGCATTTGACCCTAACACCAATATTTAAATAATTACAAAGCATCAATTTAGATCAGTGCATTACTTTTCACATTAAAATTTATGAATTTACAACTCAGCAGACCCCTGGCTTTTTTCGATTTGGAAACGACAGGAATACAAGTAGGAAAAGATAAGATCGTAGAAATCTGTATTCTAAAGGTTCAAAAAGACGGAACCGAAGAATGTAAAACCTGGAGAGTAAATCCGGGAATGCCAATTCCAAAACAATCTTCGGATGTTCATGGCATTACGGATGAGATGGTGAAAGATTGCCCAACCTTCCCAAAAGTTGCAAACGAAGTTCATAACTTCATTAAGGGCGCGGATTTGTCGGGATACAATTCCAACCGATTTGACCTGCCACTTCTAGCGGAAGAATTTCTAAGAGCTGACATCAATTTTGAAATGAAAAGCAGACGATCCATAGATGTACAATCTGTATTTTTCAAAATGGAACCCAGAACCTTAACTGCTGCCTATCGTTTTTATTGCAATAAAGAGCTTGTAGGCGCACATGGCGCCGAAGCCGATACAAGAGCTACGTATGAGATTTTAAAAGCTCAGGTGGAGCGATATGATGAATTACTTGGAGATTCTGAATCAATGGCTGAATTTACAAAACCCGGCCAGCCAAATGCAGACCTTGCAGGAATGATTAAATTTGATGATGAAGGAGATGAGATTTTTAATTTCGGGAAACACAAAGGAAAAAAAGTAAGCGAAATTTTAGCTAATGAACCCGGTTACTATGCATGGATGCAAAATGCCGACTTCCCTCAATACACCAAAAATATTTTAACAGCGATAAAGCTTCGAAATTTTAATAAGTAATGAAAATCATTTGCATCGGACGCAATTACACAGATCATGCTAAGGAGTTGAACAACCCGGTGCCTGAAAAACCGATGTTCTTTGTAAAGCCGGATACCGCCTTACTAAGAACGGATGTGTTTTATTTACCATCGTACAGCAACAACATACATTATGAACTGGAATTTGTTGTTAAAATTAAAAAAGTGGGTAAATCAATTTCCAAAAAGTTTGCGCATAAATATTACGATGAAATTAGCCTAGGACTTGATTTAACGGCAAGAGATTTACTACAGGAATGTATCAAAAAAGGTTTGCCCTGGGAAATTGCGAAAGGATTTGACAGCTCTGCTCCTATTGGTAAATGGTACCAAAAAGAAGATTTAAAAAGTCTGGATTTCTACTTACTCAAAAATGGAGAAAAAGTTCAGGAAGGAAATCCATCACAAATGCTATTCGATGTGGATACCATTATTGAATATGTATCCAGATTCATGACCTTGAAAAAAGGAGATTTGATATTTACAGGAACCCCTCCGGGAGTCGGTAAAATAGAAACGGGTGATATGTTTCAGGCTTATCTGGATGGTAAAAAAACAATTGATCTGAACGTAAAGTAAGTTGGCGGTTTTCAATGACCCATTCGTGATTTTTTTTTACAACAAAACACCTACTTTCAACCTTCAACTTTTAATCTTTAACTTTCAATTAAGATTACAATAAGTAATCTAATCGTTCCAGACCTACTAACTTATCGCTGGTAAATCCTTCAGCGTATTCCACACCAATAAGTCTGCCCAGATCTTCAGCTCTGTAGCTTACACTATTGATAAACTGTTTCGAAGAAATAGGTGTTTCAGGTTCCTTAGAATTTGGATCGTGAAATTGCGAACGATATGCTTTTACAGCCGCTAATTTAGCATCCATGTAACCGGTAATATCAATAACAAAATCCGGCTTTATGGGTTTCCATTGAATGTAATGTAAAACCTGCCTAGGCCTCCATTCCGACTGCCTTATTCCATCCAATTCCGTTTCAATTTTTGTTAAACCGGCTAAAAAACATGCGGCAGATACTAAGGAAGCCGAACGCTGGTGATCTGGATGCCGGTCGTCAATAGCATTACATAAAACAATGTCCGGTTGATACGTTCTGATCTGCTTAACGATCTCCATTTGATACTGCTTATTGTCGGCCGTTACAAAACCATCCTCAAAACCCAGATTGTTACGAAACTTAAGCCCCATCAACTTAGCAGAGGCTCTCGCTTCTTCTAATCTTAATTCTGCAGAACCACGAGTCCCCAACTCACCCTGAGTAAGATCAATGGCACCTGCACTAAAACCCAGATCAATGTGTTTAAGGATCGTTCCGGCGCATCCCAATTCGATATCATCGGGATGAACACCAATAGCCAATAGGTCTGTTTTATTAGTCATTCATTAATTTTTTGTAGCGAATTCTCTTTGGTTCTGATATGCCTAATCGCTTTAATTTATTTTCTTCATAATCGGAATAAGAGCCTTCAAAATAATACACTTCAGAATCGCCTTCAAAAGCGAGGATGTGCGTACATACGCGGTCTAAGAACCACCTGTCGTGAGAAATGATCACGGCACAACCGGCAAAGTTTTCCAAACCTTCTTCAAGTGCTCTAAGTGTATTTACATCCAAATCGTTGGTCGGCTCATCCAAAAGTAAAACGTTCCCTTCCTGTTTTAAAGCCATGGCCAGGTGCAATCTGTTACGCTCACCACCCGAAAGTACCTTTACCTTTTTATTTTGATCTTGTCCGCCAAAATTAAAACGGGAAACATAAGCTCTGGAGTTTAGTTTCACTCCGCCCATTTCAATATTTTCTAAGCCATCTGCAATATTTTCAAAAACGGTTTTTTCATTATCTATGGATTCATGTTGCTGATCAACGTAAGAAACTTTAACCGTCTCTCCAACCTCAAAAGTACCGGAGTCCGGAGTGTCCAAGCCCATGATCATACGGAACATCGTTGTTTTACCTGCTCCGTTAGGGCCAACAATCCCAACAATACCGGCAGGAGGTAAATTGAAATTTAGATCACCATAAAGCAATTTATCTCCAAAACCTTTACTTACGTTTTTAGCTTCAATTACGTTCGTGCCTAAACGAGGACCGGAAGGAATAAATATTTCCAATTTTTGTTCCTTGTCTTTGGTCTCCTGAGCCAATAACTGATTGTAGTTATTCAAACGTGCTTTACTTTTTGTTTGACGTGCTTTTGGAGCCATACGCACCCACTCCAACTCTCTTTCAAGGGTTTTTTGTCTTTTGGAGGCTTGTTTGTCTTCCTGAGCTAAACGTTTGGATTTTTGCTCCAACCACGATGAATAGTTTCCTTTCCACGGAATACCTTCTCCCCGATCCAATTCGAGGATCCATCCGGCTACATTGTCTAAGAAATATCTATCGTGGGTAATGGCAATTACCGTTCCTTTGTATTGTTGTAAGTGTTGTTCCAACCAGTGTACCGACTCCGCATCCAAATGGTTGGTAGGTTCATCAAGTAGTAGAACATCCGGAGCTTTCAGGAGCAATCGGCAAAGGGCTACTCGTCTGCGTTCTCCACCGGATAAGTTTTTCACCTGTTCGTCTCCGTCGGGCGTTCTCAAAGCATCCATGGCACGTTCGAGCTTGCTGTCTAACTCCCAGGCACCTTTAGCGTCAATAATGTCTTGCAACTCACCTTGTCGATCGATCAGTTTTTGGAACGCATCAGGATCGTCCATAACATTCGGGTCAGCAAACTTATCGTTGATCGCATTAAATTCATCCAATACATCAACGATGTCCTGTACTCCTTCACGAACGATCTCCATGACAGTTTTCGTTTCATCCAATTGAGGCTCCTGCTCTAATAAGCCAACACTAAATTCATTATCTGAATACACTTCACCTTTAAAATCGGTATCTAAACCTGCAATAATCTTTAACAAGGTCGATTTACCAGAACCGTTTAAACCTATGATACCGATCTTAGCTCCATAAAAAAATGAGAGGTTTATATTTTTAATGATCTGTTTTCCACTTGGAATAACCTTGGAAACTTTATGCATCCCAAAGATGATCTTCTTATCGTCAGACATATGCTATGCTTTGTTAAAATGAGAAACAAATTTAAACTAAAAAAGGACTAAAAAAGTAAAACTCCCGACATAAAGCCGGGAGTTTACCGAAAAACAACAACAAATAAAACTAATCTACATAACGAGACTATTTTTGAGATAGTCAGGTTTTACATGTAATTCAGTTTTTTCTTTAATCTCTTAGAAAATTAACCATTATTCACTCGAATAATAAATGTTTTAACAAAACCTCTCACTTGTACATGTAAACAAGCGTAAAGTCTTCAGGATGCATAACATCCAAGCTGTGTGCGTATTCTAAAGTAGGATCATGAAATAATTTATCGAAGATTCAAATCAACCCCTGGGGTGCCTGAAAAACTGATGCATTTTCTTAATCATAACTTAAAATCAATAAAACTTAAAAAAACAAATAATATCATAAAGGGGAACTTACATAAAGATAAACAATTTATTTGAAAATCCAAACCAGATCATTTTAAGACCTTAACCTGGGGTCGAGAAAATAATAAATAACATCTGTGAAAATTGTAATTAGAACAAAGCAAATAGAAAGCGTTAAAACGGCTCCCATCACTAATGGCAGATCAAGATAATTTAAGGCATAAACGATCTCTTTACCCAATCCGTTCCACCCAAATATGTACTCTACAAAAACGGCCCCGGCTAACATAGATGCCAACCAACCTGAAGCAGATGTTACTACAGGGTTAAGCGCATTTGGTAAAGCATGAATAAATAAGATCCGAACAAATGAAAGCCCCTTGGCTTTAGCCGTTCGAATGTAATCTTGATTTAAAGTGTCTAAGATGGAGTTGCGTGTTAATTGCATCACAACAGCAAGCGGTCTGATTCCCAACGTTAAGGCAGGTAAGAATAAGTTTTTCCAAACGATGTATTCACCATTACCATAATCATCTACTTCAAACAAACTTCCCGTCATAGACAAACCGGTGTATTTTTGCCATACAAAGCCAAAAAGCCAGGCCATAAGAATGGCAGAGAAAAAAGAGGGCAATGCCATGCCCATAACTGAAACAGAAGACAATAGCTGATCTGTAAATTTATGCTGATTAATGGCACTGTAAACACCTAATGTGATGCCTAAAGTCAGTGCAATGAACATAGCAGCCACTGCAAGCACAAACGTATTCGGTAAGGTGTCAGAAATGATGCTTGAAACGGAAGTACCTTTGCGAACAAAAGACGCTCTTAAATACGGCGTTTTAACGAGCACATCAAAACCAGCTATGGAAGCAGAAGTTAAAATGGTGTAATTGTGATTATTCACATTTGTAAAACCCTCGGGATCATTTGAGTGAAATGATATGGGAGACAGATCATTTAAATAAAAAAGATATTGCTTTTGTATCGGCTGATCGAATCCGTATTTCTTTTGAATAGCCAAACGCATTTCTTCATGATCCCTCTGCCCTAACATCATTCTTGAAGGATCGCCGGGAAGAATGGAGAATAAACAAAAAACCAAACTCGCCACACCCCACATAACGAGGAGGCTGTAAGCGAGTTTGTATGCAATGGTTTTAAGCAAATTTATCTTAAATATTGATTGATCAGATCTTCGGAAACCGGGAAGTCATTGTAATGCCATTTGGCAACGATGGTCCCCTCTTTTAACCACAACATCCCCGGATTAGAACGGACTATTGTTTTTAGTGTCGTTTCATCCGTAAAATAGAATGGAAAAGAAATGCCGGCCTCTTTTTGAATTCGCTGCATTTGAGTTTCTGTAGTTGCAGACATAGCCGTCATGGTAACAGCTTCATCAGATAGGTCCTTAATGATCTCCTCCACTTTTATCAAAGCTTCCCGATCAGATTTACTTAGATCGTACATCACAAATAATATCGCATCAGAGGCAGCCAAAACGCTGTCGGTAACATCTAATGTATCTGATTCAATAGAAAAATCGTGAATTGGAGGATGATCCCCTTCTACAATTAATTTCGTTTCTCTATCAACAAAAACAGCACCTTCAATTTCCCAGGGCTTGTCTGTTGTTGCGTATTCATTTACAATTCCATCAACTTCATATTTCCATACATCATCATACACATCTGCTTGTGCCCCTTCCGGAAGCGTCATACCTTCGGCAATGTTTTTCCCAACAGCATAAGCCCTAAAATCTCTAACAGGTAGATGCGAATCCGTATGATAGGTAAATGCAAAACAAGTGACAAGAGTTAATAGAGCCAAAGTCCATTCACGCTTTTCCTTAAGAATAAATTTATTTACCAATCTCACCAATAGGAAAAGTGCTATCGTGAAATAAATTGGAAACAGCCAATCTAACATAAAATAGGAGAATAAACCTACAAGCAATAAGGCAGCAGGAAATATTTTCGAATTCTCTGCCTTGGTTTGATACTTGACTTTGTTGCGGAACGCAAAAATTATGAATATCAAAATACTTAAGGCAACGTCCTTAGAGAATGATTCCCATGGAGTTAATTTAATCGCATCGCCAAAACACCCACAATCTGTAACTTTATTGAAATAGGCTGAATAAAAAGTCAGGCCGTCAAAAAAGAGGATCATTAATAAAAGCGACCAGGCCGTTAAACGCATCTTGGCTCCTACCAAAACGGAGAGTCCTAACATGATCTCGGCAATGCATATGAATACAGCTAAGGAATATGTGTACTCTGATAAAAATGGGATGTCAAGTACATCAGGAGCAAAATATTCTCCCAATTTAAAAGAAAATCCTACGGCATCATTTGCCTTTATTAAACCCGATACAATAAAAAGCGCACCAACAAGTGTACGAGCTATGTTGTTTAATTTTGTCATCTTATTCTAATTCTAAATGGATTAAAGCGAAGATGGCATAATTCACCATATCAAAATAATTCGCATCTATTCCTTCACTTACTAATGTTTTTCCTTTATTATCTTCAATCTGCTTAACGCGGAGTAATTTTTGGAGGATCAGATCCGTTAAAGAACTCACACGCATTTCTCGCCAGGCCTCGCCATAGTCGTGGTTTTTGGCTTCCATTAAATCTTTCGATTCTTTGGCAAAGTGCAAATAGGCTTTCACAGCTTCTTCCACATTCATATCAGCCTGTTCGGCAACGCCTCTTTCAAGCTGAATTAAAGCCATAATAGAATAGTTAAGAATGCCAATAAATTCAGAGGCTATCCCTTCATCTACCTTTTGCACACCTTTATTCTCTATGCTTCTGATTCGTTGTGCTTTAATAAAGATCTGATCTGTAAGCGATGGCAAACGCAATATGCGCCAGGCACTACCGTAATCTTTCATTTTCTTCTCAAAAAGATTTGAACTCTTTTCGATGATCTGATCGTATTGTTGTGAGGTTTTACCCATTAGAATTGATTCTGTAGAAGAATTATTTTTACTTTTGATGCTAAAGTAATGGTTTCTTGATTTAAAAAAAATATTCTTTGAAAAGAACGCTAAATTGCAAAGGAAAACCGATTGATTTAAGTGTCCCTAAGGTGATGGGGATCTTAAATTTTACTCCTGATTCTTTTTATGATGAAAGTAGGACGAATACGGATCGCACTTTACTTAATAAGGTAGAAGTTATGCTTAACGATGGTGCTGCGTTTATTGATGTTGGCGCTTATTCATCAAGACCCGGAGCTCCGTTTGTTTCTGAAGCAGAGGAAAGAAAAAGATTAATGCCGGCTCTTGAAATGATCCTTAAAGAATTCCCTGAGATCCTTCTTTCCGTAGATACTTTTCGTTCAAAAATTGCATCTGAATCGATCGACATGGGTGCTGCCCTGATTAATGATATTTCCGGTGGGAATATGGATGCGGATATGTTTGACCTGGTCGCAAACAAACAAGTGCCTTATGTGTTAATGCACATGAGAGGAACACCTCAAACCATGTCTTCTTTAAATACATACGATCATTTAATTTTAGATATTATTTCTGAACTTCAGATCAAAGTCAAAATACTTCAGGATAAAGGATTAAATGATATCATTATTGATCCTGGTTTGGGATTTGCTAAAGACTTAGATCAAAATTATGAGATTGTTAAAGAGTTAAGATCCTTTGAATGTTTAAACCACCCTTTACTCGTAGGTGCTTCACGTAAATCCATGATATGCAATCTGTTAGGATGCGAACCAAACGAAGCACTTAATGGAACAACGATCGTACATACAGCGAGTTTACTCAATGGAACATCGATCTTAAGAGTACACGATATTAAAGAGGCTATCGAAGCCATAAAAATTACTAACTTGTTGAAAAAATAAAATTTGGGATTTCTAGACCTAGACATATTCGATTTTCTTGACATTCTTTTAGTTACCGCCCTACTTTATCAGTTGTATAAATTGGTTAAAGGAACAGTTGCGATTAAAATTTTCATTGGATTAGCCTCTACATATCTTTTTTGGAAACTCGTGGGCGCACTTCAAATGGAATTACTCAGTGAGATCTTAGGTCAATTCATTGGAGTTGGAGTTTTAGCTATTATCATTGTATTCCAACAGGAAATAAGAAAGTTCTTATTAATGATCGGAACTACGAGTTTTCAAAACCAACAACACTTTTTTAAAAATATATTGAAGCCTCAAAAGGATATCTCACTAAATATTAAAGACTTAATCCTTTCGTGCAATAGTATGGCTCAGTCTAAAACCGGAGCTTTAATCATTATTACCCGAAATACTGAATTGGGTTCTTTTGAACGTACCGGCGAAAAAATAAATGCCCGGGTAAGTAAAGGCTTAATAGAAAGTATATTTTTTAAAAACAGTCCCCTACATGATGGTGCGGCTATCATAAGTAAAAATACGATTGTTGCTGCCAGGTGTATTCTTCCGGTTTCAGATCAGGTTAGCATACCAATTCATATGGGGCTAAGACACCGAGCTGCGGCAAGTTTAACAGAAATGACAGATGCGTTGGCAATTACAGTATCGGAAGAAACCGGTAGAATTTCCTATTTAAAACAAGGTCGTCTAAAGGAAAATATAAACACTGATCATCTGGAGGAATTCCTAAAAAGAGACTTGAAAAACAGTTAAGGAGCCAAGCGTGAAATTTGCCAGACTCCATCGATCAATTCATACAAAAACCGATCGTGTAAACGCGAAGCCCTGCCTTGCCAAAATTCAACTTTTACAGGTTTCAATACGTAACCGCCCCAGTTTTCCGGTCTTGGGATCTTTTTATTTTTATATAACTTTTCCAAGCGCTCAGCCTCTTGTGTAAGTCTATCCCTGTTTTCAATTTTTGCACTTTGATTTGATACTACTGCAGAAATTTGGCTGGTACGCGGTCTTGAATAAAAATAAGTATCAGAAATTTCCGGGTCCAGCTTTTCTATGACCCCTGCAATACGGATCTGCTGCTCTAATTCCGGCCAGAAAAAAGTCATCGATGCCTTTGGATTCACCTCCAAATCCTTTGCTTTGGTACTGCTGTAATTGGTGAAAAATGTAAAACCTGTATCCTCAACACCTTTTAGTAATAAAACTCTGCCACTTGGAAGTCCTTCAACAGAAACTGTTGAAAGTACCATTGCATTTACTTCAGTTACTTTATAACTAACTGCACGATCAAACCATATCTGAAACTGATGAATAGGATTTGGTTTCAAGTCTAATTCATCGATTGAGTACTTTTTATAGTCCGTTCTAATACCAGCAATATTTTTTTTCATCATAAGCCCAATTTACAAACAAAAGTACTTATAGAATTTGGAATCGAGCATGATAAAGATTATATTTATTTATAATTAAAAAATAAATGTTAGATGAATGTTTTAAGGAAATTAAATATAAAAAAAGGCAAAGTACTCGTATCCCGCCCGTTAATAGATGATGATTTTTTTCACAACTCAGTCATCCTTTTAACAGAATATACTAAGGAGGGAGTGGTTGGTTTTATCGTAAATAAACCGGTGGAGTTGAGTATTAGTGACCTTATTACCGGGTTTCCAAAATTCGACGCTCAGTTGTACTACGGGGGTCCTGTGGCATCCGACAATCTGTACTTCATACATCGCGTACCGGATAAAATAGAAGGCAGTATTCATATTGTTGATGATTTGTACTGGGGAGGTAATTTTGATCAGGTAACTACACTTATTCGTAATAAGAAATTAAAAAGTGAAGAGATTCGCTTCTTTTTGGGTTACTCCGGATGGGAAATGGATCAGCTTGACAGCGAAATCGATTCAAACTCATGGATTGTAGATGAACTAGATAATTCCTTATTTGATTGGGATGTAGATAAATTGTGGAAAAATCGCCTTACTCAAAAAGGACAAAAATATAAAATATGGGCTGATGCTCCGGTAGATATCCGACTCAACTAAGCATTTACCAACTTTTGTAACTTATCGAAAATACCGGATGTGACTTCGTTTCTGTAGGTTTTCTTTTTATAAGCGCATACCCACTGAATTCCCTTTATAGAATTTGTGAGGAATATTTCGTCTGCCATGATAAGTTCAAAAGTCTTCATATTTTTTTCTTCAAGAGTATATCCCCAGGAATTCGCATTTTCAATAATTTGTTTTCTTACAATTCCGTCAACACAACCCGTACTTAATGCGGGTGTGTAGATGCACTTGCCAATTACTACAAAAATATTTGATGCCGTAGTTTCGCAAATATGAGATTCTGAATTTAGAATGATCGCCTCATCTAAGCCATTTTCATGAGCGTAAATAGACGATAGTACACTAATCATGGAATTACCACCTTTAACATTAGATAAGGCTTGTTTCGCCTTTAAATGGTCGTGAAACACATCAATCTTTATGCCGTTGCTATTTAAACTTAGATCGGATGCCTGAAGCTTCTCAACCTCAATCAAGTATTCGAATGATCTATCTGTAGGTAAATACAAACCACCATCTGCTCTAAATAAGCTTAGGCGTATTCTGGCAGAATTCGAAACTAAATTACAAGCCTCAATGGTTTTAATAATCTCATCTTCAAAAAATTCAATATTAAAATGTATTGGTATGTCCATTCTAAGAATACAAGCACCACCCATCATTCTAAAATAATGATCTTCCCAAAAAAGTAATTTACCCTTTTGATAACGAATGGTTTCGAATAATTGATCACCGTATAGAAATGCTCTATTTCCGGCTTTAAATAAAGGTTGACTTTTTGGACAAATAGTCCCGTTAAAATTCACCATTAAAAAAGTTTTAAATCATTTAAGTTGCTGTTTGCCTCAATTTGAAAAGCTTTTAAGCCGACTTTTTTTGCTGCCTCTATATCTCTTAAACTATCTCCTATCATAAATGAATCTTTTATAGAAACTTTATATCGGGCAATAATTTTTTCTAACATTAATGAGTTAGGTTTTCTACAGATACAGGCCTCGATAGAATTATGATGTGGACAGTACAAAATGGTTAACAGATTTAGATTTCTTTCTTTAAACCAATTTCTGAGATAATTATTGATAACACCCACTTCCTTTCGGGTATAAAGCAACTTTGAAATACCTCCTTGATTCGTGACTATGGCAAAAGAATAGCCCAGTTTATTCCAACGATTTAATGCCTGCTCAACACCAACATTCAACTCGAAATTTTTCATGCTGTAAACATAGTCACCAATCTCACGATTAATCACACCATCTCTATCTAAAAAGACCACTTTATCCATACCACAAAAATAACTTTATAATTTGTAATTAATTACAAATGGATGAATTCGTGTTAAAGTAAGATGAACTGGTAAATATTTTAGATTAAAAAAATCAAGAATTAAAACACACAAGCATAAAATGTCAGAATATAATACATACAGAGAAATTATCATCTGCTTTGTAATTGGCAAAGTTGCAGTTATTTAACTAGTTAAACACCATAACCTCATATCTATATAATTAAATATTACCAATTTTTTTTGTTGAATTAAAAATATTGTTAAATTCGCAAAGTATTTAATTGTAAATTAGTAAGATTAATTTATATATAAACCCAAAACGCCCCACAACTTATGTCAGTAAAAACACACGTTTACATCGATGGATCTTGGATGTTCCATAACAAGAGATATTTAATCGAAGCTTATGGCGAAGAAGATTATGATATAGATTATAAAAAGATTTCATTAATTATTCAGGAGCATCTCTTAAATAATTTAACTATAGACGTAGATATTGTTCGAACGTACTTTTACGGTACGATGCCGGTAAACAAGCCCGGCTTTGCGCCAAGCAAGCAAAAAGCTTTTTATAAATATTTGAAGGAAGAATGTTACTTTGTGACAGATGTTTTTGAGGTAGACTATCAAGATGATGAATTATCAAAACCTCAAAACAATTCGCTACCAATAGCATTAGCTTCATCTTTGCTTTATAATGCAGGATTGAATACTTCGTACGATATTGCAGCGATTGCTTTAGGTGATCCCGATTACATATCTATGATAAAAAGGGCCAGAATGCTAGGTAAGCGTATTCTTCTTATTGGTATTAAGCAAACTCCTGATACGCGATTACGATCACGTACTGCTCTTTTAGACTATCCGGTATTGTACTTAGATGACCACCTGGAGACTCTTAAATTAGACCGACACGAACATTTTAGAGAGTGTATGAGTTGCGGTAATGAGGAAATGACCAACTGGCACGGTTCTGATTTCTACTGCTCTGACTGTAGAGAAAATGACTCCAGAGCTCAGTTAAGAACTTGTAACAATTGTAACAAGGAGGAAGAAACTACTTGGACAGAGCCATATTACTATTGTTTCGATTGTAGAGAATCTTACAGAAAAAGTCAAAACACATTTAACCTATAAGATCACTTTTACCTATAAAAAAAAGCTACCATTATGGTAGCTTTTTTTATTTAATTATTCCCGCAGGTACTACCTTGGCAAAACCAGTAGTCTATTTTCACTTCCATTTGCAATAGGTAATCTATACTCTTGATTGTTCGATAAAAAATGAATTGTATCAGCCTCATTGACTTTTAGCTGATATCCCTGACTCGGATGCATATTCCCAATTCCATTGTAGCTCCATTCAGGTAAATATGGATTCCCATTGTAATCTTTTACGATAATTAAATTATCAATAGTTACCAATGACTCCATAATAATCTCAACATTAGTAGGTTCTAGTCTTAAATACCCAATCATATTCCATCCGGCGCTCAATGCAATCGGGTTAAATTCAGGGATAAGATAATCTCCACAGATTCCTATCTGATCACTTTCTTCCAGCTTTATATTATATCCCTGTCCATTCTCCAGATCTCCTATACCATTAAAATCCCAATCAGGTAAATAAGCATTACCACTATTATTCTTTACTATAATAATGTTATCTCCTAAGGAACTCAATACAGAGGCGATATCCTTGTTTTCTAATTCAATATAAGTAGAGAACATAAACCAGCCCGAAGGAAATTCTATATCCTGACATGAATAACTAACTGATTCAACAAACGCAATTCCATTTGGCTCAAAAATATTTGAGCCCATAGAAAATGTTGCTGTGCCCGAATATTCAACACAAGAAACTACATCCCAAATCTTCCAGATCATTTCATTCCCGGTAACTAAGCCATCAATTTCTTCAGTTGTGACATCATCAGCCATTACAGCTATATGAGTTGAATCTCCTAGGAGATATGCATAACCAGCAGCCTGTAAGTTCCCATATGAGTCTTCATAAAACACGCCCAGAGCACTACCTATAGATACCTGCACACCATTTATAGAAACATTAACATTATCCGGTATCATTAAAGTCATGTTGGAGCCTGTGTTCTCTACCTCCCATTCACCAGGAACTTTACAGGTGTATTCACAAGAACCATCATCCTGTGTCGCATTGGTATTGTAATTGTTTGCTAAAGAATCAGCACATCCATAAACTGTATTGTATTCATCTATAGAAACAGCTAAAATATGTAAACCATTTTCCTGGTCACTTACTAACAGATTATTAGATGGCAACCAAGGATAAGCTCCCCAGGCTCCGTTAAATGTTCCTCCGGAATAATTTGGAGATGTATCAAAATAAGCAACTTCCTGAAGATTATTTGGATCAGAAGCATCAACAATACTAACACCATCACAATAATACGAGGTAACTAAATAATTCCCTTTTACGTGAGTATTATGGGGAATTACATTTGTCTGAGGACTCCAGGATTGAATTTGATCTACTTTTTCAATATCATTCAGATCAGAAACATCATAAGCCGACACATAGGCTCCAGTTACTTCATCTGTAGTAAATAAATAATCCCCATCATCAGAGATCCAACAATTGTGAGTAAAGTTATTAGGTGTAGAATGTGAACCCATAATTTGAGGATTTGATTTATCAGTGACATCGATTGAAACTAATAATCCTTCATTAATGGCAGCACCCCAAAGCGTATCGCCTCTCACCATTCCATCGTGCAGATAATATGCCTCAAATTCACCCAGGTATATCGGATTCTCAGGATCAGTTGCAATATCAAACATTAATGCTCCTCCGTTGCTGTAATTCCCTCCAAACAAATAAATAACTCCATTTTCATCAACATAAATATTATGTACCGTCGAAATTTGATTGTTAAAAAAGAACGAATTCGAACTCACATTTCCATTAGAAATATCACTTAAATCAATAATTAGTAAGCCCTGTGATTGACCTGAAGAAATATTATCATGAACTACATAAGCATAATTCCCCCATGTTTTAATATCTCGCCAAATAGAGGTAGGTCCGGGTATAAATGCTTTTTCTATTGGGTTAACCGGGTTTGTTACATCGACAATGGATGTTCCGGTTTCTAATCCAACAATCGCATACTCATTCCCAAAAGCATCAACATATCCCCACACATCATTTAGTCCAACATCATAATTTAATGCTGATAATAATTGAATATTATTAGATGATGCATACTGACAAGAACCATCGTCTACTGTAGCTGACAGGTCATAATTTGTTGCTGTAGTATCTGTACAACCAACTTGTACACAACCCATATCTACAAATACTTCCGATCCTGATTCAATTGTATAAGTTGCATCGCCAATAGTTAATTCGTTTCCGTTCCAACCATCACCGTATGAATCGTTCATTGTAATCGTATAATTTTCTGGTAATTCAACACAAATGGTTGATAATTCATCTCCACCACCTTCAAATACAACTACACCATCACAGCCGGCAATTGAGAAGCTTGTTTCTTCGACCCATAATCCTCCACCAAAAGTTAGTAGTGCTCCGTCAACACAATTACCTTCGCAGTCATATCCTGCTGCAGGATATTCACATAATCCATTATCTTGTTCTGCAGCTTCATTGTAGTTGCATGCGGTATTATTTGTACAAGCCAACACATTACATACACCATTGTTATCTATATCATTATCTACAATTATTCCGGTACCATAGGTGGCTCCTGAACAAGACTCACAAATACCATCTAAAGCCTGCAAACAAGAGCCATCATCGGTTGTAGCAAGTGAATTATAATTACATCGCGTAATATCCGTACAGCCCGGAATATTACTGCTACCCTGAATTTGAAAAACATTTGAGATGTTAAAAAATATATTGTCTGCAGCTTTTACTTTTATACGTGCCTGAGAAGAAATTACATTCGGACAAACAACATCAGCACTACCACTATTAGGTACGCCTTGCGCCAGCACACAATCAAAAGTAGTTCCGCCATCCAATGACAAGTATATATCTACTGTAGAGCAATTAACAGGTGTTATATTGGTATTAGCCACATCCCAGTTTACTGCATAGGCAATACCGTATTCCCAGTATTCAGTAATCGTATTAACCGTAAAAGGACCTGCTGCATCGCTCACATCAAAAACCATTTGATCGTAGCTTACTCCTCCTCCACCGGCATTATTATCTCTTACCGTTAAGCGGAAGGTTAAACTTCTTGAATAGGTTGGTAAATGCTCCCCTGTTGTTGTTGTTCCATTCAACAAATCCTGCATACGAGGAAAAACACGTTTTGAAGAGCTTGTAGGAGGCCAGGATCTAAATATAGGTTGGTTTCCGGATGGGTTTGTTAAATTATTGTCTGAATTATTTGTGACAGGACCCAGATCAAATTCCTCCCAACAGTAGGTAAGTTCATCATCATCAATATCACTCCCGGAACCAATTAACTCAAAAGGCGTACTTACAGGAATGGTAAAACCACCTATGCCTGTATTTGCTACAGGTATATTATTCCCGGTTTCAATATGTTGAGCACAATCGTTCTCCCCAGTTTCTCCATTAACATGTGCTGTGATTTGATCAAAAGAATAAGTATGGTAGTAATCATCCGAGTTGTTCTGGAGGTTTGGGGAACAAATGCCGGCATAGCCCATTATTGTAGAAGCACTACCCGGCTCATAAGCTGCACTTCCTGTCCTATTACAGCTGTTATTTTGCGTGTGATTTCCTCCAAACTGATGTCCCATTTCGTGACAGACATAGTCAATATCAAAAGCATCTCCTACAGGAGCATTACTACCTGTTACTCCATTTGCTTTTTGTCCGGTACTACAAACTACACCCAGTCCGGCTAAACCACCACTATTCGTTCCAAAAACATGTCCAATGTCGTAATTATTACTTCCGATAATACCATCAATATTATCTTGGTTCTCATTAATCATAGCATTAGGCTCTCCATTTGAATAAGGATCGGAATAAGAATTTGTATAAATTAGATCATCATTATTTTCAACAAGAATCAATCGAAAAGAAGCTTCACGTTCATACACACCATTAATTCTATTTAATGTCGTATTAATTGCAGCCATGGCATCTGCAACAGCACCTCCATGAAAAGTTGTGTATTCACCGGTACATGCAATTGCTGCTCTGTAGATTCTTAAAATATCGCCGGATTGCCCGCCTGGCATTTGCACTAATTTTGTACCAACTGCAGCTTTTGAAAGAAGACATTGATTATTACGCACTTTCGTATTTGTCGCATAAAAATCTTCTTTTAAATACGTAATACAATACTTTGTATCATTTAAACTATAAGGGTCAATATAAACTGTTCCGGTAGCTGAAATAATCATGGCATGAAAACCATTGTGGTCTACAGACATACGAACCGTAGCTGTTTTATCATCTAAACCTTGTCCTACATATGACTTGATGTTTGGGAATTTTACAGCTAAATTTTGCGGCATTAAACTAGATTCCACAACAGAAAATTGTTGCATATCACCATTAGGTAGAGGTAATTTAACATGCAAACCATCTTCTAATATATCTACTGAGAATTCCTTAGGAGCGTTATTTAAAGTACCGATTAATTCCTCAAGACTAATTGCATATGTTTTGTAGGAAGCTGGAATTATATAACGCTCAGTAGTTGCTGTAATGGGG
>Ga0207964_1000148_pt1 | contig 23673 bp, 50 predicted proteins | sample Knorr_S23_td_250_FD_185608 | JGI IMG/M metagenome (GOLD analysis project Ga0207964, IMG submission 185608) | Marine microbial communities from Southern Atlantic Ocean transect - Knorr_S23_td_250_ad_251m_LV_A (SPAdes) (version 2) | ecosystem: Environmental > Aquatic > Marine > Oceanic | place...
TAGAGTAGGCTATAGCTTTCCATTGTTTATTAGCTTTGGATGCCATCGTCTTATCCTTCTCAGGTCGCTCATTAGTGTCTAAGATGAAGAAATTCTTATTGAACTTCTCAGGCTCTAAGACTAAACAATGAAATGCACTACCAAACGTCATTGCAGGCGTTGATGATGGTGGATTCTCTAAGTAGTTCTTAAGGTGTGCTGGTGATTTAAGTAGATGTTTTAGCATCGAGCAGCTTACATGAGTTGTGTCTGCGTAGTAATAGTCATCTCTTTCAAGGTCTTTTAAAAACCCTAAACGAGTAACTTCCTCTTGTGGTATTTGATCTTTTGTCATAATAATTTGTTTTAAAAAAAGAAAGGGAGCTAAAAGCCCCCTCTCATTAACCAATTAACTAAAACCAATTACATTATGTAATAACCAAATCACAGTAAATATAATGGTTTTTTTGTTTCTACAAAACTTTGTTGATAAAAGTTATGCTTTCTTCATAGCAGTCTTGCCTCTAGGTCTGTTTTTCTTGACAGCTTCTTTTTTGGCTTGCTTCTTTAAGGCTTTCTCCGCCTTTTTAACAGGAGCAGGAGCTTCTTTTTGCTGTTGCTCGTAGTCTAACTGTTGCCAAACTAATCTCTGAATTGCTCCAGCTGCATGTGCGGCTCCAATAAAGTTAGTCATAACAGCCTCTTCTTTGTCTTCAGGAACCGCAATCCCTATAGCGTCTAGAAGTTCTGTGATGTGACCTACAATAGCTCCTTCGAGCTGTGTAATAGATTGACCTAAAGGAGATTCTCTAAAAGCTTTTTCAGCTTCTAACTCCTGCTTTCTTTGTTCGTCTTTCGACAACTCTTTCATTTTTCCCATAACGTAATTTTAAAAGGGTAAATTGTTTTCATTGAAGATTTCTGGCTTTATTCTTGACTTGTGATTGTCAATAAAATCCATGGTATTCTGTTCTAGAACATCTTCCCAAACCATTTTTTTCTTGTTTAAAGATTTAAACCTACATAATCTAGGCTCAAACTTAAGAATCACAGGTTCGTCATCCTGAGTAGGAATACCCACAAGCTTCTGGAATTTAATCTTCCTTACATGAATCTGTGTGTCACTCCAATCCTCTGAATTAGGATTCCTGTGTACAACTATAAAGTTGTCCGTTCTGTTAGCAAACATACCACCCATCTCCACATCGTAATGTGAAGGTGCAGGAGTATTCCCGTCATCTCCTCGCTCTCTAGCAGCCTTAGTAACAGCGTGTGTTACTAGTATGAACTTTACAAAGTTCTTCTGCTTGAATCTGCGAATGTCAGACAATACCTGATAGTAGTAGTCATACTTACTCATAGACCTGTTAATAGCTAAGTCATTCATAGGATCGACATAGCAACCGTCAAAATCTCCACTATCTATCTCTGTCTGGAATACATCCATAACATCGTAGATTGTCGGAGTGTTAGGGAATGAAACAACCTTAAAGTGTTCCATAACCCAAGCTGTTGCAGCGTCAAATACTGGTCTATCCATCCTTTCGGACTTCGTTTTATCAGCAGTCATGCCTATGAACATCTCTGCGAGATCTATTATCATCTCACCTACTGGTTCATTCTCAGGGCAATAACATAACCACTTCCACTTATATTTAACTGATGCTAACATCATAAGGTAAAAGATTGCTGTGGTCTTACCAATATTGGCAAAGCCAGTTATAACATCTAATTCACCTTTTCTAAAAGTGTAGTGCTTGTCTAACCAAGGAATCCCTGTAGATAATCCCTTATTGTATCCATTCCTGTAAACGTGGTTCAGATACTCTGAGATTTCTTCTTTTGAATTTATCTTGTGGTTCATACTAGAAGTTATAAGCGTCTAGTCTTCCCTTTTGAGCTTCAGCGATTTTCTCTGCCTTACTCTTGGCTTCAGTAGCCTCTTCCAATAAATACAAATAGTCTTCCCAGCTATTGTTAGCTAGAAAGTTGTTAGGATATTTCCTGTACTTTAGTTCAAACGCTTTCTGGTATAATGGTATTAACTCCATAATCGTAGCCTTTTGCTGATTATTTAGCTTTTTCCACTTAATGAAAGCTGTTTGTTTGGTTTTGCTTATACCATAAGCTCTATAAAAGCTCATAAAGTCAGGGGTATAATCTGTAGACGACCTTTGTTTAGGAGTGTACCCATCTTTCGATGTAAGTACATTCATTGCAAACTCAGCATCTTTGATTATCTTGCCTAGCGTTTTAAGTATTAGTTCTCTATCCATCTTTGATTGGTTTATTAGTTTCAGTAATGGTTATAAAGCATCCTGGCTTTTCTTTATCGTATTCATACTTCTCGAAACAAGGTATAATCTCATCACAATTATCATCCTCTATCCAACCATGTATTACCATTTGGTCTTGCACGGTTTGTAGTGGATTAACGTAATCAAACTTATGTCTTGTTCCTCTAATGAATTTGAATGAAAGAGTTACAGGCTTTTCTAATTCATCTATGATAGCTCTAAACTCTTCAGCATACTCACCCCAATAGGGCTTTGTATTCTTAATGTAGTTCATAACTGTCTTAGAGTGAATCATGTGCTTTCCAGTCCAGCGTTTACCATTTTTAGAAGATGGCGTACTGAATGGAATAAAAAAAGTTCTCTTTTCCATGTATCTGCGTTTATACAAATATAGGAAAAATAAAATCATCCCTTACTTAGCGAACTTTTCAGGGATGAATTTACATTTAGAATGGCATCTCGCCTGCGTCTGTAGCAGGTGTTTCTGCCGTAGCAGTAGCCTCACCTTTATTGGCGAAAACTTTCCAAGCGTTCAAGTCTGTGTAGTAACGACCTTTGTATTCACGAGATTCAGCATCAAAGCTTACGTCAACTAATTGACCTACTTTGTTGAACTTCACGAAATTGTCTACTTTTTCTCCACCAAATACAGTAAATGCTACTGATTTAGCATACTCTCCTTGAGTTTCGATAACAAAGTTTAGTTTTTTCCACTCTTTGTTGGTAGATTTAGAAGTTCCTGATTGTACTTCACCGATTGTACTGATTGTACCTGTAATTTGTAAGTTTGACATAATAAATGATTTGTGAGCCCTGTAAGTTTATGGCTCAGTTAAAAAAAATGGAAGGGAGTTTATCTCCCCTCCGTTAAAAAGTTACTAATTAAATTGCTGCTTGAGCAGCGCTAACCAAGTCTTCTTCTTGTTGCTCTGTAAGCCTATACTTAGGCAAAGCATCTAAGACTCTTTGGGGGTCGGACTCTACCATTTTCATCATAGCTTTATAAGTCTTACTGTCAAGGTCTTTCTTTGGGTTGTTAGACGCAGCAAAATCTGTTGCCTCATCTTCACCAAATACCCCATGCGAATACAGACCTGCAAGCTTAAGCACTATTCTAGATAATGCACGTTTTTCAGCCATAGCGATTGGATACGCATTGCTGTTGTTTGCAGGCGAAGACTCACCATAGGTTTCAGTCCAAGCATCTCCCATAATACCTTTAGCCTTGATAAGGCAGTATTTATGGTCAGCTGATAAGTTCTCCATACTATACTCCACATCAATACCGTATGCGGCTTGCACCTTTTCGATACCTGATCTTGTGATGATAGTATAAAATTTGTGTTTGTGTACATCCTCAGTTGTAAGATTACACTTTTTAAAGAGGTCATTTAAAACCTCGGCTTTAGTTTTTCCCATGATTTTGGTTTTAGGAAATTAATAAATCAGTTAAAATAATTGAGCGGTAGCTCTTTAGGACCCGCAGGCTTCGCAGTCATCGTCTTCAATGCCGCAAGTGTCAGGTTGGTCTTGATCTGTTAAGTCAACAATCCAAGAGTCAAATGTCGCTTCTGCTGATTCTTCAGATCTGTTTAATTGTCTTAGAGCTTCTTCTCGTTCTTTACTCATTTTTTTTAGATTTTTTCCAATCTTCTTCAGCACGGGTTTCGTACTGCATAGGATCGAAAGGTTTATATTTACTTTTTGATATTCCTTGTATGACTATCTTAGCAAAGCCCCTTAAGAGAATGTGTTGCTTACGTAGCACTATACTTGACGCTATTTCTACAAATAGTTCCTTAACTACTTGCTTTACAAGTTTTTCGTCAATCTCTAAGTCGTAGGCAACTTCTTCGCAAATCTGGTCGATTTTTGACTTTTTCATTGGCTTGTGAAGTTACTAAAATATTACTACTCAGACAAGTCTTTTAGCTTAACATTTAATGCTGCAACTACCACAAGTAAGACACCTATAACGTAGGGCGCATACATAGCGGTAATCACCATAATCATTTGACTAACAAAAGCTAAACCTGCGTAAACTACTCCAGCTTGGAATAGAGTTCTAGACACAGGGTTTGACATAATCTTCTTAAACATACTTTCTATTTTAGAGTTAAAAATCTGAAGACTTTTTGGCGGCTCCATTTGAAACCATTTTCCTCTCTGTACCGCTTCAGTTCGGCACCAGACAGTTCTATTACGATGTAACCAGACTTACATTTGTTGTAATCCTCTATTAGAAGTTTTCCATAACGGATTTTAACCTCACCGTGTAAACCACGTAGTCTAGGAGTCATCCCTGTATTTCTGTTTATTCGCTCTAGTCGTTGTATCCATATCAAAGAATTAGCCTTGATAGGAATGGAGGATTCGTATATCAACTCCTCCTCCAATCCAGACTGTTTTAATGCTCCTTGATAGGATATGGCAATAACTTCTTTCAAATTCCGAAATGTTCTATTTTGTTTTTATTTTTCTTATAACCAAAGAACACTCCAGAACCATTTCCTTCATAATCTTGAGATGGGTATAATACACTACCGTCATCAAACACTAATACTTTAGTGTGCTTTGCATGATGGTCATGCTCCCAACCTTCTTGAATTATTTCTTTTTTCGTCATTGTTCTGACTTCTTTTAATTTTACTCCTATATTCATAATTAAAGTATTACAGATTTAACAAAACAGGCTATTACAAATAAAGACCAACTTAACAAAAAGTGTCTGTTATCTATATAGCCCTCTCCATCTTTTATTCCGTCAATGGCTGCATTAACCGCATTAACAATGAAAAACATTGTGTTATAAATTGCGAAAGCCAAAGTTACACAGAATAGTGCATTAATTAGGTAGATCATATCTTATTTTTTTTGTTAATATACTCTCTTTTAGCTGTTTCCAAAACTTCGTTAATGTGAACAGCTTCACATACAGCGTCTAAGTCTTGATAAGGAGCTTCTTCAATTGATATACGAGCTAAATCGTATACCTCATCAATCGTCTCATCCTTAACTGGAGCCAACCTACGGGTAGCCTTATAAGCATAATACTTACCATCTTTTCCTAATCGAATAGATATTGGTAAGTATCCTTTTCCAGTTTGTAGGTTTTCTACATCTTCTGGCGTTAGCAAAAGATCAAATCCTACTTCTTCGTTTTTGTCAACTACGGAGTTAACAATTCCTTTAACAAATTTTAGGTTTTTCATAATGTTTGGTTTTAATGGTTATTACTAATTTAAGCAAATATTTAGGTCTGGATCGCCATAATCCAAGTGTTCTTCAGCTTCACATTGCTCTTTACATTTAGGGCAATGCTCAAAGCTCTCAATGTCAAGATCTTCGCATTCTTCATCCCAACCTTCTTGGTGAACGTCTTCACCACAGCAATCGCTTTTCCATACCATGTCGGCTTCATGGTCGTAATACTCTCCATTTTGAAAGCCTAGCCTTCCGCCAAAGCCCATTCCTGATTCTGAGTATTCTAGCTCTATGTTTAGGTTTGGGAATTTCTCTCCCATAGCTGCTATGACTCCTACTGGTGGGGACCATGCTGATTCAAACGCTACACCGAAATCTGTATCGTCAGCATAGTTAATGTCAGGATCGTCAACATCCCATTTAGTACCCCAGTTGGAGCATCTCCAATCATACCAGTTTCCATGTCCGTACTTCTCTATATTTGTTAGGTACGTTTCACCCATTTCAAGGTCTTTTTCTGATACTTGCGACTTCAGATAAGAAAGCATTACTTGTCTTTTCTCGTCTTCATTCATCCAGTTTTTGACTGGAGCATCCTCAGCCCAAGCTGGATTCTCTATTAGGCGGTCTATTTTCTCCCAATCATTTCGATATTCAGCGTTTAAAATTCGGACAGCCCAATCTACTTTAGTTCCAGATACTATATCTAAGCTTTTAGGCATAGGTAGAATATCATTGAAGGAAAACTTTATTGATCCGTCTTTGTTTTTAGATAGTGAGTCGTAAAACTTCTCCATATCTTCTTTCTCACCTGACACAGCCAGGTTATTCCAGCACCAATTTGGCATAATTTCTAAGTTTTTAGTTAATAATGATTTTGTTCAGTCCACTATACAAAATTGAATAGTGTAGAGTGCAGCTTGTACTGCCAGTTCTGTTTGCCAGTAAGTTTATTTCTAACCTTACCGTTAGGGTAGATCAAATCCTTTTTAACTAAAGAGTTTGTTCTTCCTGTTACTTGATTGATAGGGATGTTTAAGGCTTCGGCTATTTCAAAGTTTGTGGCTTTACCATCAAGCTTCACCATAGCTTCTATTACCTTTTTCTCCATCTGCTGTAGCTTTCCGCTTTCAGCAAGCTCCTTGTAAGCTAATAAACTAGTGTCTCTCATTTTATTTAATTTAACTGGTTAATAATTCTTCTTGTTCTTGCGAGGCTTCTACCTCAGACCTACCGTACTTATCTAGTAGTATAAGTATTGCTTCTGTTCTAGTGCTGTCTCTTGTGTGCACCTTTAGGCAGTGCATTATTTCCTCTCTTAAAGAGAAGTGACTCGGCTTAATCAGATAGTCTATACTCTCCTTAATGGTTCTTATGTAAGCGTCATAAGTAGAATACTCATTTATATACTTCACACTATGTATGATGGTAGCGTGATGCTTCCCCATTATAGCTCCAATATATTCATAAGGAAATACCGTATGCTTACGCAGGAAATAAGCAAGAGCGTGTCTAGCCATTACGCCAGGTCTTTTTCTGCTTTTGGTCATCAATTCTGTAGGAGTTATTTGCATTAGATCGGCAACCCAATCTACAGCGTAAATAAACTCTTTCTTATCGCTACTATTTATAAATTTTTGACCAGTCTTTAAATACGTCATTTAGTATAGGTTTTTCAGGTTCAACTTCAATAAATCTCACAGAGTGTCGGTCTGTATCAACCTCTCCTTCGTTGAAGGCTTGAGCAAAAGCTCTTAAGGTGTACACTTCTCCGTGATCTACAACAGCCTCACGAAATTCTTCGTCATCTGTGTCGATAGGGCTTTCTCCCCATTCAGTATCTTTCCAAAGGGAGTGTAAATCTAATACGAAAACTTTAGTTTCTTTTTTCATGGCTTATGATTTAGCGTTTAATTAATAATTAGTTAACAATGTTTAGGTTAGCCTTTGATATATTTACTTTATGAATAAATTCACAAAATTTATATATGCAATGTTGATGGTGACAGTTTACGTTATAGCGCTCTTAAGCTAGTTACTATGTCTAACAGCTTTTTAAATTCTGTTATCTTAGTGTTGTCATCCATAAATATGTAGAACCCGTCATCGTCATCATGAGGTGTTGACAACAGGGCTACATCATGTATGTATAGAGAGTAATACAGGTACCCTGCTTCGCCGCATTCAGGCTTCCGATACTCTTCGGTGAAACCTAAATCTAAAAGGCTTACAGGTGTTATATCAGACATCGCTATTGCTGTTAGCTCTTGAGCTTTATCTATCTGAGCTATAGCTTCATCAAGCCTTTTCTTGTTAGCCTCAGATGATACTAAATATTCCGTTTCATCCTTGCTCTTTGGCTTTAGCCTTAACAATCGCGGATACAATATAAATAGAGTATCTTTTACTCTTTCATCGCTTAAGGCGTGTTCTAGTTGACCTATGTATTTCTGTACATATTCATCAACCTCAAAATGCGCCAATGTGTATTGGTCGGTTTTCACCGCTACATAATGCTTTATCATAATGTTTAGTTTAGGTTTACAATGATTGATAAAAGTAAACAGATGCGTTTACTTATAAGAAAAGTATTAAAGCTCCGTAAGCTATTACCTCGAATATAGGTAGAGGTATAATTCCTAGCCACGTTAATAGCGCAATGAATATTAGGAACGCTCCCTTACTGAGCTCGTAGGAATCTTTCTTTTTCTTATACTCTAAAAAGAATATAATAGGTTGAGTCAGAAAGAATAGGATAGCAAATACATTATGCAAAAGTACGCTGTCGTTTAAGCTATATATGTTTAAGAGGATTAGAGATGCTAATCCCATGAAAGCTAAGAACGGCTTTACATTCCTTCTCCTGTACAGCGCTCCGAGAACTATTGCTTGGAGTGTAATGAAATAAGTAAAGGGAACTTTTGTTGCGGGATGTATACCTAATACAGATATTGGAGTAACAACAAACATCCATCCTTCCACGAAAGAAATCATGGTTATTAGGAGCGTAATTGTTATCAACAAATATCCGCCTTTAAGTGTTCTTATCCCATTGTTGTAGTGTGTTAATATTAGAAGTCTCTTAAAGTTACGAAATAAATATATCTCGCCAAAAAGAATATTGGAAAATACTTTTGTCAGGTTATAACCCCATAAAGTACTTTTAATTTTAAGGCTATACCCTAATGTGTGCACTACTTAATCTTAACGATTCGTTTCCTAGAGATAAATATCGAGAACCATAAGAACTCTATGGCGATACCGTTTCTAATTATCTCTGTATTCCCTTCACTTGTCTTAACCTCAACAGTCTTCCCAAATCCGTAAACAATTGATACTCTAGGTAACAACTCGATTTGAGTTCTAAATGTTTGGTAACACTCTATACTAACTTTAGTTTCAGTGTTCCATCGTGGTATTCTGCTTTGTTCCATAACGTCTATGATTTAAGTGTTAACTCATAATGTTCCCCTGTAGGTGAGTCGTGATGTGACATCCTTGCGTGATAAATGCCTGGAGCGTCATCAGACTCTCTCCAGATTCTAAAGTTAAGATCAGAGTCTACTCGTATGGCTTCAAATAAATCCATGCCATCGCTTACCTCAACATCTTTCTGACCTGTTCTATTTTGCCATCCCATGCTGGAGCCTATAATAGAGAATGTTTCTCCTGAGTATTTATCAAAATAACTCATGTCGTATTCAAATTGATCATAAGCATCGCTTGGTAGATGTTCATCTCTCCAAACAATTTCCTGAACGATTTCTTCTGTTACCTCTTTCTCCTTTAAATCACCAACTCTACAAACCTCTTCACCCTCTAGTTTATAAAACTCATATCTTTGTATAAACTCGTCAGGGTTTTGTAAGTAATGCTTAATATGATGGTCTGTAAATTCAGCTACTTCGTATTCTGCAATTCTAGTTATTATCGCCTCTTCCATAATGTTTGGTTTAATGGTTATTTTTTTTTAAACTTTGACAATCATTTTACCCAGGGATTTCCCTGCATTCAATTACTATTCCGTGTTCAGACACTTGGTTTATAACACTTTCTTTGTCGTTACCTTCTACGTGCTTCCACTGCTTAAAGTCTGATGAGTCATCTTCGTTTAATCTGTGCTTTGGAATAAATACTACTGCAAATGTTTTCATAATGTTTTGGTTTTTATTTGATGAATTTTGCGACAAATGTCCTCTCTTATCAAGCTCCCAATAGTAGCCACAAGAATGATTACCATCCTCGTCTTTATCATCTTTAACTACCTCAGAAAAGTACGATTGTCTATATGGATTTACAGAGGCTTTGTATCTATAACAAGTCTCTCTCATCGTACACTCTTTATCGTTACACATTGTAATGTCAGCCATCTGAATATTATTTTAGTTAATCAAAAGCGAAGCCTCGAAAGGTATGCCGATACCTCCGCAGGGCATACCCCCACGTTTGGCTTTACTTTTGACGCTGATTTTACCTACCTTCCCACGGGTAGGATTTTTTGCCTGACGATTAAGAATAATCAGGACTTTCATTGTATGCTCCACTCACGCAGGAAGCTCTCGTTAACAACGAGCCCAGCCATAGAAGAAGAACGCTTTAATGTTGCGTTTTCCTTTATAGCCGTTTCGCTCTTTTAATTTTTTGAGAGCTGCGCCCTCTATTTCTACATAACGACAGTCTCCTTTATCCATCTTCTCTAGCTTATTTCCTATGAAACCATCAAACTTTCTGGTTCCAAATCTAGGAGAATTACTTTCTCTAGAGCAACCATCAGTTGTGCTAATGGTACCGTTATAATAATCGTGTCCGTATTCGTATTGCGCTTCTTCGCATTCTGCAATATAAGCGTCTTGGGCGGTTTTAAACCTGCCGATTGATGTAAATTCAAATGAAATTGATCCCATATTTGATTTAGTTAAAAGTTTTACTTGCTAGAGTTTCTAGTTCGTCATATCTCTCGTTGAAGAAGTCTTGCGCCTCTTCTGCAAAGGTAGTCCCTTCATCATTATGTTCCCAAGTATCTTCTCCAAATTTTTGTACAACAATCTGGGTAGCTACTTCGCATAGAAACTCCATAAATTCTGAGTTATTTACATAAAGCTTTTCCATAATTAATTTGTTTAATGTTAGTAAAGTTGATTTTCTGTTGCGAATTTATCTATCATAGCGAAAGCTTTGTTAGCCATCTTCGCTCCGCCACCTACAATGAGAGACTCGTCTCTACCATAAGGTCTGTTAGGTACAGATTTCTTGTGGTTAACATAGTGTGTTACACCATTGAATAATCCCCATAAGGTTTGACCGTGAACTTGCATCTCGGTGTTTATAGACTGCTGTAAGTCCATACCGTTGTTGATCTTACGAGTAGAGTATTTGTCTTTATACTCATCATGGCTTAACACCTTATCAATACCTGTAAGGTCTTTCCACAGGTCATTTCTAAATTGCATAAGCTTGCGATCTTGCCAGATCTCTACGTTACTCCAAGCTTGGAACTTTTCGTACATCTCATCCTCAACAGATGAGTTCTGATTCATAATATTTGGAATCTCTCTAAGCTGTTCAGCTATAGTGCTAGAATGGCGTAGCTTGTGTTGGGCAGAATTGTGGAATTGGTAGAATTGATTAGCACAGCTAACCACTTTGTTACCAAACCCTATTCTAACACCATGCTTGCCATCATGCCCCCAGGTAGCTACAATATACTTAACTAGCTGGTCTTGACCGACATCCTTCATTTCGTTCAGTCTGAACTGCACAAAGCATTGTCTTCCACCGTTAAGAGGCCCTGAGTGGCTGATAGTGTAATCGTTGTCTTGAGCAACTTCCTCTAACACTTTAATAATCTCTTCGTTTTGAGTAACATTGTATGCGTTACCTACTACTCCAAGAGACTCGTTGGTAGAGTCGTTTACTGTCGCAAACCAAGATGTTTCCACTTCTACGTTTGCTGTTGAGATTTGACCTTCTTCATTTATAGATAGACTTTCATCTCTTCTATAAAGAGGTCTTTTTGATACTGTGAAATCTAATCCGATTTCAATTAACTCCTTGTTTTTCATATAGATTAATTTAATTGATTTAAATGTTTACGCTAAATAGTGAGCGGTAGCTCTTACCATGATGAGTGATAGTAATAGGTTGGACAGCCTTCATCATATTTCTTACAATTTGACAGCTCTTTCTTTAATGTTTCCATAGTTTCTTTTACACCTTCAAAGTACCATTCATCGTATTCCGTACCTCCGAAGAAAAAGCCTGGCGATGTTGGTAGCAATGCTCCATCCTTAGTCTTAAGGACTGTTTCACATAGGTCGGCAAGCTTTTTTATATCATCCATGCTTACATACGCCTCTCGGCAGTCATCTACTCCTTCTTGGCAGTTTTCTACAAACCAGTTGTGAATTGCATTTTGTTTTCTCCAATACATGATTTCCTCGTCTATGTAGGATACTCTTTCTGGTTGTATCGAAGCGTAGTCTTCACTGTTTAGTTTTACTGATACCTGAAATTTATCAGTATTGTGATCCCAATTCTTGACGTAAGTTTTCTTAGTCAAATACATGTCTAATCCCATAATAATTGATTTTAATTGATTTGGTTATATCTCATAATTTGTACGACCATGAGATGAAAGTCGTTCTATTTCTCCTATAATTTCTACTTTACAGGAATACTTTCCTTTATAGCTTTCTATATGCTTGTTAATAGCCGTGGAGTTAATTCTTGTATTAGTAAGGTCATTAGGACAATTACCCTTTAAGAATCCCTCTACTTTATAGTCTCTGTGTAAATGTGAAAGCTTGGTAGATTTAGTCTTGTTAGAATAAACCTCTTTCCAAACCCTCACTTTGTATCTACACCACCATAGAGTTTTACGCTCCATCACTTAAAGATTTTAGTTAGCTGACTACTTAATTCGTATTCCAATACATCTACTGCGTTAAGTTTTGGTGCAGGCCTACCAAACTGTAGAACAAACGTGTCTACGTTTAAGAGTCCTTTTTCATCTGTAATTTGGATTATTTCTCCTGTTGGCGCATCGGTAAAATGTCCGATTGGTTTCTCAGGAATTTCATCTAAGACTTTAAGAACATGGCTTTTTTGATAATGCCTTTCGTATGCCTTTTCAGCATTTACTTTCTTAGCCTCTTCTTCTGTTCTAACTTCAACTTTTCTTTTGTTGTCGTGTAGAAATGTGGTTTTATTCTTTTTCATTTTCTGTTGGTATTGAGGTTAATATTGATAAGTATTCATCTAGACTTAAGGTTACTTGCACAAAGTCCATGTCTCCTGGCTCTCTGGTGCAGATGTGATAAATCTCATTTGGGTTTGCTTTAAAGTGCTCCCAATTTAACACTATTTCTCGCTTAATCCAAACAGTTATCGTCATTTGTGACAGGTTTTAATGGTTAGTAATTATCTTCTGGTCTATTTTTGTATACCCAGCATACAAATAAGAATGCTCCTATTGAGGCGAGCATGATTCCAATATCTATTGTTTCCATAGCTATTCAAATATAGTTCCCACTAGTGCTCCTACCATCAGTCCTGTAGCGGTTGCAAGTACTGATGCAGTTTTGACAGCTTTTCTGCCAATATCCAAGCTATTGTTGATTGCGTTTTCCACAGAATCGCTGTTTTTATCAACAGCTTTCCAATAGTCTTTTGCAAACATAAAGTTTCGTAAATCTTTTACGTCTCCTGTTTGGCTTGCGAATAAATTCTTAAAGGTTTTCTTCATAGGTTAGTCTTTATTGTCTTCATATTCTTGATTTAACGCTTCGTTATCTTCAAAGCAGTCGATACACATCTCAGACCATAGCTCGTCTTCGGGTACAAACCTTTGACAGCATCTGCATGGTACGTCTTTTATTTCAGTCGGATCGTAACTCATAGTTTTCTTGTTTTAATCGTTCCACTTCCTTTTCTAACGCCTCTATTCGGGCTTGTTGATACTCGATTGTGCTCATCTTTATAGAAATTAGTTGTTACAAATACATCGTTTATTCCCTCTTTTAGGCAATCGTCAGCATAATATATAGCCATGTCAAGGTCATAGAATGTCGCTTGATCTGTTTGATTGCCAAATACTGTGAACGTGTTCATAAGTTTTAGGTTTAAGTTAGTTTATAAGCACCAGCATCCATCTTCAGTTTCCTTTAATATGAATAGCTCGAGCTCCTCGGCTTCCTCTTTGCTTAACCATTGCACACCATTAACTACTAGGTCGTCAATGTTTAATGTGTTTAAGTCTATGTCTATTTGAAGCAGATAGTCCATAAGTTCTTCGTAGTACTCATCGTCTATGTCTACACAGCAAGACATCATAAGTCTGTTTAAGTTAAATGATTTCATAGTTTCTAAGATTTAGTTAGTTTATCTCTCTGAGAGTGCTACCCTATATGTTCTAACTATATACAGGGTGTCCATCTTGTTTTAATTGTAAATTGTAGCTATCAATTTGACTCTGACTTAATTTATTCCTATTTGGGTCATCATAGAATTGATTGCTATTCGTCTTATCTATACAGTGAAGAGTGCTAATACCCTTAGCTACAATAGGAACTTCCTCCATTATAGCGTTCATTACTGCATTGCAAGTGTCCTCACTTATGTTAGCTACATCTAAAATAAATCGTGCCATAGTTTCTACTTGTTTTGGTTATTATAAATGTCCTCCATACTTCTCGCCCACAACATCAAATCTCCATTCAGATTCTGAGTATTGTTCGTTCATACCATTATGTTCAAGCCCAAATCCAAATTCGTATTCAGATTTATTTATGGCCTCGTCTATTTCATCTTGGTACAAATGTTCATTTTCAATTAAGTGTTCGTGAACATCATTACACTCTATTCCATCAGGAATTTCTATTTCTACCTCAGCGTACTTATAGTACACACTTCTTTGACTTACAATTACTTTCATAGTTTCTAATTATTTAGGTTATTTTTCCACTCTTCAAAGCTCAGAGGTATCTCTCCTTTGTCTTCGTCTACACAATTCTCTATATAAAAAGAGTAGTGTTCACGCGGTTCTAATTCGGGAAACTCATCTTTTTCCATTATTTGGTTATACTCTTCGATAAATTCCACTGTTATTTGGTAAGCGTCATCTCTATCGTTTTCAAACATAGCGTTACTTATGCTAAATGAAAACTTAAAGAATGGCTCACCATCAGTAGAGGTTAATATCTTATGTATTACAGGCATGAGCCAATCCCAAGAGGTGTGGTATTTAAGATTAGAATTTGTTTCTAACCAAGTATCAATATCCACTTGGTCAACCCCCATAAATTCTGCTATAAGTTTGTTAGCATCCGTATACTTAACGAAACTTGGGATTAGTTTTAGTTCTATTTCTTCGTCAGATTGGCATCTCTCTTCTAATCTTGTCCTTAGATAGTTCTCAGCCCTAACTTCGTCATAGCCTTTAGATGTCTCTATTCCTTTATCAATCTCAAGTCCATTACTATTATAGACTTTGTATTCAAATTCGTATCTGTAAATGTTCATAAGTTCTATTTTTTATAGGTTACTATTGCAGGAGTTGATGTCACATATAAATACTCTCCTTCTTCGTTACACGAAACACCTTGTTGATCTACGAATACTTTATCAGCAGGTAATGTTATAACCTCTAGTATTATGGTTATATCTTTATAGCGGTCATTTAAAACATCCGTGCTTTTATAGTATTGTCGTAGATACTCTTCAGGGCATCCATCAGCACAGGGCTTTTCCCAGTCTGTTATTTCAGCTATTCTTTTAATAGCTTTGTGTGGAGTGTAGAAATGCTCTATTGTCATTTCGGTATCCCTCCATGTGTGTGCAATTACATAAATCTTCTTCATGGCTTCTAAGTGTTTTGGTTATTTTTAAGTTTCTCGTTCTCTTCTTTCAATCTTTGTATTTCGTTACAACACTCTAAATACTCTTTCAAGTTCTTTTGAGATTCAGTTTTTAGCTTTGATACATGCTGTTCAAGATCTTTTACTAAAGCCTCTCTTCGTTCTTTAGAATGTTGTAGTTCAAATTTCATATCCTCTAATTCTTTATCAACTTTCTTAGAGTATCGCTTCCAGCGGTTAGAGCTACTGTTGAGCTCTTCTATTATCTTTACTTGTTTTGAAATCATTTCTACAAACAAGTTTTGAGTCTCTTCTTTCATGGTTTCTAATTGTTTTAGTTTAGTTGCCTTCTCTACCACAGTCAGGGCATATTTCATCTCCATATAGCACATATTCGTGGCAATTTTTACAGTCCTCCATAGCTTCTATCCTTTTAGGTATTTATAAATGGCAGTAATATCAGAATCATATTTAGCTATTTTAACTAAAGGTATTATATCTGCTATTTTGTTAGCGTCTACCCACGCTACAATTTGATCTCCATCTGGAGCTTCCACAGCCCCGTCAGGCCCTGTGATTAATATCTCTACAGATGTCGCTTTTAACTCATCATTAATTCCACACCTTAAGTGGTGATTGGAGCTGTAGTGATGATCTCCTACACCTATTGATAATGTGTACCCATTGTCAAAGGTGAACGATGCAGTTTTACTGTCTGGATGTATTCCTATTTTTGCCATAGTTTAGTTTATAGTTAATGTTATACGCCGTAGATTATACTGCGAATGCAGGATGTATTTGACGTTTGACTTCATGGTTTCTTTTTTAATGAGTTATAAATAATTCCTACTATTATAGCGAGGATTACAGCAGGAGCAATACCTACTGCAAATGAGATTATAGCACTAGCTACAACTCCGAACACTATAAATCCTATACCTAATGCTAGAGTACCTACCGTTAGATACCCTAGCTTTGTTAATAACTTGTTCATTAGAATGAGTTTTGTTGGTTAAACCATAATTTAGTTACAAGACTGTAAGATATGGACTCAGCCTTTTCCTTGCATTTGACTAGAACTACATCGTTCTTATCAATCCATTGACGGAAAGCGACAGGCCCTAAGTTTATAACTCCTTGCGGTACGTTAACGTGCTTGTTAGTGTAAACCATTACAGTTTTACCACTCTTCCGTCTCATGTTAAATACCTTTCTTCCTTTCCAAGTGTAAGTTTTGATTTTAGCCATAAGTATATCAGGATTAGTTTACGTCTTTCTATTAAACCTGTAAGACATTGATTGATTTAGTTGTTATTTTTTATTGTGTTGGGTTTTCTATGCCTAGAGCAATAACTCTATCCATTTCTTCTCCCATACGCTTTGCTATCACATCAAATTTAGATAGTCCTTTCTTTAAGGATTTTCCATATTTGTATACATCACACTTCCACTTCCTTACTCTTCGCTCTGTTAATGTTTCAACAACACGCTTAGTCTTTGGGTTACTTGATGCCACAGGCATTCTTTTTCTTCTATTTTTCATAGATTTTTATTTATAAGGTTTATAACGTCATCTTGAATATCAGTTAAGATAGATTCGCAAACTAAAGTTCTACTAACACCATCTTCTTCTTCGCAGTTCATTACTATTTGAAGAGTTCCATTGAATACATCTAACTCAACAAATGTAATATAAGGTTGCTCTAGCTCAATTGACATTCGTTGTATAAAGCTTTCTTTACTAACAACAATTACACGAGCAAGCTCTCCATCAATAAATTCATTATATTTAATTAGTCTCATAACGAAAGGGCTTTTAGTGTTGCCACTCCTTTAGTGGCTTGTTCCCTAAACACATATTAATTGGTTGTTCCTGCACTCGGAGTCGAACCGAGAGGTAGCTTAGTACTTCTTCACAGACTACCGTTAGATAGACCTTACCATAGCAGAAATGTCGAACCGCAAATTCTTTGCGTTTGTGTACTACCAAATTGTTTCCTATATTTGTAGTCCTCGAACTCCAGTTCAAGACTTATGCAGGAATGTATTTGGATCAGGTAATCTGCTCCATACGAGATAGCGCAGTTGTTCTTTACAACTTTCTTGCCTGCCCGACTGCATACTAATCGTAGTGTTAACACACAGCGAGCAAGACAGAATTTAAAGTTGTTGATGGCAGGCTAATATTTCTTTTCAAGACCATACTTCTCACTTATTGTTAACAAGTAATCGAACAACTTCGTGTTGATTGTAGTCTGAGCATTAAGCTTAATCACTTGAGGGTATATTAATGTTTTTTTGTGTTTCTTAAACACTAAACTAAACCCAAATTCCTTAAATACTAATTGAACAGGTTTAGCTCCTTCTTTACCCATTCCTTCTATAAAGGATTCGAGTCTAGAATTGCTTGTTAGGTCACAGCTTTTTTCTTCATGAACTAGTTCTGCTCCATCGTATAATGTTACATACATACTGAATTGATTTAAATTAATAGTTTGTTATAATGTATCCATAAGTATCATTGACAACTTATGAGCTGACAGTTCTCCTTCGTAGTACATGTTAAAGTCATCGTCTTTTACTTTCATTCTGTAAATGATTAATCCGTCTTTAACGGTAATCTCTTTAATAGTAGTTGATTCGGAGAGATCTAATTCGGATACTCCTAATAATAGTCGTGAACATTCGTTCATCTTTTCTTTAATGTTTTCAATTGTAACTACTAGTTTAATTGATTGGTCTAAATAGTCTAGTTTAATGTGTGACATAATGAATAGTTTATTGGTTTACTAAATGAATGAATACTCGTTAATATTGTGTGGAAACCACCAGCTATGCTACCGTAAACCCCCGTAAACGGCAGTTATGTGATGGAATCCACCTATTTTGTAGTGTGAAAGTAAGGGGAGAGACAGTCTCCCTCGTTTACACTCGTGTTGGTTATTAAAGCATACGCTTCATTTCTGCCAACTTATTAATGTCGTTAATAGTATCAAGTCTATTTTTTTCAAGTACTAAGTCGTAATAAGAGTGTTTAGCATCATTCAGTTGAGATGATAAATCGTCAACATTAGATTGTAAAGTTTCAATTGTAGCGTGAGCAAGCTCCAACGCTTTTAATAAAGTTTCTTCTTTCTTTTTCATCGTGTTTATTTTTAGAATGGTGTGTTAGTTTTCTTTTTTAATCCTAGTAGTTGTACTACTTTAATCTTGATGAATAATAAGTAATCTTTCATAGTTTCTAGTTTTAGTTGTTTAGTTTTATAAGTCAAAGATACACGCTATTGCTCCGCAAGTAACGCCAACCCATATTGCATGACCTACGTTTTTCACTCCTTCCATTGCGTCTTGGTCGCTAGTGATGTGCCTTGTTTTTGTGTGTAAGTCTTGTAGTTTAGTTCTGAACTCTTCTCTTGCTACGTCTTTACCTACAACCTTTGAGTCTTTGTAGCATTTCCAGCCTGCTTTTAGTGATTTAGCTTGAGTGCTCTTGATTGTTCCGTAGTTTTTAAAGTCTTGTTTGATTTCGTTGAAGATAGACATGGTAATGTGTGTATTAAGTTAGTAAATGAATTGATTTTTGAATAAATAGATGGCGGTAGCCAAAAGTTTAGGAAGGGCACGGGGTGCCCAGCAGAGGGTATCACTCCCTCACGAATAAAAAAAAATTCCTATATTTGCCTTATAACATTAAAACAAAAACCGTGATGGCTAAGAAATGCAAACCTAAAAGACCTAAACGACCAAAGTATTAAATACTGTAGGATGGCGGAACTGGCAGACGTGCCCTCTTGTCTCGGGGGTGTAGATAATAGTATAAACTAAGGATAACGGGATTGACCACCAAGCAGCGCTGCACCTGGTTAAAAAATTTGTTCTTTAGCTAACTACTGCGTGGAGGTTCGAATCCTTCTCCTACAGCTAGTATTAATCTTAAATAATTAAGATAGAATGGTAAAATCTTATATAGAGACTCCTTATGGGGATATTTTTAAAGACATAGATGGTTTATGCCTTGAGGTCGAAACAGACGACTTCAGTATGTTCTCTCCAACGACAGCGTTAGACAATGAGATAGATAATTGGTTGATAGATAATGACTATATGATATTAGAAAGGGGTATATACTTTAATGATCCTATAGTTGAGACTTTGAATTATATATACTACAATGAGCAGACTAATGACTACGAGGAGGTAGAAGTCCCTGTGGGATATAGTAGTACTGTTGATATGGGTAACTTCTTATTAAAGTATAAACTGGAAAAGAGATAATGTATCTATTAAAGATAAGTAAGAAAGGAGAGAGTGTAACTGATGAGGATAATGGGATACTAGCTGTTCCAGAGTTCCAGAAGGTTTTAAAAGAAAAGAAGTTAGGACAGAAGGGTATGAAGTTTGTGGCGTTAAGTCAGGATTATGATTCTCCTTATAGGTATCTTAACGAGAAGGATAGGAACAGGCAGATATGCACGGATCTATTTGGGAAGCCCGATTGGGCTGACACTAAACATCCTTTAATAAAGGCGGCTGTAGGTAAATACAGGGAATTACAGAGAGATCCTCTTGACGATCAGTTAGAGGCGTTTAATAAAAAGATAGATCAATACACTACACTTATTAATGAGTGGCATTTAGATCAGGAGACAGCTGAAGATTTGCAGAAGGTTATGATAGGTATTGAGAAATTATTAGGTACTAGAACAGTATTGTTGGAAGCAATAGAGCGTAGAGGTGAGAGAAAAGTAATTAGTGGTGAACAGACTCTGAGTTTCCTTGAAGATAGAGCAGTTAGACTAAAAGATGCTTAATGGCTAAGAAATTTGATGTACAGGCTTATAGGCCAATTCCAAATCACGGACACCCTAAACTAGATGCAGATAGTCTTATATATCAGGACTATTGGGAGGAAGAGATGCACAGGTGTATTAATGGTTACAAACCCATAGGTGGGGAGTGGATACCTGGTAATTACTACTGGTATTTGAACTACTACATGATCTTAGGTAATGATGGTAGTGATGGTAATCGAAAAACATTAATATACCCTTGGTATAGGGATATGGATAAAGAGTATTTTAACCTTTTCCATACTTGCAGGGAAGAGGGTAAAGGAATGATCGTGATTAAGGCTAGGGATAAGGGTTTCTCCTATATGAACTCTGGCTTGGTAGCGCATGAATTTACTTTCTTTCCGCATTCCGAGGTAGGAATTGCGGCTGGATTGGGCGTGACAGCAAACTCTTTCTTTGATAAAGTCAAAAAAGGGTTGATGAATCAACATCCTAATTTTAGGCATGGGTGGTTAAAGGATACTAAAGATGTACTGAGGGCTGGATATAAGCAGAAGAATACTGAAGGTCGCTGGGAAATAGGTGGTTATCAGTCAGTTATACATTGTAGAACTATGGATGATCCTGAGGTCTACAAAGGTGAGCGTTTATCTATTATGATATTCGAGGAAGCAGGGGAGTTTAAGAGATTGAAGAATGCTTATATGTCATCTAAAGCTTGTTTCATGGATGGGGCTTACCAATATGGAGTTCCAGTAGTCGGTGGTACGGGTGGTGATATTGATGCGGCTTCTGCTGACTTTATGGATATGTACTATAATGCAGAGGCATTTAATCTTATTCCTATGTTTATACCAGCATCTAGAGCTCTTCACGGGTTCTTCAGTCCTAAGACGGGAGTTGATGACGAGAAAAAGGCGTTTGAGTATATAGAAGATGAAAGACGAAAGATACTTGAGAATGGTGGTGACAGTAAAGCTTACAACTTATCTATACAAAACTATCCCTTAACCATACAGGAGGCTTTCCTTAAGACTAAAGGTTCTAGGTTTGACATAGCATTGCTTAATCAGCAAAGGGCTAGGGTTCAGACACTTGCAGATCCAGAGCAACACATAACAACTGGTAACCTGGATTGGGTGATAAATGAAGATGGACTAACCGATAAGGTTGTTTTTACTCCACACCCACACGGGCCTTATAAAATACTACACCAACCGCAGGTTCACATGCAAGGGTTGGATATTGGTGGTATTGACTCTTACGATCAAGATCAGGCTGGTGCTGCCCCGTCTTTAGGTTCAGCAATGATATTTAGACGTATAGCTGACACAAATCAACCGTATAGACTTCCTATTGCGGAATACACAGATAGACCTGAAACAGCAGAGCAATTCTACGATGGATGCTTGAAGTTGGCTGTTTATTATAACGCTCAGATGCTTATTGAATACACTAAAATTGGTATCTTAGACTATTTCCTCAGAAATAGGGCGCAAAAATATTTAAAAACTAAACCTAGATCTGCACACGCCCCTGGAACAAAGACCAGAAATAACTATGGGGTACACATGAATAAGCAGATTAAGGCGTACATGGAATCTTTAATGTATGATTACATTAAGGAGAGAGGGGATGAGATATGGTTTATAGACCTCTTAGATGAGCTTTGCGACTGGGGTTCTAGGAATACGGATAGAGCAATCGCATTCGGTTTGTGTCTTATCCACGAAAATGATAACTTTGCAATTGAAGTTAAAAATAAAGAAAACGAAGCTATAAAAGAAAGTGGCTTTGTCTATTATAAATACGATGCTAATGGTACACCTATTAAACACATAAGATAATGAAGAATTTTCCTAGTCAATTAATATCTGACTCTAAGAAGGATAAAGGATGGTGCGAACAAATGCTTAATGCTATTGTAAGCTCCACAGATCACGCAAACAGTCCTGAGAGTAGGTATAGAATTAAAGATATAAGAAACTACGATATATACAATGGTGAGTTTAACCGTGATGACTATAAATACCTAACGGAGCAATATGGGTATAATTACCCAGCCAGACTGGTGAACTATCCGATAGTTCAACCTAAGATAGACTTATTGTTAGGTGAAGACCTTCATAGACCTCTTGATACTAAGGTGGTTACTGTAAATCAGGAAGCTATTAATAGGAAGGAAGACCATAAGGTTACTATGGTTATGAATAAACTCCTGGAAGAGGTTAAGGAGGAAATGAAGAATTTAGGTATGGAGACTAATACTGAAGGGCAGGATATTCCAGTTCCAGATGATATAGATACCTTCATGCGGTATAATTATAGAGAGTCTATAGAGGAGTCTGTTCAAGACGGTTTAGAATTTCTGGTAAACCGATATAAGCTTAAAAACAAATTTAAGGAAGGGTTTAGAGATTTATTGATAACTGGTAAAGAGTGTTATAGGATTGAGATAAAGGATGGTGATCCACAAGTTCGGAGGGTAGATCCTAGGGCTTTAACTTATGATTTAACAAGTGAAACTGATGACTTAGGTGAGGCTAACTGGATTTCAGAAGAGAGATGGCTTTCTCCTAGCGATATTGTAGATGAGTTTGGTGAGATTCTATCTGATGAGGATATTAGACTGATAGAGTCTATATCAAAACAAGACAGCACAGGCATACAGACGGAATATAGAAATTGGTACGCAAAAGGTGAGTCTGGTGATTTACGAGTTAAAGTTGTTCACGCAGAATGGAGATCTCTAAAAAAGATACAATATAAACTAAGCCCTAACAAACATGACAACGAAAAGCCGTTTAGAAAGATGGTGTCTGATAAGTACAGGAAGAGAAAAGGTGAAAAGATTCGTAAAGTTGTTATTGATGACATTTGGCAGGCTACAAAGATCGGTGGTAAGATTATGGTTAACTGTCAGCGAGTTCCTAATCAAATACGTTCTTTAGATGATCCTAGTGCAGCTAACTTGAGTTATGTAGGGTGCATTAGAAATCACACTACGGGAAGTTCCGTGTCTATGGTAGATCTACTTAAGAATGTTCAGATGCTATACAATATTGTAATGTATCACATAGAACTTTCTATGGCACGTTCTGGCGGTAAAGCAGTTGTATATGATGTAGCTCAGATGCCAGCTAACCTTGGTATGAATATGCAGGACATTATGTATCATATCAAAAATGACGGTATTATACCTATTAACTCTAAGGATGAGGGGTTACAGGCGCAGACGTTTAATCAATTCCAGCAGATAGACTTTACCTTGTCTAGTTCTGTTCAGCAACTTATAAACCTTAAAGTTATGTTGGAAGATATGGCTGGTCAAGTATCAGGCGTAACTAAACAACGTGAAGGTCAGGTTGAACAATACGAGCAAGTAGGTAATCAGCAAAGGGCTGTCGTTCAGTCAGCTACGATTACTAGGTCTTGGTTCTGGTCACACGACATGGTTAAGCAAGACGTATTAATGCGTTGCGCTAATCTTATGAAGATCGCGTGGAGCGAAGGTAAGAAGACTGCAACGGTATTTGGGGATGGAAC
>Ga0207964_1000149_pt1 | contig 23636 bp, 16 predicted proteins | sample Knorr_S23_td_250_FD_185608 | JGI IMG/M metagenome (GOLD analysis project Ga0207964, IMG submission 185608) | Marine microbial communities from Southern Atlantic Ocean transect - Knorr_S23_td_250_ad_251m_LV_A (SPAdes) (version 2) | ecosystem: Environmental > Aquatic > Marine > Oceanic | place...
GGAGCTTGGTAAACCTTCTAATTCCGGTTCATCTACTTTTACCCAGGATTTTGCGTCTCGTTCACTGGTAGCATTCCAGTTGGCAAAAGGAAAGAGCACCACCGGAAACTCCAACCCTTTGGATTTATGGATCGTCATTACCTGCACGGCGTCGATGCCTTCCGGAATAGCTACAGATAATTTATGTGCGTGTTCTTCCCAATAATTTAAAAAGCCAAACAGATCTTGTGAATATTTATTGCTATACACCCAGACCTCGTCGAGAAAAAACTGCATATAAACGCGTGCCGTTTTTTCCAACTGAAAGGCTTTGGTAATTTTATGACATAGTTCAATGAGTGAAGAGGAGCGCCACTTTAACAGGTCAAAATCGATGATAACCTCTTTTAGAAAGGTGTAAAACAGATTCGCAGAGTCTTTACACAACTTTTCTAGTTTTTGATTAACGGTTTCAGCTGACCCGCGACAAAGTTTGTTTTCTTGCAAAAATTCAATGATCTTAAATCGATATCGGGGATGACTAGGCTCGTTTAAAAATCGAAGGAAGTTTAATATAAAACGGACTTCTGTAGATTGCTCTAATAATAATGATTCAGAAGAAATTACCGGAATATTTTCATCGGAAAGCATTTTTACAATTAAAGCGCCCTTAGCCTTGGTGCGGGTTAAAAGACAGATGTCTCCGTAGTTAAAACCATCTTTATTTAGTTCTTTGATCGTGTTTAAACAGCGACCCAGTTGCAGTTCATCGTGTTCCGCGCCATTTTCCAGATATTCTAAAGAAACATAACCACCATTGCCTTTTACCTCTTGTGCTTTGAGGTTTATAAAAAGCTCTTTGTATTTTTTATGCTCTATTTGTTGAGCGATGGAAGAGAATAATTCATTGTTGAAATTGACGATCTCTGCCATGGAGCGATAATTATTTTTTAGAGACAAGTGCTCCATTTTATAAGCTCCTTGCGTGCCCGGATCTGCTGCTACCTGTTGTAAACTTATAAATTGGTCTACGTCCCCGCCCCGCCACCTGTAAATGGCTTGTTTTGCATCTCCAACAATCATTGCCGAACCGGGTTTTTGTCCGTCTGCAATGGCGTTTTCGATTAGGGGTATTAAATTCTTCCATTGTAATTCGGAGGTGTCTTGAAACTCGTCTATAAAGTAATTAGCATACCGCTCTCCCAACCTTTCGTAGATGAAATTACCTTCCTCATTTTGTAATACTTCAGCAATCTTTTTATTGAACTCCCCTATAGGGATGATGTTGTTTTGCTCCTTGATTTGCTGCATTTCTTTGGAAATCTCGTGTAAGACCGCCACGGAATATAAGTTATGAGTGATTAATTTGAAGTGTACGTATTTTGGATATTCTTCTAAAATTTCAATTGCCTTTTTAATTAAAGGATAAAATTTTTCTTGAACCATATCAATTTGACTATACGCTTCTTTTGGAGCCTTTCCGGCATACCAGTTGTCTTTTTCTATATTCTTAAGGTTTGAATCACTGGGTTTGTATTTTTCCCAATTTTTAGAACTTAGGAGCTCAAAGTATTTTGACAGACCTGAACGAGCACCCCCAGCAAACCACTCTGATTGTAAGCCGGCGTTTTTACAATCAGAAATAAATTCCTGGCCTATAATCGAAAGTTTATGATCTATTTTATTCGTGTAACTTTGAACCTCTTTTTTTAGCTTAAAGAAGGTGTCTAAACCTAAATTTTTTAAATTTTCGCAATGTTCTTGACCACTTTCTTTTAAAAGTTCTTCGGCGATGGCGTAAAAGTCTTTTTCTATTAACCAGCTTTTATCATCGGCGGTTTTATTTTGTATAAAATTGACAAATAATTTTGTCAACTTTTCATCTTCCCCGGCTTTACTAATTAATAAATCTACCGCCTGTTTAAGCAATAGTTTGTGCTCCATTTCCACCTCAAAATTATTTGGCAGGTCCAAATCCTGTGCAAAAGTTTTAAGCACCCTGTGTGTAAACTTATCTATGGTTCCAATGGCAAATCGGGAATAATTATGAAGGATATTTTCAAAAATTAATTGGGCTCTGGATTGAATTTCTTTTTTTGTAATCCCCGCCTCTTCTGCTATCAACGCCATCATACCTATTTCGGTTTGCTCAGCTTTATCCGGATTTGAAAAAGCCTTTAAACTCTTTATGATGCGTTCTTTCATTTCTGCCGCCGCCTTATTCGTAAACGTAATGGCCAGGATTGCCATAAATTTTTGTGGTGATTTTGTTTTTAAACAAATCTTCAAGTACTCTTTCACTAGAGTGAAGGTTTTACCCGAACCAGCCGAAGCGCTATATATTTTAAAAGGGATATTTTCCATTTGTACAAGTTTAGTAATTCTTATTGACAATTTACAGATTTACAAAATCCATAAAATAATTGCTTATATACTTAATTATTTATATATTCACAGTATTCAATTTTTACTCATTTTAATCCCCTCCATTATGAAAGATTTAGTTACTGCGGCGATATTATTTGCAAAAAGTAAGGGCAAGTTAGAAAACTATGAGTTAATAGTTCGCTACCTTAGGATTAAGCACTCTTTAAAGATAAGCATTGATGTTATAGCGAGAAGGGTCATGTTTCTGGAAATGCAGAAGCCGTATAGTAGTTATTAAAAGTTTTCAACAAGGGTGGTTAGGTTGTTGGTTTTTAGTAACTTAGCACCGAGCCCCACTAAACCCCTCGATTATGCCTGATTTAATAACAAGAGTTTTGTTAGAAGCGAAACAAAAAGGAAAGCTGAACCGCACGGATGTTATGCTTCGTTATCTGCGTATGAAGTATAAGCTGAAGTTGACTGATGTGGTACTGGACAAGAGAATTCAGAGTTTGTCCTTGGGTTCTTCTTAGTAGAAGAGAGGCATAATTGCCCCTATCTTGTTTTCTGTATTGGTTGTGTGAAAGAGTGCGCAAATAATATTCTTATAACTAATGTATTTACCAAATTCTCTATAAAAATTAAGAAGATTGTTTGTTTACATTTTCACAACCTTTGTGCGTGTTACTTTTTTATTTTCATCATGTATTTCAACCACATAAATTCCTTGTGGTAGGTGTTCAATGTTGATCTTTGAAGAATCTTTAGAGCGTAAAATTACCCCCCCCTTTAAATTACTTATAATGACATTATAAACTCTCTTTAAACTTTCAATTGTAAACATCCTTTCGGTTGGATTAGGAAAAATATAAGGTTTTTGGCTAACAATTACATTTGCACAATCTAAATTGTTATATAAATTTTCACTAACAAAACGAATCATAGCATCCTCTGAAGCGCTTTCAAACTCCCACGGGACATGACCTGCGCCTTCAAAAACTAAATGGTGGTATTTATCAAAATCTTTAGCTTCCAAATGCTCTAATATAGCCCCGCCACCGCAAAGTTCCGGTAATGGTAAAAAAGGATAAGAAAAAGGGGGGCCACATAAATATTGAACTGTACGGTCTTTATCTCCGTGGCAAGAAATTAAAAGTTTGTCAAAATCTGATTCTGTAATAAAATTAAGATCGGTTATCCCTCCGGCAAGGCTTATTGCCCCTTTAACTTCACTTGAGTAACCTTCGTTTCCGCTATTTCCATTAACTCCTCCATTATTATTTAAAGCAACTAACAACAGAGAATCTCCAACTTCTTCTTCTTGCATAAAAGCTACGTGTAATGCCAATGCTCCACCAGCAGAATTTCCACCAAAATAGATCTGATTAGAATCGATATTATAAGGGTTTCCCTCAGCAATAGATTTTCTAAAATACCTAATAGCAGCTCGACTATCGCTAAAAGCTTTTGCAACTCCATTTAAGGCAGAGTATGCATCAAGAAAATCCGAAATCATCATTAATCGATAAGTTATAGAGGCAACAACATAACCACGTTTAGCGAAAGTGTTTCCTAATTTAACGATGGTTGGGTTTGTTTTGACCCCTCCAACAAAAGAGCCTCCGTGTGCAAGAATAAGTAGAGGGCGGTTTGTTTCCACATCACCAATAGGTTGATATATATCCACGTCTAAATCATAGACATCTGAATAAGTAACTGTTGTTACTGAAACCTCATTAAAAACTTCTTCCTGGTAACGGCCATCACATTGGGCCTGTGAAGCCGTAAAGTTAAATAGTATAATTACACATAGTAAAATGGGTCTCATTTTTCGAGAAATTTAAAATGAATTACAATCATGTACGACAAATACAATGCCATTGTTAAAGTTAAACATGACACCAAACTCAAACAAATCAATGAAAAACAAAAATACTCACGTAAAAACTTTCAATTTAGTTAACTTGTTTTAGTGTTTTGCGTGAAAATGGATTTTGCTGGTATAGCTCCGGAAAAAAGGGATCTAATGCTAAAGAAAAAGCGATCGTATTTGATTCATAATCACTCTTTGCAATCATTTTTACATATATATTTTTCAGTTCGCTCCAATGGTTATTCTCTATTTGAACGCTTTTGTTGATTTTGTCGTTGATTCCGCTTTTGATCCCGGGAGTAGTTGGAAAACCCATACCTTCGGATGAAGTAAAATTTGATCGATAAATGGTCTCTCCTTCTTCGCTTGAAACATAAATATAAATTTCCAGGTTTTCGTCTTCAGGGTTAGAGACATCGAAATTTAGTTTTAGGATGTTGGAGTCCTCAACAGACACAACAATGTTGTTAAGAGCATAGGCTTGGCTCTGCGCAGACAAATATCCCAATCCGGTAAAGAAAGCAGTTGCGATCAATGGTAGACAAAAAAAATTCATTTCACAATTAATAAAGTTAGTATGTACAAATTCAGCAGTGTGATATTAAACATATAGCTCACCGTGATAAATGTACGAATACATATACATATTAACAAAGATTAATAACTGTATATAGGTTATAAGTTTCTTAGAGCGTCTTATTATTGGAAATAAAAAAAGCAAGCAACCCGATAATTATCAGGGGTTACTTGCTTTTAGTGGAGGTCGGAACCGGATTCGAACCGGTGTAGACGGTTTTGCAGACCGCTGCCTAAGCCTCTCAGCCATCCGACCATTCATAAGGTTAGCAAATGTAACAATTTCAGGTGCTTTCGCAAACAATCTAAAGAGATTTTGAGAGCTTATCTACAGGCTTCCATCTCTACACTTACACGCTGTACATCACCCTGAATAGGGGCTTTATGCTTAACGACCACAACCTTAGACTTTTCTACAGAAGCGAATTCCCGCATCAATCGGTTAAGAATTCGCTGAGCAACATGTTCAATTAATTTTGAGCGGGTGCTCATTTCTTCTTGAACAATTCTGCTGATTGTAACGTAATCTATTGTATCCGACAAATTATCTGACTTTGCAGAAACAGAAAGGTCTGCCTTTACCTCAACAGTTACACTGAAGTCCGTTCCAATGACTCCCTCCTCCTCCATACAACCATGGTAGGCGTAACAACGAATATCTTCTACGCGAATGATTCCCACGGTTTACTTCTTTATGGTGTTTAAAGCAACGTCTATTCTTTTCAGCACCTCTTCTTTACCCAGTAAAGCGGCAATATCATTCATGGAGGCTCCGGCACCTAAGCCGGTAACCGACACTCGGAAACCGGGCATTACAGCACCAAAGCCTAATTCTTTAGCTTCTAAGAAGGATTTAAAACAGACGCCAATACTTTCGGCATCAAAAGATGGCAAAGCTTCCAATAAGGCTCGAAGTTCTTTGATGATCTCCGGAGTTTGTTCTTTCCATTTCTTCTTAATGGTTTTTTCATCATAAGAAGCTGGAGCCTCAAAGAAGTAACGCCCTTCTTTTAAAATGTCGTGAATAAAGGTAGCACGTTCTTTCATCAAGTCGCAAACCTGAGCGATGAAGGAATCTTCAGCATCAAGGTTCTCTTCTGCCAAGTAAGGCTTTAATTGAGCAGCCAATTCTTCGCCATTATGTTGACGCAGATACTGCTGATTGAACCATTTTGTTTTATCGAAATCGAATTTAGCTCCTGCTTTACCTACACGCTCTAATGAGAAGGCTTTAATAAGCTCTTCCATGGTGAAAAGCTCTTGAGCGGTACCCGGATTCCAGCCCAAAAAGGCCAACATATTGTTGAAAGCCTCTGGGTAATACCCCCTTTCTCTGTAACCTGAAGATTTTTCTCCTGTTTCCGGATTCGTCCAGTTCGTCGGGAATACGGGGAACCCTAAACGGTCTCCATCTCTTTTAGATAGTTTACCGTTTCCGTCAGGTTTTAAGATCAAAGGCAAGTGTGCAAACTTAGGCATTACTTCTTCCCACCCTAAATATCGGTATAACAAAACGTGTAAGGGTGCCGAGGGCAACCACTCTTCACCACGAATTACATGTGAGATTTTCATCAGGTAATCGTCTACCACATTTGCCAGGTGATAGGTTGGCATTCCATCTGACTTGAATAAAACTTTATCGTCGAGATTATTTGTGTTTACACTCACCCAACCACGAATAATATCTTCAAATTTTACATCTTCATTGCGGGGCATTTTAATACGGATCACATACTTGTCCCCGGCAGCCAAACGCTTTTGCACCTCCTCGGCAGGAAGTGTTAAAGAGTTTTTCATTCCACTACGTGTAACCGCATTGTATTGTGGCGAAGCCATTCCTGCAGCCTTCAAACGTTCACGCATTTCGGTTAATTCTTCAGGGGTATCGAATGCATAATACGCATACCCGGCCTCAATTAACTGATCAGCATATTGCTTGTACATAGGCTTTCGCTCCGATTGTCTGTAAGGACCATTTTCTCCACCAACGGATGCTCCTTCATCGATCGTCATCTGACACCATTTTAAAGCATCCACGACATAATCTTCTGCTCCGGGAACATAACGGGTTTGATCGGTATCTTCAATCCGAAGTAAAAAATCTCCACCGTGTTTTTTCGCAAACAGATAGTTGTAAAGAGCGGTTCTTACACCTCCCATATGCAAAGGCCCTGTAGGGCTTGGGGCAAATCGTACTCTTACACGTCGGTTTTCCATCTTTATGACAACAATTTAAGAAGGCGAAATTACGAATTATTAAGTTGAAGATTTAAGAATAAAAGTTGAAAGTTGAAATTAGACTTATTTCAATTTTACAAGAAGAGAGAAAAATTTTCAATGATAATAGCCTGTATGAAACGGTTGTCGGTACAAAAGATTAAATTTTCAATCTTTGACTTTAAACTTTAAACTTACATAGAATACTGTATTTTTGTCTTATGCAAGATGCTTATTCTTTATTGGTCAAAAAGTTAAGAGCTTTTACACAGAAGTATTATCAAAATCTGTTGATCAGAGGTTTGATATTGTGTTTTAGCTCTATTGCTTTAGGTTTTATAGCCTTTGCCGTGCTTGAGCATTATGGGCGGTTCGGAGTAGAAGCAAGAACGATTTTGTTTTGGGCTTTTGTTATTATATCTAAATCTATCTTCTTTTTTTGGGTGCTAAGGCCCATATTTAAGCTAGCTAAATTAGGCAAACGATTAAGCGACGATGAGGCAGCAAAAATTATAGGAAAACACTTTCCGGATGTTGCAGATAAACTGCTAAATGTTATCCAGCTTAAAAAACAAAGTAGTAGCCATATAGCTTTGCTTGAGGCCGGCATCAATCAAAAAGCACTAGAATTAAAACCTATACCCTTCGTTAAAGCGGTCAACTTTTCGGAGAATAGACGTTTTATAAAATATGCCCTTATTCCCTTGTTTGTTTTTGCCGGGCTATATGCTGCCAATCGCGAAGAAATGCTTACAGAAAGCACTGTTCGAATTCTGAATTACAAAACAAAATACATTCCTCCGACCCCTTTTGACTTTGTTATTCTGAATGAAACTTTGGAATGCATTCAGCATCAGGATTATAAATTAACAATTCAGTTAAGGGGAGATGAAATACCTACAGATGCATACATAGAATTAAGTGGCTTGCCGATCAAAATGAAAAAGCGGATGGATCATGTTTTTGAGTACGATTTCAGGAACATTCAAAAAAGTCAAAGCTTTATATTAAATGCGGGAGGTGTTTACTCAGGCAGGCAAAACTTAAATGTTTTAGCAGCACCCTCCTTAGTTAATTTTGAGTTATACCTTGATTACCCGCCTTACCTTGGAAAAAAAGAAGAAAGACTTCAAAATATTGGTGAAGTATTGGTTCCGGAAGGGACTAAGGTAAGCTGGGATTTTTTTACCGAAAACACGGATTATTTTGATATTTTTTGGAATAAAGAGAAGTTAAGCATGGTTCAAGAGGCTCCAAATCATTTTAGCTTTTTCCATGAAGCATCGACATCGGCAAACTATACATTACTGCCCTTTAACACCAAAGTTCCTACGCTCGATTCCGTAAACTACAATTTTAAAGTAGTTAAAGACGGTTATCCGATCGTAGACGCTTCAGAAGTGGTGGATTCTACTCAATTAAAGATGCGTTATTTTAAAGGGCAGATTAAAGATGACTACGGATTTAACAAGCTTCAGTTTGTGATTAAAAAGTTGAGCAACAACCGGGACAGCATTCTACCAATTCAAATCAATAAAGAACTTAACCTGGATAATTTCTTTTTTATTTTCGACATGAATGAGCTTGACGTTAAAGAAGAAGAATCTTTGGAATACTATTTTGAAGTTTATGATAATGATGCGGTAAACGGCTCTAAAAAAAGTCAAAGCAGGATTTTTGAGTTTAAAGCCCCAAGCTTTGAAGAGCTTCAGGAGCAACAAGCGGAAAAAACAGATGTTTTAAAAAAACAACTGGAAAACAATGTTGAGCTTGCTAAAGAATTGCAGGAGGAATTTGAAAAACTTCGCATGAAGTTGTTAAATAAAGAAGAGTTGACTTGGGAGGACAAGCAGCAGGTAAATGAGATTCTTGAAAAGCAGAAAAAACTAGAAAAAAATATTGAGCAGATTTCTCAAAAAAATAAAGAGAAAAACGCAATGATGAATGAGTTTACAGAACAGGATAAACGCATCTTAGAAAAGCAAAAACAACTCGAAGAATTAATGGATGAGTTGGTGTCAGATGAAATGCGGGAACTTTTTGATGAGATGGAGAAACTCATGGAAGAGATGAATACGGATGAGTGGATGGAGAAGCTTGAGGAGCTTCAAATGAGCAATGAAGATCTCGAAAAAGAGTTGGATCGAAACTTAGAGATGCTAAAGAAGTTTGAGTTCGAACAAGGCTTAGAAGAAAGTTTGGACAAGCTACATGAACTTAAAAACAAACAAGAAGAATTAAAAGAAGCAAATGACAAAAAAACCAAGCCACAGGAGGCGATTAGCGAAGAGCAAAAAGAGCTCAAAGAGGGGTTTGAAAAACTGTCGGAGAAATTGGACGACCTTCATAAAAAAAATGAAGAATTAGAGAAAAAAGGACCTCTAGATAACACGCAGGAGCTTCAGGAATCTATTCATCAGCAGATTCAGGAAAGTCAGGAGAATTCTGAAAATAATAAGCGTAAAAAAACGTCTCAATCTCAGCAAAAGGCGCTTGATGAAATGGAGGAGTTGATGCGGAAATTACAAGAAGCACAACAGCAATCCGGAGAAAATGGCCCTGCAGAAGATATGGATGCATTGCGACAGATACTGGAAAATTTAATTGATCTTTCCATAGAAGAAGAAGATTTATTGACTGACTTATCAGAGACAAACAAAAATGATCCGGAATATGTTTCTCTCATTCATTGGCAAAATAAGCTAGGTGATGATTCTAAAATTTTGGAAGATTCTCTTTATGCATTAAGCAGGCGTCAGGTACAGATAAAAGCAACGATCAACAGAGAGATGAGTGCGATTAACAATAATATCCAAAAATCATTAGATAACATGTCTGAGCGCGAATCAATGAAGGCGCTTACCCAACAACAATTGGTTATGACCTCTGCCAACAATTTGGCCTTAATGCTAAGTGATGTTTTACAGGCCATGCAGGAAGATCTGGGGAAAAACAGACAGGGCCAACAACAATGTAATAAGCCGGGATCCAGAACCCCTTCTCCCGGCGATCTAAAGAAAATGCAGGAGCAGTTGAAAAAACAGCTTGAGCAAATGAAAAAAGGGAATGAGAATGGAAAAAACCCTAAAGCTAAATCAGGTCAGGGTAAAGGTTTGGCCAAAATGATGAGGCGCCAGGAAATGATCCGTCAACAGTTAGAAAAACTGGCCGAAAAACTGGAAGAACCTGAACATGGGAGAGCAAAAGGCTTACGTAATGCTATCGATATGATGGAAAAGACGGAGGAGGATATTGTAAATGATCATATTACTCAGGAAACACTTGACCGTCAACGACAAATCATTTTACAACTTCTTGAAGCTGAAAAGGCAGAGCAAGAAAGGGATAAAGAGAAAAAAAGAGAGGCAAAAGAAGCACAACAGTATCCACATCAGGTACAGGATATTTTAGAGGAATATCAACGAAAGAAACTCAAACAAGCAGAATTAATCAAAACAATTCCGCCTAAACTGAGGCCGTATTACAAAGAGAAGGTTAAAGAATATTTTCAAAACATGGAGAAAAACTAATGGATAAATCTCAAATTGAATTTCATTCTGAATGCGATTTTGAATTAAAAAATCAACAAGATATTGTAAGTTGGATGAATACAATCGCAAAGGAGGAAGGTAAGCATATTGGCGTTTTAAATTATATCTTTTGTGACGATGAATATCTTCATAAGATAAATGTGGAATTCTTAGACCATGACACGTATACGGACATCATCACTTTTGATTACTGTGTAGGTGATGAGCTTATTAGTGATATTTATGTTAGTGTTGAAAGGGTAAAGGAAAACGCCCCTGAATTTAGCAATTCCTTTGAAGAGGAATTACACAGAGTTCTTGTACACGGCTTATTACACCTTTGTGGCTATAAAGATAAAAGCGTGGATGATGACGCTGTCATGCGAAAAAAAGAGAATTATTACTTATCTTTGCGCGCTTAAAACCTTGATATTCAGACACTAAAAGCAGAGAGCTATTGTTCTGATTTTCAACAACTTAAAATGTTCCACGTGGAACAATGCCTATGTTTCAAGGAGAATACGATGTAATAGTGGTTGGTGCTGGTCACGCAGGTTGTGAGGCAGCAGCAGTAGCAGCTAATCTGGGAGCTAAAACCTTGTTGGCTACGATGAATATGGATACCATTGCCCAGATGTCATGCAATCCGGCTATGGGCGGTGTTGCTAAAGGTCAAATTGTACGAGAAATAGATGCCTTGGGCGGATATTCAGCTTTGGTGACAGATGAAACCATGATTCAGTTTAAGATGTTGAATCAGTCAAAAGGACCGGCTATGTGGAGTCCGAGAGCTCAATCAGACCGCATGCTTTTTTCTAAAAAATGGCGCATGGTTCTAGAGGGGTTGGACCACTTGGATTTTTGGCAGGAGATGATTGTTGGATTGTTGGTTGAAGATGGTGAAATAAAGGGGGTGCGAACAAGCTTAGGAATCGAATTCAAAGCTAAAAATGTGATCCTTACGAATGGGACTTTTCTTAATGGCTTGATTCATATTGGAGAGAAAAATTTTGGTGGTGGCCGGGCGGCCGAAAGAGCCTCTACAGGAATTACTGCCGAATTGGAAGCGCTTGGGTTTGAATCGGGGCGAATGAAAACCGGAACGCCTCCACGCGTTGACGGAAGAACCTTGGATTATTCTAAAATGGAAGAACAACCCGGAGATGATGAAGTGGTTGGGTTTTCGTACATGCCGACAAAGAAACCATCAGAACAAAGATCTTGCTATATTACCTATACTTCAGAAGAGGTGCATGACATCTTACGTGCCGGCTTTGAAAAATCACCGATGTTCCAGGGTAGAATACAGGGTTTAGGACCCAGGTATTGTCCGTCTATTGAAGATAAAATTACCCGTTTTGCAGACAAAAACAGACATCAGATCTTTGTGGAGCCGGAAGGTTGGGATACCTGCGAAATTTATGTAAATGGCTTTTCCACCTCGCTGCCTGAAGACGTGCAAATGGAGGCACTTCAAAAAATTCCAGGTTTTGAAAAGGCTAAAATGTTTCGCCCGGGATACGCTATAGAATATGACTACTTCCCTCCTACTCAATTACAGCATACACTGGAAACAAAATTAGTAAAAGGGCTTTATTTTGCAGGTCAAATCAACGGAACAACCGGTTATGAAGAGGCTGCTTGTCAGGGATTAATGGCAGGAGTAAATGCAGCGCTTAGAAGTCAGGAAAAAGAACCATTCATACTAAGCAGGTCTGAAGCTTATATTGGGGTTTTAATAGACGATCTTATTACCAAGGGAACAGAAGAGCCTTATCGTATGTTTACGTCTAGAGCAGAGTACAGAATTTTACTTCGTCAGGATAATGCTGATATTAGACTTACGAAGAAAGGATATGAATTAGGTTTGGTAAAACAAGATCGATTGGATCGGCTTAATGATAAACTGGCGTATATAGAAAAGTTAAAGAAGTTTTTGAGTGCAACGCCTGCAATTCCCGAGGAAATGAACCCTGTTTTAGAGCGTTTGGGTTCTTCTAAAATTGCTCAAAAGATCAAGCTTATTAAAATTATGTCCAGACCGCAGGTTAATTTTAATGCTATAGAATCCATAGAGTCTATTCAAAGCTTCTTAAACGAAAATGGAACCGACGCTGAGGCGATTGAGCAAACACTTATTCAAATAAAATACAGCGGTTATATTCATCGTGAAAAAGAAAATGCGGAAAAAATCACACGTCTGGAAAACATTTCCATTCCTTCAGATTTTGAATACCGTAAATTAGCTTCGCTTTCTTCGGAAGCTAAACAAAAGCTGGAGGCGATTCAACCAAAAACAATTGCACATGCCGGAAGAATTTCGGGGGTGTCTCCTGCAGATATTTCGGTATTGTTAGTTTACATGGGGCGATAGTTCCACGTGGAACTATCAAATGAAAAGAAGGCTGACCTTCTTTTTTGCCCAAAAGCTATTTTAATGCGTTTTAAGAGCGGTGCTGATGTTTTGAGGTGAAAACACCTTAGAGTCGTGTCAAAGTAGTCTTAGGGTGCACGCCTGAAGCTCTTTTTTTGAGAAATCTTTAGTTTATTCAACGATTAATTTTGATTGTTGAACCGTTCCATCTTCTGTGGTCATCTGTAAGAAATAAAGGCCTCTTTTCCAAGAAGAACAATTTATAACATGCTCATTTTCAGATGTTTGATGTGATAAAACGTTAGAACCAAGAATGTTAAAGACTTGAATTTCAGTATTTTTCACATTTTTCACAGAAAAATAATTTGTTGCCGGATTGGGGTAAACGGTCATTTCATTTTTCGATTCAGACAAACCTACTTCATATTCTGAGAAAGAAATATTGTCAACGTAATAGAAGTCTGCTTCATCATCTTTATCACTTGGATATAAATTGAGAGCAGCAAGCTTCGTACTTGAAGATACCGTCTGATTCATGGATCCTTCCGACCAAACCCAACTTAATATAAAGTTTCCATCAAGCGTCAAGCGAGCTTCATTATTATCAATGTCAACATCAACTTTGACCTCAAACCACGAACCGACAGGATGCCTAAAATTACTGCTTAACACTCCGCTTCCAACAGTTAAATACCCAAAACCTGTTTGAAAAAAATGAACCTGAACGGCCCAGTTTGATGCTTCAGAATCAAATTCATGAAGCAAATTAAAATAAGCTCCATACTCCGGTTCAATTCGCATCATATAGGATAAGATCCACCTGCCTGAAGTTTGGTCTCCAAGGGGCAGTACCACGTCCGTTGAGCCACCCGAAACAAGTTTAATGGAGTTGTTTGCACTGTATGAATGCTCGTTGTTAATGAGCACGTCTTCAGCCCCTCCTGGGCTGTTGTTCCAGGTGGTCCACAAACCATTTGATTCTGTGCCAAGATATTCTCCAACCTTATAATTATCAAAGTTATCGTAAATAGGTTGTGACCAACAAAAATTTATTGCCGAGAAACATGAAATAATAACAAGGAGTAGTTTTTTCATTTTATAAGATACTAATTCGTTTCGAAATTTACATAAAAAGGACTGAAAAGCAAAACACATATAGGTATGTATTAAAGTCCATTTTTATTAGTAAAGCCCACTATTAGTTAGATCACGGCTTAAGTTTTTGCTGCGTTTTTTGTTAATAGTAAATGCAAGAACAAGGATATAAATTAAGAGCATTAATAAAAAAACCACCCCAAAAAGGAGTGGTAAAAAAAGGTGTGACCCCGGAGGGATTCGAACCCCCAACCGTCAGAGCCGAAATCTGATATTCTATCCAGTTGAACTACGGAGCCATTTGCAGCAAATATATTATTTTTACTGTCGAAGCGTTCTATATTCGACCTAAATTTAGCAAATGAAAAAGATAGTTTTTTTTAGTGTATTTATGTGTTTTATATATTCTAATGCACAAAGTCTTAAAGTTGGTGAATGGCGAGACCATTTATCCTATAAAAGTGCTTATGATGTGTGTCGGATAGACCATAAAATTTATACATCAACCGATAGAGCCCTTTTTGTTTACAACACAGAAGATCATAGTGTAGAAAGAATAAATACGCTTAACGGATTATCTGACACCGGAGTAAGCTGTATTGAAGGCGATGGTAAGACCGTAATTATTGCTTATGAAAATGGAAATATTGATCTGATACAAGGATCAAAAACAGTTAATTTACCCGACATAAAAAGAGCATCGCTTGTAGGCAATAAAAGAATAAATCATATTGACATTGTAAAAGAGCTTGCTTACTTGTCCTGCGGATTTGGAATTGTAGTTTTAGATTTGGAGAAACAAGAAATAAAAGACTCCTATTTTATTGGAGAGAATGGGGGGCATATAAACATCCTTTCCACAAAACAGGTCCATAATTCAATCTATGCAGCCACAGAAAGTGGTATTTATAGTGCAAATCTGGATCAAACTAATCTTGCTAATTTTGAAGTATGGGAAAAATTAAATTTCCACACACAATCAAGAGTTGATTTATTAGAATCGTTTAATGATTTGTTATTTGCTAATTTTCAGGGTGCAAGTTTTAACACAGACACACTTTACAGTTTTGATGGAAATAATTGGGAGGTTTTCAATCAGGGATACTCAAACGTATCTTTAAAGTCTCTAGACGAACATCTTATTATTACGAGGCGTTTTGGGGTTGTAGTATACGATCATCAGCTTAATCAAACCCGCCATTTATCAAGCAGTGTTTTTGATGAAGAAAAGATCGATTTCAGAGCCTGCCTATTTACCGGGGATAATGAATATTGGATTGCAGATACGCATAATGGCTTATTACATTATCATAAGGGCTTTTCGGAGTCGATAAAACCAAGTGGTCCCTTTCATTCAGATGTGGTGCAGATAAAAAATTTCGGAGATGAAATTTGGTTGGCACATGGAGCTAAAAATGAGAATTGGGCTCCTGCCTGGACCAAAAGAGAGTTGTCAATTTTAAATACGGATGACTGGTCTTCGACAAATGATTTCATAGAGCATCAATTTGATGATGTGGTAGCCATAAACCAACGCGCGGGAGTTACTTATGCGGCGAGCTGGCATGATGGACTTGCAAAAATGAGTGGAAAAGAAATAGAAATGATTTATAACGAAACGAATAGTTCCCTTCAAAAAAGAGCAAATCACGAAGACTGGATAAACATTGGCGATATTCAATTTGATCGTGATGGAAATATGTGGTGTACAAATTCACAAACTTTTGAGCCCTTATCGGTTCAATATACGAATGGTGAATGGGAGTCTTTCTCTCTGGGAAGTAGTGTTATGGAGAGTCAAAATATTGCTAAAATGCTCATCGACCAAAACGATCAAAAGTGGGTACAATTGAAAAATAATGGTATTGTTGTATTTGACGAAAAAAGATCCGGAGTTAAAACGCGAAAACTTACGAATGGTGAAAGTTCGGGAAATCTTGCTTCTGATCGGGTTTTTTCTTTTGCGGAGGATTTAGAGGGTGAAATATGGGTGGGAACAGATAACGGTGTGAGTGTTTTTTATAATCCGGAAGATATTTTTGAAGGAGAAAATGCATCAAAAATTTTGGTTACTTTAGATGGTCATAATACTTATTTGTTAGATGGGCAGCGTGTAAATGATATTGAAATTGATGGAGCCAACAGAAAGTGGTTTGCTATGAATAATAGCGGTGTTATTGTGACTTCTGAAAATGGTACTGAGGAGATACATCATTTTACATCAGAAAATAGCCCACTGTTTTCCAATAAAGTTGTGGATATTGAAATTAATGATGTTACAGGAGAAGTTTTCTTTGCAACAGATAAAGGATTAATCTCTTTTCGGTCTGCAGCGACTAAAGGAAATGACGATTTCTCGGATGTACTGGTGTTTCCAAATCCGGTTAAACCCGATTATGATGGACCAATAACGATTAAAGGATTAATTACAGATGCTATCGTTAAAATTACTGACATTAGTGGGAATTTAATTTACGAAACGGTAGCCCTTGGGGGGCAAGCTGTTTGGGACGGGAAGTCCTTCGAAGGAAAAAAGGCGCATACAGGAGTATATCTTATCTTTTGCTCCGATGAAGACGGAAACATGACTCACGTTACGAAGCTCTTATTTGTTAGAGGATAATGCATCAATCCAGAGCCATAGTCCTGCAACAAATTAAGTATTCGGAAACGAGTCTTATATTAAAAATCTACACAGAAAAGGAAGGCTTGCTCTCCTTTATCGCTAAAGGTGTAAGAGGAAAAAAAGGAAAACTTCGATCTGCTCAATTTCAGGCACTCAATCTCTTAGACTTAAGTTACAAAGAAGCTAAAAAGTCGCAGTTAAGACACATTGTTGACCTAAAGATATCAGAACCCTTTACAGATTTGCTTTTTAATCCCATAAAACGTTCAATAGCCTTATTTATGGCAGAGCTTATTCAACATTGTATCAGAGAGGAGGAATCCAATCCCGAACTTTTTCAGTTTTTATATTCTTCTATTCATTGGCTCGACTTAAGTCAGGTTAATTGCAGCCATTTTCATCTTTTATTTATGATGAAATTTACGAAACATCTTGGTTTTTATCCTATGATTGAGGGGGGTGATCAAGCTGATTATTTCGATTTACAACAAGGTGTTTTTTCTAGATATAAACCTTTACATGCTTATTACATAGATTCTGAAGACTTGAGTGCCTGGAAAGAATTGATCAATTGTAAACTGGAAACTCTTGATAATTTGATATTTTCTAACGTCCTTAAAAGAAAATTGGTACAGGCTTTGATGATTTATTATAAATTGCATTTGATTCATTTTAAAGAATTGAATTCGCATCATATTTTGAACATGGTATTTAACGATGAATAAACTGGTTTACATAATGACCTTTTTGTCTTTTATTTCTGGGCTTGTTGTGGCTCAGGAACTTAGAATTGTTGACGAATTGGGTAGTTCGATTAGAGAAGTGCACCTTGTGAATAACGATGCAAGTGTTCATGCTTTTACCGATAAAAATGGATATGTGGACTTAAGTATATTCACTGATGATGATGTAATCAATATCAATCATTCAGGATTTTTAAGTATTTCATTAAGTAAAAAGGAGATAGACGCTTTGGGCAACCAAATCACATTAATTTTCGACTCAGAAACGATTGGCGAGGTAATCCTTTTAACACGTATCAGTGATGAAAATTTAAAAACTACAGCGGATCGAAGGGTAATTTTACACGCTAAAGAAATAGAGCGATTAAATGCGCAAACGACAGCGGAATTACTTGAAAAAAGAGCAGGAATTAATGTTCAAAAAAGTCAGATGGGTGGCGGAAGCCCCGTAATCAGAGGTTTTGAGGCTAACAGGGTGTTATTGGTAGTTGACGGCGTGCGTTTAAATAATGCAATTTATAGAGGGGGGCATTTACAAAATATTATATCTGTAGATAATGCATCCTTAGAACGAGTAGATATTATTTTTGGTCCCGGTAGCTCTGAATTTGGTAGTGATGCATTAGGGGGAATTATCCATATGCAAACGAAACGACCTAAATTTACGGAAAGCTCAAAATTTTCTCACGCTTACACTTCGCGCTATGCTACTGCCAATAAAGGGATAAGCAATCATTATGACATGCAGTATACAGGGCTTGGCTATGCTTTGTACACTTCTCTTTCTCAAAGCGATTTCGACGATTTACGTATGGGAGCAAATCGAACTCACGGTTATGCAGACTGGGGTAAAGTCGATCACCATATTGAAGATGGGGTGCAAGTAGTGAATGAAAATCCAAACGTCCAGAAAAACACGGGCTACTCTCAAACCGATGTAATGCAAAAAGTCATCTTGAAACTGGACCCCAACTGGACACTTACAGGTAATTTTCAATACTCTAACAGCTCAGAGATCCCTCGCTTTGACAAGCTCAACGATTATATGCCTGTTGAATATGATAGCTTAAAATATTCTATGTGGAATTATGGGCCACAAAAAAGATATTTTTCATCCATACAGTTGGATCATTCTCTGAACACAAGGTTCATGGATTCTGCTCAATTCATTTTTGGATATCAGGATGTGTACGAATCCAGGCATGTTCAGAAAGCCGGTACTGATGAACGAGTAGACCGGCATGAAAATGTTGATATTTATAGTATGAACATGAATTTTAGAAAGCAAAATTTACATTACGGCATCGAGTATTATTACAATGATGTTCGTTCAAAAGCATTTCTTACAAATGATAGAACGGTTCACGCTCCGTATGCCCAAACTCGCTATCCTAATGGCGGATCATCAATGAGTTCCTGGGCAGGATACGTGTCTTACAGGAAGAAATATAGTGAACAATTATCACTAAATTCCGGAATTCGGTATACACAAAATAAATTGGATGCACGATTCCATAGTACTCCTGATTGGAGCCTTCCTTTTGAAAACATTTCATACAACTACCAGGCCTTAACCGGAAATTTAAGCCTTGTTTATCACCCAAACGATTCGTGGAAAATTGCAAGTATTGTATCAACAGGTTTTCAAGCTCCAAATATAGATGACACAGGAAAACTATTTTACAAAAGCAGCATTCTTACCATCCCGAATTTCAACTTAGAACCGGAATATGCTAAAACGATAGAATTAAATATTACCAAAAACATTAATAATCGCATCTTAATAAATGGAAATGCATATTATACGCACATTGATGATGTGATTATGAAGGTTAACCTGGATTCATTAGTTTGGAAAATAGACCCCGATCCTACGGAAGTATTTTCACAGATAAAAACAAACATGAACACGGGGCAAGCTGAAATTTATGGTGCTACTGCAAGTGTTTCAATGCGCATTGCCAGCAGCTACACATTTGAAACGGATTACACGATTATAAAGGGTCGAAATATTGATAACGACCTCCCTTTTACCCATATACCTCCTGGTTTTGGTAAAACAGCTTTGTATGCTGATTTTGATGATTGGAGAGTTTCTTGTTTTGTTTTGTACAATGGGAGAAAGTCTATTGATGAGTACGATATAGAATCCGGAACGGATAACGAAGAAGAATCTCCGATTGAATGGGTCTTAACTAATGAGGGGAATTGGATTAAGGAATATCAGGGAACCCCTGCTTGGTATACGTTTAATCTGAGTGCTATGTACCGCTTATCAGAGGATTTCACGGTACAAATGGCTCTTGAGAATATTCTTGATCATCATTATAAAACCTTTGCCTCCGGCCTCTCAGCCTCGGGTAGGAATTTAATTTTAACATTTAGAGCGAAATTCTAAATGACTTTATATAAAATAGTACCAGTTTTGAGATAAAAGGTTATTCATACTTCCAGCGTCTTAAAAAAGTTTTTTATTTCAGTTTAATATTGGAAAGCATTGATTCCAGCTCAAGAACATGTGAACGTTTTCGTTCGCTTGGGCAGTAGATAAAACCTTCTGCATAGACGATTTTCTGATTTTTTTCGTCGAGAATAGCATAAGCGATGTAAGGACCGCCTAAAAAACCGTTTACCATGGTCCACAAGCCTTTGGTTTGAATCGTGTAAGGGCCTTCTTTTATGATGTTATAATCCGGATCATAGATCATTTCCGTAGCCATAAAGGATTGTGGTCTAGCCCCCTCTACATGTGTCCTACCTAGAGAATCTCGGAGTTGTATTAAACCTTTTTTACTTAATTGATTAGCGTTGTAATAATCTTTGGTATGAATATATAAATTGGAAATGATATTTACTTTAGGGTGGTCTCTGCGAAGCCAAATAAAATTTTTTTCAGCCGCAGCTATTTGATAGCCTTTGGGAATGGTTATGTTTATTCCATATGCCTTCTGCAGCTGCTTTTCTATTTCCTTTTCAGCGGTGCGCTTAAGTTTTTCTAATCGTCTTTGTTGATCCTTCTCTAAAAACCAGGATCTGATTTCATAAACGTGATCTTTCAGACTTTGTGCTAATTGCTCCTCTGTTTCGTGCATCATGTGCACGTATAACTGATTTTTAGCCCATTTCTGCTCTTTTCTCTCTACAGAACCCCTATCACCTACCGACAGCCACAAGATGTTTTTATGTGTTTTAAAAATGCTTGAGAAGTCTCTTGGTCTAATGGCATAAAGATCAAAGAGTGCTTCTTGTTGAGGAATTGCCGGAATATTTTCTTGAAATACGGATTTTAAAATGGTTCCAACTTCTCCTTTCCATGCCTCATCAGAAATGACGATAACCAGCTCGGATAAATTCCCTGTACTTGGAGGTAAAATAGTCCGTGTTTCTGCCGGCCGGCTTTTATTATCAGGGTTTTTATGACAAGAAAAAAAGCAGAGCGAGAAACATAAGATGAAAAGAAACGATTGTAGTTTCATGATATTATTTTATACGTAATCCGGGCGAACATACAAGATGAGCCTCTGCCCCACTCTAATATTATCGTTCTTTAAATTATTCCATTGTCGGATTTTCTTTACAGAACAACCATAGCGCAAGGCGATTTTTCCAAGATATTCGCCGCTCTTTACTTTATAAACGATGCGTTCATCTTGTTCGGTATATTTTGGATAACTTTTTTGTTTTTGATTGTTTAATTCGATGAAATGTGCGTATATCTCTTTTTCGTTGGCCACAAAAACGCCCATTTTATGGATGGGTAAAGTGAGGTAATACCTTCGGGTTTTTAGATTTGGAATCACGTTGATCTTATAAGACGGATTTAAGAATTCCAATTCGCTCATTGGCATATCCAGTGATGCGGCAAGGTATTCGAAGTCAATCTGATATTTTACCTCAACAGTGTCTGTTTCATAGTATGAAAGCCGCGGCTTTTCTGCGGAAATTTCGTGCTCTTGAGCATAGTTCATCGCATAACAAACGGCAATAAATGCAGGCACATAACTCCTCGTTTCTTTAGGTAAATAACGCCGAATGCGCCAATAATTTTTGAGGCCTCCTGAGCGTCTTATAGCCTTGTTTACATTTCCTCTTCCCGAATTGTAGGAAGCCAATACCAAAGACCAATCCCCATACACCGCATAAGATTGTTTAAAAAATCGGCATGCAGCCACGGTAGCTCGATAAGGATCCATTCGCTCGTCCACATAGGAACTTACCTTTAAGTCGTATTCCCTACCGGTGTTGTACATAAATTGCCACAAGCCGGTTGCTCCGGCCCATGATTTAGCACGTGGATTTAGTGCAGATTCAACAATGGCAAGGTATTTTAGTTCGAGGGGTAAATTGAATTGGTCGAGTACTTCTTCAAACATCGGAAAGTAGTATTCCGCCAGCCCCATCATTCGTGACAGCTGAGCGCGTCTTTGTTTGGTGTAGACCTTGATGTACTGTTTCACGTAGGGATTAAACACCAAATCTATAGGCGATTTTGCGTCTAAACTGCGAATACGTAAATCGTAAATACTATCTGAAAATTCAGGAATTGTTGTTAGACCCGAAAGAATGTCTAAGTCAAAAAGCTCTTCGGTAGAAGCGTAATTTGCCAGGAGAACGCTATCAAAATAAGCGACCATTGGGTCGTCGGTAAAAGCAACTTTCAAGCTATCTTTATTTTTATCGGGATCCTTATGTGCCGAAGCCACCTGACTAAGGCTGATAAGCGATAAAAATAGAAACCTGAATAGTTTGTTCATTTTAGTTTTTGGAATTCATCAAAAGTTTAGAAAAAGTAAAAAGGGCTTCTTCTTTAAACGAAGCGGCCATTAACTGAACGCCAATAGGCATATTTTCTGAAGAGTTCCACAAGGGTAAAGAAATCGCAGGAATACCTGCTAAGTTGGCATGTACCGTGTAAATATCTTCTAGATAAACGACTGTTGGGTCTTCATTTTTAACGCCTATTTCAAAGGCAGTACTTGGGGTGGTAGGCATCAAAATAAAATCATAATCTTTTAAGATTTCTTCGGTCCTATCCTGAATAAGTCTACGAACACGTTGAGCTTTGGTATAATAGGCATCGTAGTAGCCGGAGCTCAATACGAAAGTTCCTAACATGATCCTACGTTTTACTTCTTCCCCAAAACCTTCTGTTCTCGAAAGTTTATATGTGCTTTCTATGTCGTGGGCGTTTGGGCTTCTGTAGCCATAGTGAGCGCCATCAAATCGAGCTAGATTTGAGGATGCTTCAGCTGTTGTAAGAACATAGTAGCTAGGCACAATAACATCCAAGTAGGGAAATTTTTGTTCTTCTACGGTATGCCCCTGAGCTTTTAGATCGCTTATGAGTTTTAAAAAGTTCTCTTTGATCTCCGGGTTTAAGCCCGGGCTTTCAATATACTCTTTCAAATAAGCAATTTTCTTTTTCCCGGCCGGGATTTTAGCCTTGCTATAAGGCGTGACAGGCACAGAAGAACTCGTAGAGTCGTTTGGATCTACTCCGGCAATTATTTCGGTAACCAAAGCGGCATCTTCAATAGATTTTGCTAAAGGACCGATTTGGTCAAATGAAGAGGCATAGGCAATTAAACCAAAGCGCGAAACACGTGCATAGGTTGGTTTCATTCCAATAACGCCGCAAAAAGCTGCCGGCTGCCGAATAGAACCTCCGGTATCACTTCCCAATGCAACCTGACACAGGTCTGCCGCAACAGCTGCCGCCGAACCTCCTGAAGACCCTCCCGCAACGGTTTTGGGATCGCATGGGTTTTTAACCGGGCCGTAGGTCGATGTTTCGTTGGCAGATCCCATGGCGAATTCATCACAATTTACCCGCCCAATGATAATCGCATCTTCCTCTAACAGGCGTTCTACGACGGTTGCACTGTATAAAGATTTGAATCCCTCAAGAATTTTAGAGGAAGCGGAAACTTTGTGACCTTCAAAACAAATATTGTCTTTTAATGCAATGACCATTCCTGCCAATTTGCCGGCGGTACCTGCTTGTAGTTTTTCATCTACTTTTTTTGCTCTTGATATCGCTTCATCAGTAAAAACCTCTATGTAAATGTTAAGGTCTTTATGCTTGTCAATACGCTCGAGATAGTAATCTACCAAAGACTGGCAGCTTGTAGAACCCGAATGAATGGATTCCCGGATCTCACTTAGAGAAGTAAAGTTCTTCAAGGTGTTGGTTTTTTTTGGCTTATTTTTCTTCGTTGTCGATTTTGTCTTTTTCGTCTTTCGCGGCGTCTTTAAA
>Ga0207964_1000150_pt1 | contig 23476 bp, 19 predicted proteins | sample Knorr_S23_td_250_FD_185608 | JGI IMG/M metagenome (GOLD analysis project Ga0207964, IMG submission 185608) | Marine microbial communities from Southern Atlantic Ocean transect - Knorr_S23_td_250_ad_251m_LV_A (SPAdes) (version 2) | ecosystem: Environmental > Aquatic > Marine > Oceanic | place...
AATAAAGTGTATTCGTCTGCACGGACAAACCCAACGATACAATCACAAGTACATTGGCTTAGGTGCTCGCCTCGATACGCTTCAGGCCTCCGTATTACTCGTAAAATTAAAAAGATACGAGGAGGACGTTAAAAGACGGCAAGAGGTCGCAAATCGTTACCATAAATTACTTCAAAACAATTTGAATACACCCCAAATAAACAAGGAAAACACCTCGGTGTGGGCCCAATATTCCATCCGCCTAACTTCAAGAGATGAAGTACAGAAAAAATTACAGGAAAAGGGAGTCCCGACTTCGGTTCACTATCCAAAGCCCATGCATTTGCAAGAATGCTTTGAATACTTAGGGTATAAAAAAGGTGATTTTCCAGTGAGTGAAACCGTTTCCAAAGAAATCATTAGTTTGCCTATGAACCCTTACATCAGCCCTGAAGAGCAAGAGTACGTTTGCAACGAATTGAAAAAGCTACTATGAAAAACTTCGCACTACTAGGAGCATCAGGTTTTGTGGCTCCGAGACATCTGAAAGCAATACAAGATACCGGAAATCAACTGATTGCGGCCTTAGACCCCTTTGACAGTGTAGGAATTATCGACAGTTACTTCCCAAAGGCCAACTTTTTTGTAGAACCCGAACGTTTTGATCGCTACCTCGAAAAACGTAAGTATGAGGATGGCTTGACGCTAGATTACTTTAGCATTTGTACGCCCAATCACCTTCATGATGCGCACATTCGTATGGCGCTCCGACGAGGTGCCGATGCCATTTGTGAAAAACCTTTGGTCTTGAATCCTTGGAACATAGATGCACTAGAAAAAATAGAACAAGAATCAGGACAAAAGGTATGGAACGTCTTGCAACTGAGAGTTCACCCAAGCATCATCGCTCTGAAGAAAAAAGTTGACGCAGCGCCCAAAAACAAAATCTTTGATGTGGATCTGACCTACCTCACTTCAAGAGGAAACTGGTACTACACCTCGTGGAAAGGAAAAGAAGAAAAATCAGGGGGTATTGCCACAAATATTGGCGTTCACTTTTACGATATGTTGGCTTGGGTATTTGGAAATGTGAAACAAAATACCGTCCATCTTCACACACACGATAGAGCCTCAGGCTATCTTGAATTTGAAAAAGCAAGAGTACGCTGGTTCTTGTCGATTAATGAAGATGTGCTTCCTGCTGAAATCAAAGCCAAAGGCCAACGTACCTATCGATCCATAAAATTGGAAGGAGAAGAGCTCGAGTTCAGTACAGGTTTTACGGATCTGCACACGCGCGTCTATGAGGGTATTTTATACGGAAAAGGTTACAACTTAAATGAAACTCGAAAGGCCATTGAAATCGTTCACGAAGTCCGAACTCAAGAACCCATTGGCCTAAAAGGGGACTACCATCCATTTGCAAGAAAAAAGCTCAGTAAGCATCCTTTTGTAGGGGGCTTATAGGGCATTCTATTGTTTGAGTCTAAATTTATTTTAGCCCTTTTTAGATTGCTAAAATGGCATGCTAAATCTATGTATCACCATCTGTTAATATGAGGCCTGTCTTGTTTCCCATGGGATTTTAATTCACAAGCCGTTCTTCATAAAAAAGAACTCTATTGCTTTGTGATGGGGTCAAATTTCATAGTTTTGCAAGGAATGAGTAGTCATGAGGCTACTTCATTATAATTACAACCATCGTTACCCCCATTTTGCCTTTGGGAGTGACCGGGCGAAGCCGTGAAAAAAACCAGCTATTTACTGTTTCAACAGACGTAAAAATTGCACATTTCAACACTTCAAAAAATCACATCAACCTATAAATCAATGCTATGAAGCTTACAGTAATCGGATCGGGATACGTTGGATTGGTCTCAGGCGCATGCTTTGCCGAGATGGGAAATCAAGTCAGCTGCATAGATATTGATGCTCAAAAAATTGAGAATTTAAAAAAAGGCATTATCCCCATTTATGAACCGGGACTTGAAAGTCTGGTTCTAGACAACGTAAAAAAGGGAAACATACAATTTAGTACACAACTTGAAGACGGTCTAAAAAACACTGAACTTGTATTCATTGCTGTAGGAACGCCTATGGGTGCCGATGGGTCTGCAGATTTAAAATACGTTCTGTCCGTAGCCAAAGAAATCGGTCAAAAAATGCAAACACCTCTTGTGGTTGTGGATAAGTCTACCGTCCCAGTAGGAACAGCCGACAAAGTTCGTGAGACCATTCAAGCGGAATTAGACCTAAGAAAATCATCCCTGACATTTGACGTGGTATCCAATCCTGAATTTTTGAAAGAGGGTGCAGCCATTGACGACTTTATGAAACCCGACCGTGTGGTGATTGGAGCCGACCAAGAAGCCTCCCTTCAAAAAATGAAAGAATTGTACGCACCGTTCTTCCGAACCAATGACCGTTTCATAGGCATGGATGTTCGCTCTGCAGAAATGACCAAGTACGCGGCTAACGCTATGCTGGCCACAAAAATTTCCTTCATGAACGAAATGGCTAACATTTGCGAACGCGTGGGTGCCGATGTCAATCATGTTCGAACAGGTATTGGTTCCGACAAGCGAATTGGCTACAGTTTTATCTATCCCGGTTGTGGATATGGCGGCTCCTGCTTTCCTAAAGATGTAAAAGCGCTTACCCGATTAGCAAAAGATGTAGATTACAAGGCTAGTTTAATCGAAGCCGTCGAAAAAGTGAATGACCAACAAAAATTAGTCATAGCGAAAAAAGTTTCCTCTAGATTCGGTGAAGATCTCAAAGGTCTAACATTCGCGATTTGGGGCTTATCTTTTAAGCCTGGAACAGATGATATGCGCGAAGCACCATCCATTTATACCATAAAATATTTATTGGATCGGGGAGCAAAAATAAATGCTTACGACCCTAAGGCAATTCACGAGGCTAAAGAATTTTATTTAAAAGATCTTGACGTCAATTACTGTACTACCAAATACGAAGCAATAACAAAAGTAGACGCTCTGATTCTACTCACTGAATGGAAAGAATTTAGCTCTCCTGATTTTATACAATTAAAAGCACTATTAAATCATCCCATTATTTTTGATGGTAGAAATCAATATAATGCCCTTATTCTGAAGGAAAAGGGCTTTGAATATTACCAGATTGGAAAAAAATAAATGAAAATACTAGTTACAGGCGCTGCTGGATTCATTGGCTATCACACTTGTTTAAATTTAGTTAAACAGGGGCATAAGTTTATGGAATAGACAACATAAATGACTATTATGACCCTAAGCTAAAGTTTGATAGATTGAATGAATTAGGGTTTAGCGAAGCTGAAACTAAGGTCTTTAAAAAAGAAGTTGAAAGTTCTAAATTCAAACATTTACGATTTTCTAGGATAGACCTAGTAGACGATATATCTATTGATGCTCTTTTTAAACTTGAGGAGTTTGACGTGGTTTGTAATTTGGCTGCTCAGGCAGGGGTTCGTTACAGTATTGAAAACCCTAAGGCATATATTGATAGTAACATTACAGGCTTTTTAAATATTCTTGAAGGATGTCGAAATCATAAAGTAAAACATTTGGTGTATGCAAGTAGTTCTAGTGTATATGGAGAAAATAAAAAAGTCCCTTTTGAAACTTCTGACAATGTTGATCACCCAATAAGTTTATACGCTGCTACAAAAAAGAGCAATGAATTAATGGCACATACTTATGGACATTTATATGACTTTAAAACTACAGGATTACGTTTTTTTACAGTCTATGGTCCATGGGGAAGACCTGATATGGCTTATTATTTATTTGCAAATGCAATTTCTAATTACCAACCTATTAAGGTGTTTAACAATGGTGAAATGGAAAGAGATTTCACTTATATTGACGACATAGTACATGGAGTTACCAAAATTATCGAATCAGATATTGAAGAAAGATCGCATTATAAAATCTACAACATCGGAAACAATAAAACTGAAAGTTTAACCGACTTCATCGCTACAATTGAGAATGCCCTTGGAAAGAAAGCGATAAAAGAGATGTTTCCCATGCAACCTGGTGATGTTCCCAAAACATATGCTGACATTGATGCCTTAATTAGTGACTATAACTACAGTCCAAAAACAGATATTAAAATTGGGATTAAACGTTTTGTAAAATGGTTTAAGGCTCATGAATTATAAAGAAAAAATATTTTGATCTCGAAAACAACTAAAATATACATAGCTGGTCACAGAGGAATGGTAGGGTCCGCTGTTTGGAGAGTCCTAACTTCAAAAGGTTACACAAATCTGATTGGCAAAACTAGTAAAGAATTAAATTTAACAAAACAGCAATCTGTCATCAATTTTTATACTCAAGAAAAACCTGAAGTTGTGATTGATGCAGCTGCAAAAGTTGGCGGAATATTGGCTAATAACGATTATCCTTACCAGTTTTTAATGGAAAACATGCAAATTCAGAATAATCTAATTGATGGTGCCTTTAAATCTGGAATAAAAAAATTTATTTTTTTAGGAAGTTCTTGTATTTATCCGAAGCTTGCTTCGCAACCTTTAAAAGAAGAATATTTATTAACAGATTCTTTAGAGCCAACCAATGAATGGTATGCCATTGCAAAAATCACAGGAGTAAAAGCTTGTCATGCTATTCGTAGACAATACAATAAAGACTACGTAAGTCTTATGCCCACGAACCTTTATGGTTCTTTTGACAATTTTGACTTACAATCCTCACATGTATTGCCAGCAATACTACGTAAATTTCATGAGGCCAAAATAAACAAACATTCAGATGTGACGCTTTGGGGTAGCGGAACTCCTATGAGAGAGTTTTTATTTGTAGATGACATGGCAGAAGCGGTAGTCTATGCCTTAGAAAATAATTTACCAGAATACTTATATAATATTGGTACTGGAAAAGACATTACCATTAAAGAATTGGCAGAAACAATACAAAATGTAATTGGTCATCAAGGAAATATACTTTGGGATGCGAGTAAACCAGATGGTACTCCAAGAAAACTCATGGATGTTTCCAAAATGAAATCTATGGGATGGACTTATTCAACTGAATTAGAGGAAGGAATTAAAAAAACCTATAAATGGTTTTTAGAAAATATAACTAAACTTAAAGAAGTTAAATTATGAAAGTAGCACTCATCACTGGAGTTACTGGGCAAGATGGCTCTTATCTAGCCGAGTTTTTGCTTGAAAAAGGCTATGAAGTCCATGGAATTAAAAGAAGAGCTTCCTCATTGAATACTGAGCGCATCGATCATATCTATCAAGATCCGCATGAGGAAAATCCAAGATTTAAACTACACTATGGTGATTTAACAGACTCTTTAAACATTACCAAAATTATACAGCAGTGTAAGCCAGATGAGATTTATAATCTAGGTGCTATGTCGCATGTAAAAGTTTCTTTTGATGTTCCTGAATACGTTGGTCAAGTTGACGCAATAGGTACACTTAGGATTTTAGAAGCTGTGCGCTTGCTTGGATTGGAGAAAAAAACTAGAATTTATCAAGCTTCTACGTCTGAACTTTATGGAGGTATGCCGGAGAATAAAAATGAAAACGGTTTTTATGATGAGAATTCTCCGTTTTACCCAAGATCTCCCTATGGAGTTGCAAAGATTTACGGATTTTGGATTACTAAAAATTACCGAGAGGCCTACGATATGTTTGCTTGTAACGGTATTTTATTCAATCATGAATCTCCAAGACGAGGTGAAACTTTTGTAACGCGTAAGATAACAAGAGCAGTCGCTCGGATTGCATTAGGGCAAAAAGAAAAATTTTATTTAGGTAATCTCGATGCGAAAAGAGATTGGGGGCATGCTAAGGATTATGTCAGAATGATGTGGATGATTCTTCAAGCTGATCAGCCAGAAGACTGGGTGATTGCTACAGGAAAGACTACTTCGGTGAGAGATTTTATTAGACTCGCTTTTAAAGAGGTTGGTATTGAGCTTAAATTCGAAGGTAGGGGTGTCGAAGAAAAGGCCCACGTTCTTAACTGCACAAAAAAAGAATATCAATTGGAAACGGGTAAAGAGGTTTTATCTGTAGACCCCACTTATTTTAGACCGACTGAAGTAGATTTGTTGATTGGAGACCCCACAAAAGCAAAAGAAAAATTAGGCTGGGTGCCAGAATATGACTTAGCATCATTGGTAAAAGACATGATGCAATCAGATGTAAAACTGATGCAAAAATATCAACATTTGAATGAAGGTGGCTATTATATTAATAACAAAGCTGAATAGTTTATGTTTAAAATTAAACTAAAAAATAATAAGACATTTACATGCGATAAAGATTCTACAATTTTTGAAGCCGCTAAAAATAATAATATAATTTTAGAACATAGTTGCCTGTCTTCAAGATGTAGAAGCTGTGTTGTAAAAGTGCTCTCTGGAAAAACAATTAATAAGGAAGAGGAGCTCGTTCTTACAGAAGATGATAAAAATGCAAAATTTATACTTTCTTGTAATGCGAAACCCCTTAGTGATATAGAATTAGACATAGAGGATATTGGTGATATTACACTTTTTGAGAAAAAAATTATTCCCTCTAAAATTAGTATTATAGAAAAACTAACTGATGATGTTCTTAAAATAGTTTTAAGGTTACCACCAAATTCAAATTTTAACTTTAATTCTGGACAATACGTGAATATTATCAAAGGAAATCTAACTAGAAGTTATTCAATAGCTAATTGTTCAGATCATAAAAACCAGCTAGAGTTTTTTATCAAAAAATACAAAAATGGTTTAATGAGTGAGTATTTTTTTAAAGAAGCTAAAATTAATGATTTACTAAGACTAGAGGGGCCTATCGGCACTTTCTTTCTTAGAGATTCCTGTTCAAAAAATATTGTTTTTTTAGCTACCGGCACAGGAGTTGCACCGATTAAATCGATTCTAGAAGGATTAGATAAATCACAGAAAAATTACCAAAATAAAAATTTATGGGTAATCGTTGGTGCTAGATTTCAAGAAGATTTATTTTGGGAGCCAGATTTTAATAATTTAAATATAAAATACATACCTGTACTTTCCAGACAATATAATGATTGGAATGGTGCAAAAGGGTATGTTCAAGAAGTAGTATTAAAACAGCAAATTGATTTAAAAAACACTCAAGTTTATGCTTGTGGATCTAACGAAATGATTTTATCAGCAAAAAAATTATTGTTAAAAAATAATTTAACCGAAAACAACTTCTTTTCTGATGCATTTGTTCAAACTAATTAACAAACTATGAAAGCAGTAATTTTAGCAGGGGGGCTTGGAACACGTTTAAGCGAAGAAACAGTATCTAAACCAAAGCCGATGGTTGAAATTGGAGGAAAACCAATTTTATGGCATATAATGAAAACGTATTCTCATCATGGAATTAACGATTTTATTATCTGTTGTGGTTATAAAGGTTATGTAATAAAAGAGTATTTCGCTAATTATTTTTTACATCAATCTGATGTAACTTTTAATATGAAAGAAAATAAAATGACAGTGCACGAGGAGCGTGCAGAGCCTTGGACAGTTACTCTGGTTGATACTGGAGATAATTCTATGACTGGAGGAAGATTAAAAAGGGTATTACCTTATCTAAAAGATGAAGAAGTATTTTGTTTTACTTATGGAGATGGTGTTGCAGACATTAATATTAAAAGTCTAATAGAATTTCATAAATCTCACGGAAAACAAGCAACTTTAACAGCTACTTTTCCTCCGGGAAGATTTGGAGCTCTGAGTATTGTGGATAATCAAATTGAAAACTTTGAGGAAAAACCAAAAGGCGATGGGGCTTTAATCAACGGAGGATATTTTGTGTTATCTCCAAAAGTTATCGAGAGAATTGAGGGAGATGAAACTATATGGGAGCAAGAGCCTTTAAAAAGTCTCGCATCTGATGGAGAGTTAATGTCTTATAAACATGATGGGTTTTGGCAACCTATGGATACCCTTAGGGATAAGACAAAATTAAATCAATTACTTCAACAAAATAAAGCGCCTTGGAAAGTATGGAAGTAAGTAAAGGAAAAGTAGATGCCGGTTTTTGGAAAGGTAAAAAAGTATATCTGACAGGTCATACAGGATTTAAAGGCTCTTGGTTGTCTTTATGGCTCCAAGAAATGGGAGCTATTGTAAAGGGTTACTCTTTAGATGTGAACACTAAACCTGCATTATTTGTTGAGGCAAATGTCGCTGAAAAGATGGAGTCAGAAATTGGAGATATTAGAAACTTGGAACAATTAACTATAAGTATAATTAGTTTTAGTCCAGACATACTAATTCACATGGCGGCTCAACCGTTGGTTCGGCTTTCTTATCAGGAACCTGTTGATACCTACACAACAAATGTTATTGGAACCGTAAATGTATTGGAAGCAGCTAGGAAATGTCCAAATTTAAAAGCGATCGTTTCTGTTACTACAGATAAATGTTATGAAAATAAGGAATGGGAATGGGGTTACAGAGAAAATGAGCCTATGGGAGGGCACGATCCATATAGTAGTAGTAAAGGCTGTGCAGAACTAGTAACTTCAGCATACAGACGATCTTTTTTTAGTTCTGAAGACACAGCTTCATTAGCTTCAGCCAGAGCAGGAAATGTTATTGGAGGAGGAGACTGGGCTGAAGATCGATTAATCCCTGACATTTTAAAAGCTTTTGAGAAATCAGAACCAGTGTTGATAAGAAACCCTCTGTCCACAAGGCCCTGGCAACATGTATTAGAGCCACTTTCAGGTTACTTAGTTTTAGCCCAGGAACTATTTTTAAATGGAGATGAATTTGCAGAAGGATGGAATTTTGGACCAAAGGATGAAGATTGTAAACCGGTAAGTTGGATTCTGGATCAAATGGTAGCATCTTGGGGGAATAATGTAAGTTGGAGTATAGATAAAAACAATAACCCTCATGAAGCAGGTTTTTTAAAATTAGATTGTTCAAAAGCCAATAGCAGATTAAATTGGAATCCCAAAAGGGATTTACAATTAACACTCAAATCAATAGTGGATTGGCATCTAATTTATAGTAAAGGAGGTGATCCTAAAAAACAATGTTTAAAAGAAATAAATACTTACAGTAAATGATGGAAAACAAGAAACTAGAAAGTTTAAGAGTAGAAATAGCTAATTTAGTTACACAGTATAGCGAAGAAAAATACAAACCAACCACTTTTGTTGGAGGTGAAACTGTAATTCCACCTTCTGGTAAATTAATGGGAGAAGAAGAGCTACAAAATATGGTGGCAGCTTCTTTAGACGGATGGTTGACTACTGGAAGATTTAATACTCTTTTCGAAAAAGGTCTTGCTGAATTTTTAGGAGTGAAATATTGTTTATCCGTGAATTCGGGTTCTTCTGCCAATTTAGTTGCTTTTAACACATTAACATCACACAAACTTGGAGATAGAGCTATTAAAAAAGGAGATGAAGTGATAGGAGTTGCTGCTGGTTTTCCAACCACAGTTAACCCAATTATTCAGTTTGGAGCTGTTCCTGTTTTTGTAGATGTTGATATCCAAACACACAATATTAATGTTGACTTAATTGAGTCTGCTATTACTCCTAAAACGAAGGCTATTATGTTAGCTCATGCTTTAGGGAATCCATTTAATGTAGGGCGTGTTAAAGAAATTTGTGACAAACATAATTTATGGTTAATTGAAGATACTTGTGATGCATTAGGTGCTGAATTTAATGGACAGAAATGTGGAACTTTTGGAGATATTGGAACCTTAAGTTTTTATCCTGCCCATCATATGACTATGGGAGAAGGTGGCGCTGTTTTTATGACCAATCCTGAATTGAAAGCTATTGCAGAATCATATAGAGATTGGGGAAGAGACTGTTATTGTCCACCAGGTTGTGATAATACTTGTGGTTGTCGATTTGAACAGAAACATGGTGATTTACCTTTTGGATATGATCATAAATATGTGTATTCTCATTCAGGTTACAATCTAAAAATTACGGATATGCAAGCAGCATGTGGTCTTGCTCAGTTGGGGAAATTAGAATATTTCATAGAAAAAAGAAGAAGTAATTATACTTATTTGAGAAATAAATTAGAGTCTTTAACAGATTTTATCCATTTACCAACTCCAACTCCAAATAGTAATCCCTCATGGTTTGGTTTTCCAATCACTTTAAAAGATGATTGTGGTGTTTCAAGAGTTGATGTTACAAAATTCTTGGATAGCCATAAAATTGGCTCTCGTTTACTTTTTGCAGGAAACTTATTAAAGCAACCCTATTTTAAAGATGTTAACTACAGAGTGGTAGGAGATTTAACACATACAGACAAAACAATGAATGATACTTTTTGGATTGGCGTGCAGCCAGCGCTTGATAAAGAGCATTTTGATTTTGTAGCTGAAAAAATAGAAGAATTTTTTGGACTTAATTTTTAAGTTTTTGAAACGAAAAATACTAATTACAGGCATCAATGGCTTCTTAGGGAGCCACTTAGCAAAACAATTGAAATCTAACTTCGAGGTTATTGGATTAGAATATTCTCTGGCTAATCTTCATAGAATCCAAAAAGATAATTTCAAGGTATACTCTACTGAAAATAATTCATTGGAATCTATTTTTGAAGAAAATAATTTGTTTGCAATTATTCATGTGGCAACTGTATACAGAAGAGAAAATGAACCTTTACTTAATTTGTTAAATACAAATATTAACTTACCAGTACAGTTATTAGAATTATCAAATAAAAACAGCGTAGAAATCTTTTTAAACACAGATAGTTTTTTTAATAATCCTAAATATTCATATTCTTATTTGTCTGATTACACCTTGTCTAAAAGACATTCTTTAGAATGGATTAAACTTTTGGCAAAATCCTCTAGCTGTAAAGTGGTCAATATGATAGTTTTTCACATGTATGGTGAAAATGATTCGCCACAAAAATTTATTCCATTTATTATAGAAAAAATAAAAAGTAATGTATCATTTATAGACTTAACTCCTGGCCTACAGACAAGAGATTTTATTTACGTAAAAGATGTTGTGGCTGCTTTTGAACATGTTATCAATTCTGTAAAATATTTAAATCAATATCAAGATTTTGACATAGGTACTGGGAAAAGTTACACTATTAAAGAACTTACAACTTTAATTAAAGAGATAACTAATTCTTCAACTATGCTAAATTTTGGAGGATTACCTTATAGGGAAGGTGAAATAATGAAATCAAAAGTAGAAAATTTTGAGTTAAATAAAATCGGATGGAAGCCAAATTACTGTTTAAAAGATGCAATTACGAAAGTAATTTCCATTGGTAAATAATCATGATTTAATTTAACAAACCTTTGGCACTTTAATATACAATTATCACTCAAAATTAGATCTCTTGTCGCAACAAAAAACTTACACAAGTGTCCTGAAAAATACTAGTATTTTTGGTGGAGTTCAGGTTTTTACAATAATTATAGGGGCCTTGAGAGAAAAAGTAGTTGCAATCCTTCTAGGTCCTATTGGGATTGGAACAATAGGAATTCTTACGAGTCTAATTACTCTAATCAGTTCATTAATAAGTTTTGGAGTTCCTACTAGCTCCATAAAATATATAGCTGAAAACAAAGATTCAAAATTAAAACTAATTTTTATAGTACGAAGAATTGTTTTAGTAACAGCAATATTAGGATTATTAACGACTATTCTGTTTGCCAAAAATATATGTTTTTTAATTTTCGGAAATTACGAAAGTTCAAATACATATTCAATTATGATCACTGGATTTGCAATCCTGTTTTATAGCTTAGAAAATGGAGCGCTTTCAATACTTCAAGCCACCAGAAAGGTAAGACAAATAGCAAAAGCTAGAATATATAGTTCTATTATAGGTTTATTTATCTCATTACCAATTTATTATGTTTGGAAAGTCGATGGAATCGCATATTCTTTAGTGTTAATATATTTGACTAATTGCATGGTAATTTTTTATTATTCAGAAAATTACAAGTTTGAAAAGAAAAAATTAAAATTTAAAGAGTTTATAGCTGAAAGTAAAAGTATTATTAAACTTGGGTTTTTTATTACGCTAAGTGCTATAATAATGAGTCTTGTAAATTTTATTACAAAATCTTATGTCTTATCAATAGGCTCTGTAGCAGATTTAGGATATTTCGAATCTGGAAATAAATTAGTAAGTGGCTATGTTAGTTTAGTGTTTGTAGCTATGGCTAAAGATTATTTTCCAAGAATATCAGCAGTAAATAAAAATAATCAAAAGATAGAGGAGTTAGCCAACACTCAAATAGACATAGCTTTACTGTTTTTATTTCCCTTAATAGTTTTTTTTTCAGTTTCTGCTGAATTTATTTTAAGAATATTGTATTCGAGTGATTTTACAATAGTGAAATCTTATATTGCTCTAGCTGTTATTGGATTAATTTTCAAACTTGTGAGTTGGACATTAAGTTATATTATCTTAGCAAAAGGGGAAAGTTTAACTTTTTTCTTTTATGAAATTTTCGGAGGAATTATTCTATTAACTTCGAATTATTTAGGCTTTAAGTTCTATGGTTTACAAGGGTTAGGGGCTGCTTTCTTAATATATAATATTCTATATTGTATTGTTCTTTTAGTTATAAATAAGATTAAATTCAATATTACAATAAAATTCAATTTAGGCCTTAAGTTGATTACATGTTTGATCATTATTTCTTTAGTTATATTTATTAATTCATTCTTAATTTCTAGCCTAATTTTGAATATAATAATTGTAATTTTAAGTATAGTCTCCTCAATTTACCTATTGAATCGTAGAATAAATTTATTAAAATTAATAACGAAAAGTTAATGAAATTATCTATTTGTATTCCAACTTTTAATAGATCAAAAATGGTAATTAATCAGTTGCTATTTATTCAAAATGAATTTTTTGGTTTTGAAAATGAAATAGAAATAATTGTTTCTGATAATTGTTCGAATAGTCTCTCTAAATCTGAATTAGTTAAATTTAGTCAAGGAAATACTTTTTTTAAATTATTTCTTCAAGAAAAAAATCTCGGCTTGATCGGAAATACTGAATTTCTATTAACAAAATCTAAATCAGAATATGTTTGGTTTGTGGGAGATGATGATGAGTTAGAGAAAGGTATTTCAAAAAAAATATTTGAAATATTTAATAAATACAATTGTCTTTCTTATATCTTTTTTAATCATAATTGTTTCAAAAATAACATTTTGAATGTTGTTGATTCCTTTGATTTGAAAAAATACTCAGGTTACACAAAAAAAGGTACTGAAATAATGTTTGACATATTAAATAAATATGGCACAATAAATATGTTTATGACTGCCAATATATACAATAGAGAACTTTTAATAACAAAGAATAAAGTTTTAAATAGAAGTTTGGTTATTGAAGACTTTTTATGGTTTAGTTTCATAAGTTCAGCTTCAGGGCCTATTTATATTGTATCCGAAGTTTACGTACATGATAATTATGGTGGGTCAAGTTGGTCTAATTCAGCAAGAAAAATTTTTGGAATAGATATACCTAATAGGTTAATAGAGTTTGATGAATTTATTCACACAAATGTTGACATAAGAAGAGTTCTTTTTAAATATTACATTAAGGGTCGAGGAAATTTTATTTATATGATTTTATTTGCTTCTAATATTGAAAGAGCAAGTATTGTAGGGTTTTTAGGAATAAAAAAGAGTATGGTATTAATATTTAGAGCTTTTTTTTTAAGCTTAGTAAGATTATTCATTTCTATATTTAAAAAACATCGAATTTGAAAAATCCATTTTACATAATACATTAATATTTATTTTCTTATCAAACCCTTTTTCAGCATTTATATTTAGTTTAATCGTTGCAATTTGCACGAAAGATAATTGGGCGCGTACGATATGTTGCTACTGTGGTTGTTTTTTTATTGATTACATAAACTCAGGAAAAGAAATATCTTCTGATTTAATTAATTATAAAAATCAATTTGAAATGATCTCGCAATACAATATTCTAGAATATTTAATATTAAAAAATAGTGATTATTTTTATCAAAATTTAATTTCGTTTTATGATAAAGTTATTGGTAAATGAAACTACAATATCAAAAAACATCTAGGGTAAAAATAGAAAGCTATGGCAAACTGGCATCTTTTGTAATATTATTAATGTTTTTAATAAATCCGGCAATGGGTTCGTTAGTTGCATTTATTTATTTACTCTTTACTCCTAGGAATTTTATTCCGCTACATTTTTTGTCTGTAATATTTAGTTTGTATTTAGGAATAATAAATAATTTAAAACAAAGAGATATTGGGGATACTGTTTCTATTTTAGCAGATTTTAAAAGAGCATCAAACATGTCTTATTGGGAATTTTTTTTTGATATGTTTGAGGAACCTTTTTATGCATCACTTATTTGGATGTCTAATAGAATATTTTTCGAACATTTTGGCTTATTTTGTTTGTTAAGTTCTGTGTTATTTTATCATATTTTAGGTCTTTCCGTTATTAAAATCGGTAAGGTTCAAAATTTTACATTTAATAATTACAAATTGGCATTTGTAATATTGTTTTTCTTCCCGTTTATCTTTACATGGTCATTTCACACGACAAGGCAGGTTTTAGGATTTGCTTTTTTTATGTGGTTTTTGAGTGATTTTTTACTTTACTCGAGATATAATTTTAAATTACTGATACTTTCTTTTTTTACACATACCTCCATTATTTTGTATTCGCCGTTCATGTTATATTATCTTCTAATAAGAAAGTATTCCAATAAAACATCGATCATAATTTCTTCTGTTTTCTTTGGTTTAATATTTGTAGGTTATTCTACCTTTGTTAATTATCTAACATATACCAGTAAAATTAATTCAAGATTTCAAGAGAGCGGTTTTGATGATGGTTTGAGTATTAATCCAACTGTCTATTTACTGCTAGTTTTAATTATTTTAGTTACTATAATTTATTGGTTTAGAACCAAGGAAAACAAAAGCGTGTTAAATTTATTTATTTTCACTGCTATAGTATCTATTTTAACGTCTGAAAATTTTCCACTAATCTCATACAGGTTTACCATAAATTTTTACATACTTATTCCATTTGCATCTTTTTATTTCATTAAAGATAGTATTATAAACAAGATTATAGTTTTTATACTTTCTATTTTAATATTCTCTTGGTTTAATTATTATTTATTTAATGGTCCATGGTATTATGGTTCCGAAGAAACCATTTATTTGAATAACTACTTTAACAATTTTTATGGATTATTCAATTAAAATTTTCGAGATTAATATAATTTAAGTATTATTATTAAAATCAAAATTATTTAGTATGAAAATAGTTTACGCTCTAAATTGGTTTTTAGACTATAGGTTGCCCGTTTTTGAACATTTAAAAACACTAACAGTCAATAATTTTTATGTTTTGTACAACAAAGATAATGTACCTGAGCGAGTTCATTTAAAAATGAAAAATTTGCTTGGTGATAAAGCTATTGCTTTCTCCAACGAAAAAATTTTGACTATTGGTAATAGAAAAAAATCTGGTGACTTTGCAAATAAGTTTTTCGAAATCAGATATCAGCCAGGGTTATATTCTAAAATCAAAGAATTGAATCCAGATGTCCTTATTGGTGAGGGTTTTTTTAGATGGGGTTTGGTTAATTTAACTTATAAAGCTTTTAATAAAGTAAAATATTTAATGCTTTATGAGAGAACTCCCCATACAGAGCGTAATGTTAGTAAAATTGTCCAGTTTGTTAGAAAACTTACTTTTCCTTTAATAGATGGTATAAACTGCAACGGTAAACTCTGTAAAGATTATATACTATCACTGGACTACAACCATTCAAAAATATCAGAAAGACATATGGTTGCTGACACATTATCTATATCTGCTAATTCTCAAATATATGATTCCAAGCAACGAGAGGAATTTAAAAACTCTTTAGACCTTAAAGGTAAAGTTTATTTGTATTGTGGTCAAATGGTTAAAAGAAAGGGGGTTAAAGAACTTATTGATGCATGGGTACAATTTAACACAATTAATAACGAAGAGAAAACATTGTTAATGATAGGCTCCGGTGAAGAAGAGGAATATGTTAAGTCTAAATCAAAAATTATTAGTAACATAAAATATCTTGATAAAGTAGATTTTGATGTCATTTATAAGTATTTCTGTGTTGCAGATGTCTTTGTCATTCTTACTTTGGAGGATAATGGTAGTATAGTACTTCCTGAGGCTATGGCAGCAGGTTTACCTGTAATAACTTCAAAATTTAACGGTAATCATCCTGAATACATTAATAAAAAAAACGGTTGGGTTGTTAATCCAATTAATTCAAATGAAGTCATCAAAGTTTTTAACGAAGTTTTCACGAGTGATTTAGTATCTATGGGTAAGGAATCCTTAAAAATTATGAAAGATTTTACCCCAGAAATAGCTGCTAAAAATATTTATAATGCTGCAACACAAAGTTTAAAGAATTAAAAAAAACTACGAAACTTAATTTTAATTAAAGTTATATACCGTAAATACCAAATAGCAACTGGTTTTCACGGAGGGCGTGGTATAATAATGTGGGCAAAAGATTTTATTGAAATAGGGTGTAACACAAAAATCGGTAACAATGTAATTTTTGGTAGTTATGTTTCTCTATTAGGAAGGTATGATCATCATTATCAACAAATTGGTGTGCCAATAAGAAAAGCATCTCAAATTAGAGACGAAGAATACGATTGGAAGGGAATTAATTCAAACGTAATAATTGAAGATGATTTTTGGGTAGGTCATAGGACTATTATTTTAAGCGGTGTTAAGATTGGTAGAGGAAGTATTATTGCAGCAGGTTCCGTAGTGACAAAAAACGTTGAAAATTATTCTATTTATGGAGGTGTACACGCCAAAAAAATTACAGATAGATTTGAAAATTCTAATGACATAACTAAACATGAAGAAATTATTTACAAGAAATAGTCTTCTTGATGATCTTAAATGGATATGTGTTTAAGTAATTTTTATAAAATTTTACCCTGTAGGTTTGGTTATTTCTTCAATTAATAAGAATTAAAATACATTATGAAAAAAATAAAATTGTCAATTAATAGCCCAAGGCAAGGATTACTGAGACAAACTCCTAACAATGATGGTGTTTGGGGAGGTTATAAATTTTACATTAACGAACCTATTGAGGAATGTGATTATTGGGTAATTTACAGTAAAGGTGAAATACAAAATAACCAAACCAAAGTTTCTAAAGAAAATTTAATTTTGTTAACAGGAGAGCCTGAGCCTATTTACCACTATGCTCCGGGATTTATAAGCAAGTTTGGAAAAGTACTTACATCAAGGAAAGATATAAAACATTCAAATTTAACTCATATCCAACCTGCACAGCCATGGTGGGTGGGAAGAAAAATGATACAGAATGGATCAATAGAGTTTGTCTCTGATTATAAGGAATTATCAAAACCTGTTCTAAATAAAAAGAAACTCATATCTGTAATAACAAGTTTGAAAGGGTTTACACAAGGCCACAAAGATCGTATTAATTTTGTTAAAAAGCTTAAAGACCGTTTTGGTGATCAGCTGGATGTTTTTGGCAAAGGCATCAATAGTTTTGAAGACAAATGGAATACCCTAAGAGATTATAAGTACCATATTGTCATTGAAAATTCATCATTTGACGATTATTGGACTGAGAAATTAGCAGACAATTATTTGGCTGAATGTTTTCCTTTTTATCATGGCTGTAACAATATAGATAAATATTTTGATAAGAATGCTTGCGAGCTAATTGATATCAACGATTTTGAAACTTCAGTTAAAATTATTGAAGAAGGAATTTCAAATAATTTATATGAAGAGCGCTATAAAGCAATAGTTGAAGCAAAAAGAAAAGTTATGGAAGAGCATAATATTTTTCCAATGCTAATTAAGCAATTAGAAGCTCAAAACTCTAATGGAACCTCAAAGAAAAATATTACTATGAAGCATGAAAATTCCTATTTTGATTTTTACAAAATTTGGATGATTTTAAAACGCATACACATCAAAGTATTTAAATAATTAATGAGTAATTTCGGAGCTACAGAAAAGGCAATTGCGTCAATTCTTTCAAAGAATCCCAGGTTGAAGAATTTTATTAAAAAATCTTATCAAAGGGTTAATTTTCTTTTAAATAAAAAAGATTATGTTTTGAAATCTGATTTTAAGGTTCTTGAGGTCGATAATTCAGATTCAGAATCTTTTTTTGGTTACTACGATAAATCGCCAGAAAACCAAGATGGCACAAAAGTTATATATTACAGAACAAATTACAACACTAAGAATCTTCCATCTAAAGACTATTGTATTGAAGTTGTTTTAAAATATATAGAAACAAATACCTTTGTTGTTGTAGATAAAACGTTTGCTTACAATTGGCAACAAGGAGCTAAAATGATGTGGCTTTCTAATGATAAATTTATTTACAACGTCTTTTGTAACAGTGCAAAAAGGTACAAATCAAAAATTTACGATACGGAAAGTAAATCATATAAAGATATTAATTTTCCTATTTACGATTGTTTCAATGAAGATTTAGCATATTCACTAAATTATGAACGGCTAATGGATTTAAGGCCAGATTATGGCTACAGAAACACTTTGCCTAATATAGATTATTCGGATTATTCCAATGATGGTATTTATAAATTGTCATTAAAAAATGTCGCTAAAGATCTTATAATTACTATTAGCCAACTTATTGATTTGAAAAGAGTTGATTCAATGATAGGAGCGAAACATAAAGTAAATCACGTCATGATTAGTCCTAATGGAACTAAATTTATGTTTATGCATAGATGGTTGTCAAAATCAGGAAAGCGTTATGATAGACTGCTGATTTCTGACAATGATGGCATAGAATTTAAAATTATCTCTGATAATGAAATGGTAAGTCACTGCTGTTGGGAAGATGAAAATACAATTGTTGGTTTTTTAAGAAATAATGACAAAGATGGTTTTTATAGGATTAACCTTAAAAGTAACGAAATTAAAGAACTGTCTATAGAGTTAACTGATTTTGGTGATGGTCACCCTACCATTGTCAATAATAAACTAGTTTTTGATACCTATCCTGACCGTTCAAGAATGAAGACCCTCTACGTTTATGATTTTGAAAAAAATAAAATGAATGTTATTGCAAAGTTTTTTGAGTCATTAGAGTATTATGATGAAACGAGATGTGATTTACATCCGAGATTTAATAAAGATAATAGTGCAATATATGTGGATTCTGTTCATAGCGGAAAAAGAAAATTATTTAAAATTGAATTATAATGAGTTCAATATCTGTTTTAATGTCAGTTTACAGAAAAGACAATTCCAAATTCTTAAATGATGCGCTTAATAGTGTATGGGATTTGCAAACTTTAAAGCCCAAAGAAATAATTTTAATTCAAGACGGAAAATTAACAAGCGAACTAGATTTCATAGTAAAAAAATGGAAAAATAAATTAGGAGAAAAACTTATACTTGTTGAAAACTCCGATAATATTGGATTAACTAAATCTTTAAATAGAGGCATTGAGTTTTGTAGTGGTGATTATATAGCTAGAATGGATGCTGACGACTTGTCCTCTCCAAATAGATTTAAATTACAAACTGAATTCTTTAAATTAAATGCCGAAGTTGATATTCTTGGAGGTTCCATGAATGAATTTAATGAAAATGATTCATCCATAAACATAAGATCATATCCTAAATCTACGACCATGCTTTTAAAGCAAATTTGTAAATCAAGCCCTTTGTGTCATCCATCAGTAATGTTTAGAAAAAAAGTTTTTGATGATGGTAATCGTTACAATGAAAAATATACAACAACTCAGGATTTAGCTTTTTGGTTTGAATTGTTAAAAAAAGGGTATAATATTTCTAATTTGGATGACATTCTTATTAATTTTAGAATAAATCAGGACTTTGCAAAAAGAAGATCATTAAACAAAGCTATTGATGAATTTAAAATTTACATTAAAGGTGTTTTTTCTTTATTTGGCTTTAGCTTAAAATTGATTTTCCCCATTATGAGACTTGTCTTTCGTCTAATGCCTCCATTTTTCATAACATTAATTTATAGAAGCAGATTGAGAGCTTTTTTTTTAAACAAAAAAATTAATTAAAAACATCCGTTTGTTTTTATAGATAACTATGGACTGTAGTTTTATATTAAAAATAGGCAACTGATATTTGGTTGGTTGTTTTTTAAAATCCCTGAATAGCGATAAAACGGTCATAAGGTTTTAAAATAAACAGGTTTAAAAGCTATGAAATAAGCTACTCTAGTACTGGAAAAAGTACTAAAAAATGGTAGGTTGTTAAAAATTTACAATGGGCTTATCGAATCTTTAACAACCTGCTAGAATCGTAAGAAAAAGAGTCTAATTAACTTTTACTTGATCACTCATAAAAAATAAATTCTGATTTGCTAATGACGATTTTGAATTCTTTTTTTACTGTTAAAGCCTCAATTTTGAATTGAGTCTTAAGTCCAGAAATTGACCTATATTTACAACAAATATTTGAACTATAACATGAAGAGAATCCTACCGCTTATCGCATTCATCCTGATCTTGACATCATGCACCACAAACAAACAAATGCAGTACCTGCAAGATGTGAATCAATATCCAAAAACTAAGATTATTTCAAACAATTACACCCTTCAACCTAATGACATACTCAAGATTGACGTTCATTCTTCAAATAATGGTGCTGCGAACCCCTACAACAAATTAGGGGCGTTTAGCAACAGGGTGGCGAATGCAACACTGCAATCCTTACAATTAGAGGGCTATCTAATTTCAAGTGGATACAATTTCTATTTTCCTGTTTTGGGAGAAATCACCGTCAAAGATAAGAGTGTCGAAGAATTAGAAATTGAAATTAAACAACTACTGATTCAAGGTCAACACCTTCTTGATCCACTGGTCAACGTCCGTTTGCTGAATGGAAAGTTCACCATCTTGGGTGAGGTTCAAAAACCCGGCACCTATTCCTTTGTAGAAAATCGTATTTCCATCTTGCAAGCCCTGGGTTATGCAGGCGACTTGACCATTGACGGTATCCGCAAAGAAATCAACTTAATTCGAGAAATGGATGGTGAGAGAAACATTTTTACAATTGACCTTACGGATACCGAAACGATAAATGCTAGGACCTTTTACATGCAACCCAACGATGTGATCATTGTTCGGCCAAACTTTCGAAAAGTTAAAAGTGCAGGATTCATCGGAAACCCTTCATCCATTGCCTCCATCTCCTCTCTATTATTGAGTATTACCCTATTGCTGATTAACAACTAAGAAGCCTTTTATGGACCCATTGAAAAATAACCCACAAGATCGTTTCGATACGGAACAGGAAATCAATCTTAGAGATGAGCTGAGAAAATATTCGAGTTTTTGGCCTTGGTTTGTTCTTGGAATCACGCTCGCAATTGTCACCTCCTTTCTTTACCTGAGGTACACGCCTTTGACCTACCAAACGATTGCTAAGGTTCGAATATTAGACGAAAAAGAAGGTCTAGAGCTACCATCGGCAAGCGCTCTATTTTCTCAGTCCAAAATCAATTTGGAAAACGAGATCGAGGGCGTCAGATCTTACCCCATACTGGAAAAAGTCTCCAATAGCCTGAATTTACATGCCAACCTTTATGCCGTAGGCCACATCAAAAGCTCTCGATTAACGGAATTTCCATTTGACTTTGAGTTAAAACCAAGTGCTAGATCTTCTGAACAAACCGGTACGTATTTAATCGAATTCAATTCATCAGGTCTTGAGGTGTTCATAACAAACCTCGACAGCGTGTACCTGTTTGATGCCTTCCAAACCAAAGGAATATCTCACGACTTGCCTTTTGAGATTGTGTGGGACGAATCTTCAGTGTCTGGCGATGAAAACGTGTCCTTTCGGCTCGAATTGACTCCAGTATCAACGTCAGTCAATGATTTAAAGGAAGTTTTAAGCATCAGCGCTCTGGGGAAAAAATCGGAAATCATTTCCATCGGCCTGCAATCTGAAAATACCGAATATGCAGAATCTATCATCAATACCCTCATTGAAGTTTACAACCAAGATGGGGTAGACGATCGAAGACTCGTGCACAAGCGCACCATTGACTTCATCAATGAGCGATTTGTTTCATTAGGTTACGAATTGGATTCCATTGAACTGGACAAACAATCCTTCAAACTAAAAAACAATTTGGTTAATGTTGCATCAGATGCCAAAATCAGCTTACAAGGTCGCTCCAGATCAGACGAAGAATTGTTTGAAATAAAAAATCAAATTCTTTTAGCTGACCTATTATTAGAATCTTCTTCATCAAACAATGAATTAAACCTCCTCCCCTCAAACATCGGGCTGAATAGCGTCAACATAAATTCTCTGATAAACAATTACAATCAGAAAATTTTAACCTTCAAAAAACTCATTCAAAGTGGGGGGATAAACAACCCCAATGTGAATAATTTAAACGCTACGATTGAGGATATTCGAAAGAACATCAATGAATCCGTTAGAAGCTTCTCGAACCAGTTGAATCAAACGAAAATTCAAATTGAAGCGAAAAATGAAAAATTCACTAAAGAAGTATCGAGCATCCCCGAAAAGGAAAAAATCTTACGGTCCATCGAACGAAGTCAAGAAATTCAGGAGAGCTTGTACTTATTCCTGTTGCAAAAACGGGAAGAAGCTGAAGTCAGTTATGCCGTAACCGAACCTTCATTAAAGGTAGTTGAATATGCGCTATCAATTGAAGAACCGATTTCTCCAAAAAAACCGATTATTATTTTGGGTTCACTAATTTTAGGATTACTAATTCCATTTGGAATTCTTTACATTCGATTTTTGTTAAACACCAAAATTCAGAGTAAAAAAGACCTAGAATCCAGTTTGCCTAATTCAAGTGTTTTGGGTGAAATCCCTGAAATCAAAGAAGATGGTGAAAAACTCTTTTCAAATCCAAATGAACGGTCAGTCTTAGCAGAAGCCTCTCGGATTTTGTCTTCCAACACGAACTATTTATTGGGCGCTCAGAAAAAAGAAGAAGGATCCGTTCTTTTGTGTACTTCAACCATTAAAGGAGAGGGAAAAACCTTTGTTGCTTTAAATTTATCTCTTGCATTAGCTAGTTTAAACAAAAAGGTGTTGCTGATTGGGGCTGACCTTAGAAACCCGCAGATCCACAACTACGTAAAAATGGACAAACGATCGAGCGGTCTATCTAATTACCTATACGACGAATCCTTTGATTGGAAATCAGCCGTGCTAAACCCATTTAAAGAGCAGCCCAGTCATTCCGTACTCATCGGAGGAAACTTACCTCCAAACCCCGTACAACTCTTAACCAACGGTCGTTTGGACAAGTTGTTGGAAGAGGCCAAGAAGAGCTACGATTACATCCTGATGGACTGTGCACCAACACTCTTGGTTACGGATACTTTATTGATTTCTCATTTAGCAGACGCAACAGTCT
>Ga0207964_1000151_pt1 | contig 23468 bp, 13 predicted proteins | sample Knorr_S23_td_250_FD_185608 | JGI IMG/M metagenome (GOLD analysis project Ga0207964, IMG submission 185608) | Marine microbial communities from Southern Atlantic Ocean transect - Knorr_S23_td_250_ad_251m_LV_A (SPAdes) (version 2) | ecosystem: Environmental > Aquatic > Marine > Oceanic | place...
AAAGCTTTTGACGCCGCTACCCAGCGCCTGCTGTGCTTGCACCATCAAGGCTTCAGGATCGCCACGCTGGTAGTCACCTGTCTCGGCTAGCGCATCTATCTCTCTTGGAGAAAGTCCCGTCTCCTTGCCCCAAATATCGATAGCCCAATCCCGCGCATATTGGGGGGTATAGTCTTCTTTTGTGGATAGGGATTCTTGGTTTTGTTTCTTTTTAATGAAGCTCGGAGTATCAACCCCAAGCTTCTTGGCGTTCTTTTCGGTGAATAGTTTTAGTTTGGTGTCGCGAGTCTTAGCTAAGCTTTTGGCGATGCCTTCAGCTTGTTTGAAATCACTAAGGAGCTGTTTGATAGACCCATGCGCTCGTTGAATTCTCGCGTTTCCCTGCCGCGATAAATTTTCGCTTTTATTCTTCCGCTTGAGTTCTGCGACAATTTGCTTTTTTGTAAGGTCTCTGAGTTTTCCATTGTGCTTCCTCTGGACTTTTCCGATTAACTGTCTTGCCTTTTTATTATACAAAGATTCTTTAAACGATGCAAAAACCTCATTATAGTTTTCGATTGTAGAGTAACCCGCTGATTGCCACTGAGCGTCTTTAACATGGAAGTCTATTATGCTACCGCCAGTCTTATCCTGCATAGCTTCAGCCGACAAGGCTACCTCATTCATATCTGGCGTTACGGGATTACCCCCTTGATCAAATGCAATAACATTAAACTCATAGCCGTTGGGGTAGCGCGTATAATTGATATCAGACCCTTTGGGCAGTGCATTAGCAAAGGCTTCTACTTGCTCTCTGGAAAGGGCGTCCAAGGTTTCAACAAACACCTGACTGGTTTCTGTATATCCGCCCCGCAAGCCCTCTGCCATATCCATAATATGGGATGCGGGAATGGCATCTTGATCCCACTGTTTTGCCAGCGAGGTCATTAAAACATTTAGCTGTTCAGCAGTAACCGAAACGGGAACAGGCACTCTAATGTTTGGTGACACATCCCCTTGATATGACCCTCCAACTGCAAATGGAGTGCCGCCTGTTGGCGTTGCCACCCTAGTAGGCTTGGCTTCTACCTTGCTTAAACCAAGTGCCTTAAAGTACGCCGTAAAGGGGTTTGCCTCACCTTGAGAAGCTTTGTTTAACAGGGTCGCGAAGATAGCATGATATTCATCAGCAACTTTTTGATTGTCTTGAGCAATCGCCGCATCAAAAACTGCCCTCGCTTTTTCACCCACCTCATTGCGAAGGGTATTAATTTCTGCTGAGATGATTCTTTTTTCTCGAAAGCTTGCCGTTGTCGGGCTTAGCGCGGCAGGAACCTTAGGGTTGAGCAGTATATCTCTGGTGATTTTGTCCTGAGGAACATTGATACCTGCTTCTTCAAGTACTTGTATTGCACCCTTTCGGTCTCGACGACCTGAATCATCTCGACGCAATAAGGACATACTATAGTCGTCAACATCATTTAACCCGCCTGACACCTCTTCAGGGGATGCAGACTCGTAAGAGCGGAGAGCCGCCGCCTCGGTCATTCCTTCTGCTATCTTGGCGTTTACAAACTCGTTTTTAAAGCGCTGTTCAACCCATCCTAGCGCCTGCAACTGCCATGTTTCATAAGGTTGCGCCCCTTCAGGTAAGGTAGCATTGAGTTTATCTCTAAGCCCAATATAGAATCGCGACATTACCTCATACAATTCTGGGTTCTTGCCAATAGACTCGCCATCCGTATTGAATGTCGTCGCAACCTGACGGTCGTTTGTAGATAGCGTTGGCTTGGCTAACCCTAAAACCAACTGCATCGTCCCGCCAAATGATCCTGTTTTCAGACCCTCTAGGTCAGAGGTTTTAAGGGCATCCGTTACGCTTTTCTGGATAACAAGATCGTTATCTATTGGCTTGCCTTGCAAATAGTTAGCGTAACTCGCGACAGTCCTGTGCATATTGACGTAAGGATTTGCTACAGGGGATGTTGCCGCAACCACAGATATAAATTGCTTTATTTCTGCATCCGATAAATCAGGCAGAACATCTCGCATACCTTCGGCTGATACCTCGTACCAGTATCTAGCGTTATCCGATAGTCGTAACGCCCCATCCCAAAACGGTGCCGTATTTGCGTTAACCCCCAAACGCTCAACTGTCTGTCGTGCTAGGTTGCCAACACGTCCTTTAGCGTCAGTATCCGTCAGGGTAATAGCTTGATCGAGGATGGCATCCAGTTCTGCCTGCGACATGCTCATCCCTGCACCCAGATTGGAAAGGTTTAGATCAGAGAATCTGCCGCCTGAGATCGGCGCTAGCGGTTCGCCTTGCGTGTATTCGCCAGCAATCCTTTCGTCAAGCGGTATTCGATCTTGAAGCTTGGATAGCGAGCGCACCTTGGCTTGGTTATAGCTCGGGTCTACCTCGAGCAGTCGATCAGCCTGCTCGATAAGACTTTTTGATTCATTCTTGATAAAGCCCATGTCATCGAGATCAGACAGATCATCGTCGGTGAGGTCATAGATATCTGAATCGTCTTCTATCTGACCAAGTTCCTGCTCTACTAGCTTGGCTTCTTGTTCCTGCTCAATCTCGTTAAGGATGTCTTGCTGAATGAACTTACCGTCATTCATAACGACTAAGTCTTCAGCCTCTACCTCTGGGTCAAGCAGTTGTTCTTTAAGGTTCTCGAACTGGTTGTCTTCTAGACGCTTGAACTTCTTGCGAAGCTCTTTCTCTGTCGCACCCTCTTTGTCCGCTATAAACGACCATGCATCTGTAACAGTGTCTTTGCTTACAACAGGATCTAGTGGGGTGTTATATGATTTTTCTCCCGCCTCAATTAATATTGCGCGATGTTCCATGATGCTTTCAAGGGCATCATTTTTGGTCTCGCCTAAATATTCGACCTTGCCATCTAGTGACTCTAGCTCAGTAGGGTCACCAGCCTCTGCGGCATAGTCATCATAGTAGACGCGGTATCTGTCGCCGTCAGGGAAGGAAACAATGTACTCCCCTGTGTCTTCGTAATTCTCAGCCTTCTTGAATCGTGGTTTTTTGCTGTGCGGTTTTAGAGTAACTTCGGTGCGTGGCTCTTCGCTTACAACAGATTCTTGTACCTCTGATCGTTCACGTTCCCCACTCTTGTCTTGCTTCGATCCCTCCATTGGGGTATCGGCTCGCCCTTCTGTAGCGCTTCCTTCGCCATCTGATCTAACTGGCTCAGGTTGTACGACCTCGACGCTTCTGGGCTCTGGCGGTGCCCGAACTTGTCCTGATATGCCTGTAGGTTGGGAGGTGTTTTCGGGGCTGATACTACTCGACGGTTCATCTTGTACCTCTGCCTGTACGGTCTGTAAATTATTGTCGCGTATTCCTTTTATGAAATTATACGCTTGTGGAGCAAATTCTTGAAGCTGTTTTGGGTTACTGTGAAACAGGGCTCCAAGCTGAGCAAAGACCTCTTCTCTGTATGTGTCATTTAGACTTTGATTGTCTTGCTCAAGATCAATAATATCATGTTTTAAATCGTTAAACGGATAGTCGAAACGCTTACCTAGCGGCGTTCCACTTTCCCAGTTGTCGTAGATCTCTTCCATGATATCGCCCATCACTACAGAGGGTTGATCTGCATCCTCTTCAATGGTGATACCGAACCTATCATCTTTATCGCTGAGACCATACGCATAGTCAGCCGCGTGGTAAACCTCATGGGTCATTGTCCATGCCAGCTCACTCAACTGATCTTGTTCGGTCATTGCGCCGTCAACAAGCTTGGTGTTAACAGATATTCCTTGACTACCTTTGCCAGTTAATGCGGGAGCATCCACGTCTTTGTCTGTATGTACATAAACTCCAGTAACCGCATCAATGAATTTGTGCGGCACTCCTTGAGCAGACATATCCACCATGACGCCTGCAACTGTAGTGGTGGCATCGGTAGCCTTATCGCCATATGCCTCTTCAATTGTCGGCATGCTCTTACCATTTGGCTTCGAATCGGTTCCGATCTTGAGTGTTTCGTTTCTATCGAACACCCTCTCAAGATCGTCCTGATCCACAGCTTCAACCACAACGTCAGTATTATTAGGGTCTTGTGCTTCAGCGGTATTAGCCGCAACGGACAGTTCGACCAACTGATCCTGCACTGGTTTCGAGGCTTCACTTAGGTCTGCATCCCATCGATGATCGTTGCCGTATTCTCGGTTGCCTTCTGGCACCTGACGAATGCCAAACGAGGGCGCGAAAGGGAAATCATCAACAATGTCGTCCTGTAATGTGGACTTTAAGCGACCTTCAGGAGACTCTGGTTGGACTTTATTACCAACGGGGTTTCCGTTTTTATCTATAATTTTTACGTTGTTGGCATCAAGGATTACAATCTCATCCCCATCTATATATTTCTCATAGCCCCCAGCCTTTAAAACTCTAGCCTTTGCCTCTCCGTCAATGTTGCTCCATTTTTCAAAACTTGTAGCGTACTCATCTAACTCTTCTTGACCGCCTCTACCATACCCTGCGTTCTCAAGCTCTATCTTATGTTGCTCAATCATCTCAGGGCTTAATTTGTTTTCACCCTGCCTATTAAAAGTTTTTAAACCTTTCTTAGATATAACTGTGTATGTGTTTTCCCCAAAGTTTTTAGCACTACCTTTTCGAGCCTCACCATACAGGTAAACCCCCCGAACATTCATCGTGTTGTTTACACGTTCTGCTGAGGTATCAAAAGCATCAAAATCTTTATTAGAGCCATGATAATAAACAGTGGTTTCATCTTTATTAGTGCCTACTGGCTTATGGGCTGGTTGTTCAGTAACCTGTTCGGTTACAGCAGGTTGTTGGGTTGGAGCTTGGTTACTGCCTGCGACATTAACTGGCGAAGCGGCGTCTGCCCGATGAACATACCTGCTAGGTATTTTTTCTGGCGGCAAGCCATCAAACTGAATGTCGCCTACTGGTACGTCCAGATCTTCTAGGCGGTACGGTGCATTTGTTTCTGGATTTAGTGCCCCGTTCTCATCCCACGCGACTGCCAATGCACCCGTCATAGGATCTATGGGTCTGTCATTCACTGGGTCGGGGACACGAGCGGGCACTCCCTGCGCTATTAGCCCTCGCATCTCAAATTCATTTCTAATAAATTTTTGAATACGATCAGTACGGTATTTATTAAAATGACCAAGAATCCCTGTTATTACTGTATCTTCAACCACCTTACCTTCTACTACTTTAGCTGAATCTCCCGCCGCTTCACTGTCATATCTGCCTGTGAGCTTCTTGTAGGTAGCGCCACCAAAGCCCATGGTATTACCAGCTAAGAAGCCTACCGCCGCATTATTAATTAAGCCGCTACGCTTTCTCTCGTTCGTGAGATAATCGAAGTATTCTCTTTTTTGGTTTTCAGTGAAGTTGTTATTGACCCACGATATGGTTTCCTCCTCGACGATAAACTGGAGAGCCTCAGTCGTCATCTCCAACCCGCCTATAGTGAACACGTCTTTCAGGAATTGCTTAGCCCACTTACCCTTGTTTAGCACCTGTCCTGAAATGAATTCCTGCACCTCATCCAGTTTGTTTTTGGGTAAGAACTTCTTTAAAGCTGTCATGGAGGGGAGCAGGTTTAGAGCGCCCTGTATTGTTCCCGAGCCCAGTGATGTCCACGGCGCCTCTACGCCAGTCTCTTCCAAGATTCGGGGAAAAGTGCTAGCAGTCCCAAGCGCTGAGCCGTAGGTGAACATCCCAGCACCCATACCACGCCTGCCAAGTTGTTTTAACTTAGCGTCTACAAACTGCCCCGCTACATCGTTGGCTATTTTGTCAGCAGTTTCTTTTTTAACACCTTGCTCTATAAGCTCGTTTCTGCCTTGCTTGACATACTTTTGGGATAGTTTTTCCACGGATTTTCTTGCGGCTTCCTCGACCCCCTTTTTGGCTATAGCTCCTGTTCCAAACATGCCGAGAAGGTCAGGCGCCAAGGTGCCTAAGGCATGAGCTGACCAAGCCCCAAAGTCTGCAAGACTGCTTATATCTTCAACCGTCGGAACGTCGCCTGCAAACTGCTCAGCTTTAGCCATTTCCTGACTGTAGTACTCTATCCCTTCGCTTACCCATCGCTTCGCCGTCTTTTGAGCGCCTTCTTGTGCTGTGTCCGAATAGACAAAGGAGGGGGTTAGTAGATGGGTAGCCGCCAAAGCTACGGGGTCAATGGATCCATCCTCTTTCAAGGCGGCGGCAAGCGGTGCTCCAATCTCCCCGTGCTCGGTATTGCCTAGCATGGATCCCAGCCAACCCCTTAGTCCGCCACCAAGCAATGCTTTTGTTTGGTGAAACCCAGTCTCCAACCCTCTCTGGAAATTGCTGTTGGGATCGGGTGGAAGATCTCGCGCTGGGACGTAAGTCCCCACTACGGCTTGCCCATGTGTAGTCGCCAATGGTTCCACTGGCGGGGGAGTACCGTCGGTTGGTGCAGGAGTTGAATCTTGCGGCGTGACGACCTCTTCTTCTTCTAAGAAGTTATTGAAGTAGTCGCTTTTTTGGTATGGCTTAAAGCTATTGGCTGGCATGGCGAGCCCTTACAGGAAGTTAAATTTGACTAGCTGTTCTAAAAGCGCCTTCTCATCGGGAATGTACAGTTGCCCCTGATCATCCACATCGTAAAAGCCGTTTAGCGTTGTAATGTTTTGATCGTTCCACCTGTCGCCAACAATTTCGCCTAGAGAGTTGGCGTTAGATACTTGTGGTGCTGGCGCACTGGTGAGCATCTGTTTTGTCTCATTAACCCACTCGTCTACACTGGTGCCGCTGGGTTCGCGGTTCCTCTCGCCAAATAACAGGTAATCCTCCACATGACTTCTTATTTCGAGCGACTTCGCTTTATCTAGGGTTTTCCCTGCGGTGGTCGCTGGGGCATACGAGCCGTCCAGCTTTTGAAGCCACGTTGGTGCGGAACCACCCCCTTGAATACCTATCCTGATAGAGTCAGCCATTTTCTGAGCCGCCTCGTCAAAGGATTTTCTACCAGAGGGGTCGGTGGATTTGCCGTACTCAGCTTTAATTCTTGCGGCGCGAACAGGTTTTTCTAGCTGTGGCGCTATCGAATTAATCATATATGCTTGTCCTGACATTGCCTGCATTGCCTCATCATAGGTAAGGTTTAATCCCGTGGTGTCGCCTATCGTTCGGCTCTCAGTATATGGAGGGAAATAAAACTGCGTATCCCCTTCTGCGTTTTCAACTTGCACCCACAGGTTTCCGCCCAGCGTTCCATCTTGATTCATTGAGACGCTACGCAAGCCTTGGTTCACTACCCTGTAACCCTTGTTCTTCAGCCAGTCAGGTGCATTGACAAAAGACTGGTCAACCGTCATGCCGCGACTCTTGGATTTTGGAATCCCTATTAACTGCCCCATGGTGTTCGTCAGCGCTGGGGTTAGTTCAGGGCTCCGCCCTTGCGCGAGTTCATGCATAAAGATCCTCACCTGATCCACCCCTCTTCTGGTGGCGGGGTCTACGATATCACTAACATTAAAACGTCCAGCGCCATCTAGTACCTGAACATAATCTGCGACCTTTGTCATTTCGCCTTCCGTAAGGATGCGCCTGTCCGCCTGAGCGACAAGTTTGCTCAAGTTATCCAGAATGACAGCGTTTTCATATTCAGATCTGTTTGCCGCCGCTGTTTCAGTGACTTCGGTCTGTTGATTTGTTTGTGCCGTTTTGTAGTCAATCTCGGCTTGGAGTTTTTTGTACTCAAGAGAATTCGGGTCATTTTGTTGCTGTTGCTTTTCCAGCGCCGTTAGTGCATTCCTGCCAGCCGCCTCGGCGTTCAATTGAGCTGTTAGCGCCTTTATCTCATCGAGAGTGGCAGAGTTTTCTGCCGCCCTCTTCTTCATAGCAAGGTCTTCTTTGCGGTAGTTCTGATTGTTGGTTTCTTGTACCTTTCTGAAATCCAGCTCGCCTGTTCTGTGCAGATTATCTAGCCCCTGCTGTTCTTTTTGCTGTTCGAACATATCTTCTTTTAGACGGCGATCTTTGACGCCCTCCATTAGACCGAAGCCCTGATGGAAACCTTCTGCGAATCCGCTGTATGAGTTCAAAGCCATTACGAATACCTAGTCAAATAATTTATTTAGTAGGAAAGCCACACCCAAACCAATTGCTATTGGTGTTGCCATGGTGGAGAGATTCGCCATAAAACCGCCGCCTTCCGCCGCAACTATGCCGCCTTCGACTGTCGTTAATGCTTCCCCAACTGCTGGGGTTGCTTCCGTCAAAAGGGTTCCGCCCTCTACAACAGCAGGAGTGGCATTGGCAAGTACGCCCTCAACGGGAGCGGCTGGGGTTGCTAGACCATCAATACCTAACGCTGTGTTTTTCATGGTACTGACAGCGGCATCACCCGTCAGGGTTCCTTTGCCAACAGGCGTGTATTCCAAGCCGCCAGTAAAGGATCTGCTAGCTGTGCCATATCCGTCTAGTGCGGCATTAATACCATCAATGCCAGCGTTAGCCGCCTTAGAGGCATCCATCATTTTGTTCGCGCCAATCAGTCCACCAATACCAGCGCCTGTACCCAAGGTTGCGCTTTCTTGCTGTTGCTTTGCTGTTTCTAAAGCTAAGCGCTGTTGATTCTCTACAGTCTCCGCCTTTGACACCGCAGACATGCCGCGATGAGCTAAATCGCGCAGACCTCTACCGACTGCTAACATTGTCATGAAACATTACCTCTCGCTTTTTGTGAGAGAGCGCCAAGGTTTCCAGACAACATTGCCTGCCTTCTATCCACATCTCTCATTCTTGTATCGTTCAGTCCGCCAACTAGCGTACCCACCGTTGACTGGTTGTCGGCTGATTGCGGGGTGTAATTCAAGCCCATGCGGCTCATTGCTCTCTTTTGTTGACCCTCAACATTAGAGGTGGCACCGAGCACCGATTCTCGCGTTCTCTGCAAATCACCGCCCAAGGCTCGGGTGCCCGTGTTTGTAATTTGGTTTGCCATCCACTGTTCAACGGGAGCAAAGCGGGTTAAGTAGTCTTTTGTTTGAGCCCGTATCAGGTCTGCATAGAGTTTGTCTGCTGGGTTTTCTTTTTTATCGAGATGGTCATAACGGTTTATGTTTATATTGGAGTAAGGGTTATAATCTGCACCCTGTACACGCAAAGGATTACTGGGATCCATGTTTGCCATCCCTCCAGAGGTTACGCCGCCGTTGTAAAAGTTATTCACCGCCGAAGCCGTTTCAGGATTCAGGGCGTCGAGATAACGGTTATACCTTTCGTCGCCATATCCACCGTACAGTTCTTCAGCCTGATCGCGGAACTTACGGTTGAAAAGCTTCCCGAAACCAGAACGAGGGTGCCCTCGCCACCGCGACGAGCGGGTGAACGCCGCATACTCTTCTGGCGTCATATTACGATAATCGTCTTGAGATCGTCTTGCGGAAAATCCAAATCCGCCACCGCCACCGCCAGCCATTAGACTTTACCTCCCAAACCATAACCGCTAGTCACCATGCCTGCGCCAGTGCCAGCTATTTGTTGGATGGAGCTTGATCGCGCGAAGTCTCTCTCGGCTTGTGCCTCTGCTCTGTCTAAACCAGACTGAAGCCGATCAATGTTGCCTGTCATGGTATTGGTCTGAAGCCCTTGCCCCATCGCTATAACATTACCTAAGCCTTCATACGCCGCGTCGGTGTTACTTATACCTGCGCCTGCGGCGGTTAGCCCAACCCCTCTAGCCTGTGCGGCTCTAAGGGCACCTGACTCGGATTGGTATGCGCCTGACGTAGGATCGTATCCGCGATTAAAGGCACCTTGATTAAGATCTGCCAAACCGTCCTCGTAGATAGATGTAGCTTGCGTAGCCGCTCTTCCCATTGCGTCGTTGTACGCACTCCCGTCAAAACGGTCGTATTGGTCTTGAATGAAGGCGTTTTCTAAAGGAACAAACGTGTCACCGTAACGCTGTAGCGATATCGCCGCCTGCTCGGCAAGCGCCAGCTTGCTCTCAAGCTCATCTACCCGAACATCTCCACCGCCTCCGCACATATTAAACCTCTCTTTTAAAACATGATCCGACTTGTTTGTAGCCAAGTCTTTCGATTAACTTTGGGTAGCCATCTCCAGCTATACCTGAAGTGACTCCTATACATACTTCGAGGGCGTTTTTTTCTTTCGCCCAAGATTCAAATTCTCTAAACATTTTGATCAGCAACTTGCCTACGTTTTTTCTTTTTTCAGGGTGAAAACAAACAACCTGATCCATTGCTATTTTGTTTTCGGAAAAGAAGTACTCGGTTGCTAATCCGATAAACATACCCTGAATATCTCCGTCCTCCTCTGCAACTCTGAAAAAATAGGGAGAGTGAGGGCGCATAGAGCTGGCGATAATGGAGGCAGACTTTTTGTCTGACCAGCCGCAATTCTTATAAGCGCTGTTCTCTTGGAACCAACGACCTAACTCGTTCAGTTGCTCGAGATCCTCCATAACTGGGGGGCGAATAACTGCCATATGTCACCATGTAATGCTGTTAGTTTTTCAAAAAGCCGTATTCAAGAAGGGATCTTGAGTGGCTGTGATGACCTCACCAATGACTGGCAGGCTTCCTTGTGATAAGCGACCGAAAAGTCGCTTGTTGTAGCTATTATATAATACCTGAAAACGCTCTAAAGTCCTAATTTTTATAGAGTTTTTGGCATCTGGGGTAATAGATTTTCTATTTCTGTTTCTGTGCTGACGCCCGCATCGACCACCGTTTGCGGAAAGTCTCTCAAAGCCTGCCTATAACTTGCCCAATTCGCTTTCTCTTCTTCGGTTAATTGGTTATCTGAAACCTGCGTCCAATCAGAGCTGTCTAGCAGGTATTTTCGCATTCTCCTAGCAACAGCTTGAGGGTCAACTGGAATTGGAGGCGCATCTACAGCCTCGCCATCAACAATAATGTGACTGTTAAAATCGCAGAACACGTCGGTATAAGCTTCGCCATCATGAATGTTGGCGACAGCCAAAGACTCGCCGTTAAACTGCGCCCTGATTTTGCCTGTTTCAATGTTATAAACACTATACATATCAAGTAGTCTTGTGAAGTTTTATGATTTTCATAAAGTTGTTGTCAAACCCTCTGTTACCGTTAATTAGATCCACCCCTTTAAGATAGCCATAAGTTCTAAACTGATATGATACATGGTCATATAAATGTAGGCTTTTATGGATGTTGCGCGGGGCAAAATGCCCTATTCCTAGCGATGAAGCTCCGTAGTAGGCTAAGGCGCTGTAGTTTGTGCCGCCAGAGCTGTCGTAGTAAACGGAGTACACTAGCGCGCACTGATCAGTGTCGCCAAAACTACCCATTGGTGATGCGCCAAACTCCAAAATGTAGCTCCCACTCTCCTTAAGGGCTGATGCGGGCACGTTCATTTCTAATAAAGTAGGGAGCGTCGCATTGCTGTAGGTATGATAAGGTAAAGCGCTTTCAAAGTTGGCAAAGGACGCCGTCTGGTTAGCGCAGGCAACGTAGCCTGCAAGTACCATATCCAAAACGCCCACTGCGTCATAACTTAGGTTTTCGAACTTGACGCCGCGAGCCTGATTGTTGGTATCAGCGGTTTGTAGTATCAGCTCACCGCTGATGTTTTGTGTTAACACATTACTATCTAGATTCAACAGGCTTGTTGTTATTGTCCCACCTTCAATCTTATTTGCGCTCAGTGTGCCCGTTACGTTAGCCATGTCCATAGTGGCATTCTCTATATGAGCTGTAGTAATAGACCCGTCGCTAATATGTGCAGAATCTATATACACGCCCGCAGGAACAACTGTCCCGTTGACGGTAGTGGGTACGCGCAGTACAGAAAACGGTACAACATCTATCTGCTTCCAGTAATAGGTGCCGGTGGGATTGCTGGATGCGCCCGCTGTATGGGCAATCTTTGCAACATAGATGTGCTCCGTTCCTCCCGATGGGGTGTACTTTACCTGATCGCCTACTGCGTAAACTGTTCCAAAACTCCACTCGGGGGTGCTAATCTGTTTGACCGAGATGTTGTCAAAGGTGAGGGCGTTTCCGCTACTTGAGTTTCTAGCCTCAAGGATTACATAGGTGGTAGTGCCTACAGCGGTGAACTCAAAGTCTACAGATGCATTACCTGTGGCTGTCGGGCTCGAGGCAAGAGTGCTGTATGGGGAGGCGCTAGTTGAGACAGAAATAGCTCCGTCACAGCTCCCGTTTATTATATTTCCAGTGACCCTGTAGGTTTCTCCAATCTCAGTAGTGATGCCTTGGTACGCATAGGCAGGCTGGTTGTCATTTTCAATAAGCAATGCCATGCCAATTAAATATGAAACTGAACCCTCTACGGCAGTCCAGTTATCTACGTTCGATGCAAAGGTGCCGTTGACGACCAGCTCTGGCGCTGAGGTGAATGGCATGGGAGCGGGCAATATGGCAAACTTATCTGCGTTTATAAAAAACTCACTCGTGGACGCCCCTGCCGAGGTGCTTGTGTTCGCCAGCCCAAATCCCGCTACATGTCCGTCTGCATCAATCTTTACCGTGTATTGACCTTTCAGACCGTCATTAACGTCCGCCTGAGTAGTCATAGCCTGCTGTAAGGTTACAGTACTGTTGCTACCGTCAGGGTTTGCAAGACCGCTAGTGGCTGTAGTAATGGCGCCAGAAATAGCTCCATCAGTTCCAGCTTTTGTGTAATGGTTAAAATTTAACTTAGCGTCACTTGCTAGCGCAGATTCTTCCCAATAAGTTGGCGAGTTGTCAGGCTGATCGTTAGTGCTGGTCTGCAACAGCTTGTAGATTATATTGTTGTAATAAACCTGTGTCAGAGCAGTCTCACTGTATGTGTAGGCAGTACTGCTATCCCACTCATCAAGATCGAACACGTCATTAAAAAACGCTGAAGAAAGCGTATCTATCTGTGTCGCAATGGCACTGTTAGCATCAGCTTTTGTGTAGTGTTTCTGCTTTATAGAAGACTCGCTTTGCACTAAATCTTCAGACCAGTAAGTTGGCGAGTTGTCAGGCTGATCGTTAGTGCTGGTCTGTTTAAGCTCGTAAATCTTATCCTCATACACCACGCGCACATTTGTACTGGCGCTGTATGTGTATGTAGTTGATGAGTCCCAGTCAGACAGACCTAGGGCATCGCCATAAAAAGCTGACCTTAACTCTGTCTTTGCACCCGCAATGGCAGAATCGCTATCAACTGTCGTTATGTAATCGGAGATAAGCGTGGCTCTAGTATTTTCGGATTCAGCCAGCACATCAATAATACTTCCGTATGCGCCGATATGTTGCCAATATGCTGGATCCTGTGGCTGGTCAGGTGCGTCATCCGCAGTTGATGTGTGTGCGGTTAAGGCTGAGTAAAGGTGGTTTGTGCTACCCGATCCAGAGTAACTAACCAAATCACCTACCACATAAGCAGTTCCTGACGCCCATGCAGGGGTATTTTTTAAGTTGTCGATTGCCCCCTCTATCGCGGTAACGTCATCCTGAATGTCACCAATGCTATTTATTGGCGTTTGTAAAGAGGTTGCCAGCTCGCTGGTTGTTATCGAATTGCTAAGAACGGACAAAAGGTAGCTAACGTCGGATTGCGTTGTTCCCCGTGTTCCGATATGCGTGTTGAAGGATCCAGTATCTCCGTTGGTGTTAACGGCTCTGACCCAATACCAGTATTCTGCGTCCTCCCCAACTTGATCTGAGTAGACACCTGTGAAACCAGAGACCTGCCCCAGTAGCGTGGCGTTAGCTATATCATCCGATGTGTGCCTGTACACCTGAACAAATGCATGACCAACGTAGGCTTTCAAATCCCACGTTAACAGGATGTTTTCGAAGGCGCCGTTTGCCGCGAGATTGGTTGGCGGTGGAACCGTGTCCAGAATTTCTTCACCTGTTTTTGGAGCCAAGCCGTCAGCCGCTCCTGTGTAAAAGTTTGCTCCCTTCGGCAGGGTAGCTATACCTGAAGAGATCAAATCTCGCGCAGTAATGGCTCGATCAAGTGGATCGCCACGGGTGCCTGTAAGTACGTCTACATTCTCCTTGACGGACTCGGCAAAAAGCTTGTCTGAACCAGTCCACCCTGTCGGTACAGGAAAACTGCTTTTTTTATTGCCCACCTATTTCCTCCGCCGACTCGTAAATACATATCTCATTAATTGGCGTCGAGCCGGTAAGCTCAACCTCAAATTCTCTTGCTTTATAGCCGGATGGGAGCCTGAATGTGTCGCCACTGGTGACTGTTTGCGTATGCTTTAAAACACTGTCTGCATATAGCTTCAGTGTGGGTGCGGATGAATAACTGTCGCAGTCAACCTTTGCCACGGCGGGGTTAATTGGTCGGGGGACATAAAACTTTTTTGTCTTCCATGTGTAGCTTAGATTGCTACCGGATGCGAACTTGACCAGTGAGCCGCTGATTACCAGATACAGCTCATCGCCCTCGAGATCATTGAACCCTGCGGTTGCATGAAAATTTAAATCAGTAAAACTGTTCTTGCCACCGCGTGGATCAAAGATAAACCCTTTATTCGAACCACTTGCGGAATAAAAACCAACGTAGTGCCCCTCGTAATAAAAGCCAATTATTGAGGTGGGCTGAAATTCTTGCCACTGGTCTCTCGTGAATAGGCTTTCTGTTATTAGTTGAAGCCCGCTTTCGGAAGCCAACACCAGCCCGTCTGGACTGGCATAGATAACTGCATCACCCATATCTACAACTGATCTTTTGCTGACGCATGAAAGCGTAGAATCTATCTCAGTCATGCTCATGGCGGCAGGATCGAGACCCTGAATAATCGCGGGCTTTCCTTTAGTTAAGACCAGCACCCCCGTTTGTAGCGGTGCTAACGCCACAATGTCTGACTTCACTGTCAGTTTATAATCCTCAGGAAAAGCATGGGGCTGGAACGCCTCTGAAAAACAAACTGTTTGACCTGCAAATCCTGCCAGTATTCCATTGGGCAAGCTTGTAAGCCCTAACATTGAACCATCTTTGTGGTCGCTGGCGGTTTCATCTGGTGGAGCAATAAAGTTGGATGTAGGGATTTCTTCCCCGAGCAAACTTTCTTCCAGATTGTCCGTAGTGCTAGTGCTTGTACTTGCAACCTCTTTAACCCTGCGGTACACACCGTTGCTGTCAGTTCGGTATAAGCGCCTCTTGGTTATATTGTGGTTGCCATCGGGGGCGCTTGGGAACGTGATCGTAGCCGTTTGATCTGAGTAGACATCAACAATGTTAGACACCAGCGGCGAACTGCCCGACCCCTCTTCGCCATACGCAGAGACATAGGTATAAAGGTATGATCGTGACTGAGGAACCTCTTCATCTTCCTTTGTTGTGGTTGATAATGTCACTGAAGTTATAGCCGTTGGATCAGGTAAACCGAGCTTGTAGTATGTGCCATTGCCACCAGCTAAGGCGGCAGTTGTCATGCGCGGGTAGGTGTCGCCTGTGGTGTATATGCGCTCCCATGGGTCTTCAGCAATTGGAGACCTTACAAAATCAACCTCATCATCATGTGCAATCCACAGTGAATCACTGTACTTAAATAGAGATTTTGTCTGAGCAGAAATTGTGCCTGACAACGCGGATGGCGCGTCAATGGTCGTATTATCCTTCCACGGCTCTAAACGCCCTGAGTCCAACCGAACATTCTCGGCAGTTTGCGCCATATCTTGAGGCAATAGTCTCGCGTAAACCTTGGGAGCTTTACCGCCAAATGTTGTAAGAGTAAAGCCCGTCATTTTTTCATTACCTGTGCGATCTTCTCACCACTTCTGCCCACCACATAACCGCCCAAACCGAGCTGTAAAAGTGTCCACGCTTCATCCCGAAGCGGGGTAGCCAGTAAGCCCAAGCTGTCGCCCACCGCTAAGATTAAGAACGTCAACATTGTAATGGGTCGCCATGCGGCAACAATTAAATGCTCACTTTTGGCTTCGGCTGACACCACCTTGTACTGACCGTTTATGAGTTCTTTCTCATAGTCGAATACGCGTTGCATAGCCGCCGCTTGAACATCTAATAAATGCCCTTTAGCACTCAACTTCTCTTCAGTGCTAGTATGGAGGTCATCAATAAGTTGCGCGGCTGGCTTGAAGATTCCAGCAATTAAATCAGTAACGCCCATTTCGTTCTCCTACAGTTTTAGGCTGTCTGAAAGTCCTTCACCTCATCGGAGGTATTGTCTAGTACAGATTGCGCTTGTGCTCGCTCTGCATCGTCCTGAACAATCGCGGGGTTAGGGACTTCTTCTTTACCCGTTTCATTACCCTCATCATCGTAGGTAGTGATTTCGATGGTAGGCTCTAACGGTTCAATGGCGGGGGTAACTATAGTCTCTGTGACCTCCTCCATTTCCATTGTTTCTTCGTTGAAGATCTGCTCCCCTGTAGGCACTTCTTGACTTGACTCAGGTACACCAACAGCCAAAACGTACTGAGCCAGTCTGGCTGTGGCTTTTCGGTACTGCTCTAGATTCCAATTGAATTCGTTGTTAGCCCTGTTTGTGTCGGTATCAACTTCCACAACGTCCATATAAGCATCGAACTCGCCGTCAGATTTACGGATAGAGCGCTCACGTTTCCACTGCGGAAAGTCTCGATCTATGTACTTTTGGGTTCTACGGTTAAGCTGTTGTGAAGTTAAAGGTTTCATGCCTTTATGTACAAAAATCATTTATAAACTCCTATCACCGCAGTGTCGGTGGTTGCTGTGGGCTCTACGGTGGGCTTGAGCCATTGGTTAATGCCATCGGTTTTAATTGTGTAATCGTATTCCTCGCCTTCTCGGGCAAGGTCGCCGTTAATAAATACACGGGATACCTGTAGGGTTTGAGGTAGGCTTTGGATTGCTTGGTGGTTGCCTTCGGTAAGGATTACGTTGTCTATGGAGCCTACGAAGTTTGCATCTCCGTAAAAGTAGAATGAAGTATTATTCGTGGCTGTTAACGTAATCTTGTGGTGTCCTGCATTAAGAACCCCTGTTGGTGCTAGCCCTACTCTTGCGTCAAACGTACCCGCAGTCTTAGTTAAATCAAAAGATAACGTGTATGTTTGCCCCACAACAGCAGTAAAGTTTGCAAGCGTTAGGGGTGAACCTGTACCCGCTGTCTTAGAAGCAGTACCACCACTAATAGTCCAGCCAGTACCTTTAGTCCAACCACCGTCATAATCAAACGTACCGTTGGTCACAAGGTTTTTGCCTACTTCGTAGACTGAGACGTTGTCTATTGAGCCGTTAAATCCTTGCGAAAAAATCTCAACCCCTGAAGTCGAGTTTCTGGACATAAATATGACTGAATGAGTGCCGACAGAAGAAAACGATTGTGGTGGCGCCACTCCACTTGCACCGATTTTAACAGAGCCTGCCGTAATGCTTGTTATTTCAAAGGAAGCAAGGACTAGCGTGTTTGCGGGAATACCCACAGTTTGATACATATAGTATCCAGTTGAGCCGTTACCAGAAACTACGCCATTACTAAGGCTCCAGCCAATTTGCAACGTCCACCCAGCAGTCCCGTTACTAAAATCGCCATTATTGACAAGGCTGTCGAGATAGACCTTTTCTTTCTTAACCTTTTGATTAGAAAGAGAGGTCAGTTGCTCCCGCAAGCTTAGACTGTCTTTAGAGATCTTAACCGTCATCTCTAACCCCAATTACAACAGTTTCTGTGGAGGCTGTGGGTTCAACGGTAGGTTTGAGCCACTGGTTGATACCATCGGTTTTCACTTGGTAATCGTAGCCTTCACCTTCACGAGCTAACTCTCCGTCAATGTAAACATCTTTGACATCGTAGCCGTAGGGGACGCTTTGGATTATGTTGTGGTTGCCTTCGGTAAGGATTACGTTGTCTATGGAGCCTACAAAATCAGAAGTGGCTGTAAACCTTACTCGTGAATTATTACCAGTATCGGTTAGGGTTACTGTTTTAACACCGTTACCAGCAACATAGGTGCCATCGACTGTAGTTCCTCCTGTTATTCGTGGTTGTACAGACCCTGCGGTATACCCTGATAGCGTAAACTGTATATGCACTACTGAGGCATTCAGTGGAGCGGTTCTAGTATCATCGAGGTTGGTGCTAGATGTCTGAGTCCCATCACAGCTTGCAGTACCACCACTAATAGTCCAGCCAGTACCTTTAGTCCAACCACCGTCATAATCAAACGTACCGTTGGTCACAAGGTTTTCGCCTACTTCTTGGACTGAGATGTTGTCTACTGAACCTATAAAGTATTGGTTTGCAATTATATCAAGGTCTGAGGAATTCGAGTTAGCAACAATAATATATGTAAACGTACCGTTACTCATGTGCGTGTACTTTGTAGTGCCTGCAAACTTGAGGTCAACTGCGCCTAACGTCTGTGTTAAATCAAAAGAAACAACATAACTTTTGCCACTCTTAATAGACATCACGTTAGAACTTAAATAACTATCTGAGGCTTGAGTACCGTCACTGCTTGCACTGCCACCTGAAATACTCCAACCAGTACCTTTAGTCCAACCACTATCCGAATCAAACGTACCGTTAGTCACAAGGTTATCCAAGTAAAGTTTAGACTCCTCAACACCCCCCTGATTTCTTAGGGAGGCTAGTTCTGCTCTAAGATTTATGGCGGGTTTTTTAATTACAACTGTCATTATTTACTCCCAGACTACTAGGTCATTAGATGCGCTGATTGCTGTGCTGACAGCAGAGGCTTCGGTTTTAGTTCTTTGCAGTCCCTTAAAAGTTGATACTGCTGACGGTGTTCCCGCATGAAGTAGCCCTGTGTCTTCGTCATAGGCTAACGCATGCACAGCGCTAGATGTGTAAGCCAGAGTGCATTTAGCGTTTTCTTGAAAAAGGGGTTTTTCGTCCCGATAAATTTTGGCTATTTGTTCGGGGGTTGGAGCTGTGGCTGAGATTCTTAATAGAGCCGCCCTATCAGGATGTTGTCCAGAAAGACCAGAACCAATATTAAAGAACCTAGTATCAAAAGAGCTTGAGTAATCAACAGTATTAGACGCACTGCCTATCATCTGCCCATCGACATAAACATAAACCACACCGTTTTTTCGCAAAAGAGTATAGTGTGCCCATTTACCTGTTACAGAAATGTAATTGAAGTTGAGCAATGTACTATCTGTTCTGTGAAAAATAGTGGTTTTGTTGCTGCCTATGCCAAAGTTAAATCTCCCAGTTGCGTTATTTGCTCCGTCTTGTCTATCAAGAAAATACTGTGTTGCATCGTTACTTGGCTTAACCCACGCCATAACGCAGTAATCACCAGTCCCAAAGTTAAAGTCAGCGTTGTAAGGTTGTTCTAAGTAGTCACTTCCGCCAAACCCACCATAACCCACAAGCTCCGCACCAGTTGCTACAGCGTCTTTAGTCACGTTACCAACGATGCTTAGACTGTTGTTGTTTACTGAGCGGTCTGGTTCGGCTAGGCGTACTGAGACGTTGTCGAAATATGCTGTAGCTGTCCCGCTGTTATAGGCGTAAAGTCTTAAAGTAGTCTGACTTGGTTTTATGGTTTTGGTATAGGTGGTTTCTGTACCAGTGCCTTGAAAAGAACCAAACGCATAATTGTAATTAGCACCATCAGACATATACAAACGACCGCTGGCACCTGAGTCATTAAGTATGGTTGCAGACACAACATAGGTTTTACCAGCAACAACCGTTATCTCTTGCCTCGCATCACAAGTGCCTCCAGAAGCATCCAGCAAACCTTTACCGCCTGCCTGTGAAGCCAAAGACGGTCTTGTCAGATTATCCCAATCACCCCACCCAGACACATCGCTATCAAACGTACCATTAGTAACCAACTCACTACCAGTAACATCAGCATCATCAGTATCCGAAAGGGTTGCTAGCTTAATGTCACCTACCATCCAACCTGTGTTGTAGCCGGAGGTGATGTAGGCTACTGAGCCTTCTGATGGGTTTGTTGGGTTTTCGTCTAGCAGAGTTAGACCGTCATTGTGTGTGCCTAATGCCGCCTTACGGACACCTGTTGCTACACTAGAGTTTATGTAAGTTGCATCTAAACCGCTTGAAATATGTGGGACGGTTGAGTTTGACGATGATTGATATAGACGTTCTGATACTGGACGCGCTCCGCTGGATGTGTAATGGCTAACTACATACTTATATACCGATGTAGATGTGCCATACCCTGTAAACCACACAATGTCAGCACCGTGCCACGTTGCCTCCATAACTTTCGTAATCCCACCGTGATTCTCCCAGAACGAATTAACACTCCCATCATCCTTGATCACGCTCACGCCACCATCAGTAGCTACAGCTATTGTAGGAACTGGTAGATTTGTATCGGGATCTATAGGTGCATTGGGGAGGACTGTGATTGCTACATTGTTAACGCTATTATCCGCTATCTCGTAAACGGCGGAGCCTAGATGGCTTTTGGCTTCGTTACGTTCCGCTAGGGTTCCTTTGAATTTACCGTACTGAGCCCCCCGTGAAGTTAAAGCCGAGTCGGTTATGAAGCTTGCAATAGACAACCCACCTGCGGTTGCGTTTGTTCCAGCCTGACAGCCAGTCACAAGCATTCCGTTTTTCATTACGACAGAACTAAATGGGTAGGAGGCTCCCCCTCCATAAAGCGCTTGATTATAAGCCCCATTAAACACCATCCACATTGGTAAATCTGGGTCATCACCATCGTAGATTGTGACCTTGTCAGACTCAGCAACAATTACGGCAACTACGGGAAACTCCTTCCGAGATCCACGGGTTGTGGTTCCCAATTGCTCGTTATACCAGCTAGTTTTAGTTGTTTTCTTTCTCCACGCGCCGCCATCAGAATCTTTTGATGTGTCGTAAACAAACACATCTGTAGCCGTAACCGACTTGCTTTCATTAATAGCCGACAGGTTTTGCGTATAAATGCTATCTATCGAGCGCAAAGCGTCGTAGGTAGTTTCTTTAAATTGTTCCGCCTCGTCCTGATAGCCTTTAGCCGTATCTTGATGCCCTTTTGCCGTGTTCGCGTGTCCGACGCCCGACGTAGCTCTACTGTCTAGAGTAGGCTTAGCGGTCTCTACGGCGCTCTTAATATTATTAACAGCGGTGGTTAGGGTTGAGACTTCATTGGCTAGAGACATAAATTATTCCTCTGCTACTAAGCCGCTGGATGCGCTAATCGCGGTGCCGACTGCATCGGTTGTATTTGAAACGCGCTGAAGTCCACTAAACTCTGAGCGACCCGCTGAAGTACCCACATGGAGTAGTTCGGTGGCATCGTCATAGGCGAGGGCTGTTACAGCGTCAGATGAGCCATATAGGGTACACTTAGCTCCCTCTTGGAATAGAGGTTTCTCGTCACGATAGATTTTAGCGATTTGCTCTGCGGTTGGAGCTGTGGCTGAGATGCGGAATAAAGCTATTTCGTTTGAGGCACTATCGCCATAAAAAGTACCGCCATAAACTAAACCACCTATCCGTAAAACACCATCAGAGTTAGCAAGTGAAGCTGTGTGCGCTTGGGTAGACTCTAGCTTTCCATCAATATAAAGCTCAAGAACACCGTCTCTTCTTAAACCTATTACTTGATGCCATGATTCATCTAAGTTGCGTGAACTTGTAACATTATACTGTACTCCGTCTGTGCCTCTAACCTGATAACGCATTTCGTTATTTGAACCACTTTTAACTAGACGGTAATACGCACCAGAGCCATACGCAGTGGGAGCGTTAATATTCTGTCTTGAGAAAATTGACTGATTGTTTCCATCAGTTAACTTCGCCCAAGACATAATACAAAAATCTTCGCCTTCACCGAAATCTAGGTCACTGTTATAAGGTTGTTCTAAACGATTAGCACCGCCAAACCCTTTGTAACCCACAAGCTCCGCACCAGTTGCTACAGCAGACTTGGTGACTGTGCCAACGATGTTTAGACCGTTGGCATTTACTGAGCGGTCTGGTTCGGCTAGGCGTACTGAGACGTTGTCTAGTTGGTAATTGCCACTGCCCGCTCCATTCACATAGAACACGACTGTGATAGAGGTTGCACCCGCTGTAAATGTTCTTGTCGATCCGCCAGTTGAATAATTGATTCCCGATGTATCACCGCCTGTGATATACATCCTTGGCGTACCCGTTGTAATTGACGGGATATCAAACGACAGGATATACGTCTGCCCTATAGTTAATCCTGAAACTGCTAGACTTGCACTCGCTGTAGACCCGCTAAGAACACCTACACCCCCAGAGGAAGAAATAGTGCCTGACCAATTTACCAATGAACCTGAAAAGTCTCTATCGGTTGCATTAGTCACCAACTCGCTACCAACAACATCAGTATCATCCGTGTCGCTGAGTGCGGCTAACTTAATGTCACCTACCATCCAACCTGTGTTGAAGTCTGAGGTGATGTAGGCTACTGAGCCTTCTGATGGGTTTGTTGGATTATCATTTAATATAGTTAATCCTGTTGTGTGTCCTACAGCACCATTGTATGATAACGGTGAGCCAATACTTTCTTTTATAGAAGGCACTGTTCCTGAGTAATACCTAAAACCACCATAACTTGTATCTGATACAACATCAGCAGTAGGGATTGGAGCGATTGCCACACCCGATGCAACACCTGCGGCTATTACTAAATTATTATCCCCGTTGAATGCGATGTCTGATATTGACTCATTAGCACCTCTTGTCATATCCCAAACAGTCCCATCATCCTTAATAACACTTACGCCACCATCAGTAGCAACCGCTATGGTTGGCACAGGTAATCCAGTGTCAGGGTCTATAGGTGCGTTGGGGAGAACTGTTACAGCTATGTCGTTAATAAACTGGTTGACCAAACCGTTTACATTATTAACTGTACTGGGTGTAATACCTAAATTTTCGTTTCTAGCGGCTATATTCGGGTGATTAAGCACTACATTGTAGCTACTGTTGCCGTTTTTCCTAAACAAGCACTGCTCTTTTATAAAATCTATTTCGTGAAGACCAGAAGCACTTGACCCAACATCACTCGACCCAACATAAAGTTTAGCGTCTTTCATGGTTACGCTTCTGATTTGTGCGTAGTCTGGTCTACCCGCAACAATCAACATTTTACCGCTACCGTAGCTGTAATCTCCTTGAAATCTCATCCATAATGGACAATCAGGGTCTGTAGCATCATATATATCTACACCACCGTCATTTCCTGCACCGTTATGTGCAACAATCACAGCAACCGCAGGGAACTTCTTAGTTGCACCACGATAACTAGTGTTTAACGCTTCGTTGTACCATGAAGTGCCTTGAGTACGGTTACGCCATGCACCACCGTCAGAGTCTTTACTAGTGTCATAGACAAATACGTCTGTGGCAGTTACTGATTTAGACTCAGCGATAGCGGTAAGGTCTTGGTAGGCACTCGCGGCGGCAGTGGATGCACTGTTAGCCGCCGTTACAGCCGCATCTTTTAATGTGCTGGTTTCAGACTTTAACGTGCTTGTG
>Ga0207964_1000153_pt1 | contig 22730 bp, 20 predicted proteins | sample Knorr_S23_td_250_FD_185608 | JGI IMG/M metagenome (GOLD analysis project Ga0207964, IMG submission 185608) | Marine microbial communities from Southern Atlantic Ocean transect - Knorr_S23_td_250_ad_251m_LV_A (SPAdes) (version 2) | ecosystem: Environmental > Aquatic > Marine > Oceanic | place...
GGACAAAGTCCAGCCGCATGCCAAGTAGAGCCACTCGTAAGTTCACCCTTTTCAACAAGAACAACGTCAGTCCAGCCTTCAAGCCCTAGGTGATACATTAGGTTTACACCTAACGATCCACCACCAATTATGACTACTTGTGCATGTGATTTCATAATACTATTCTTGTTTAAAGTGGCTTGCGACCAATATTTTTTCTACTTAATTTGATATTGAAATTTTCACGTATTTTTTTATCAATATCATCACTGATATGACTTGGAAAATATTCGGATAAAATTTCATTTTTTTGTTGGATTGCTTTTTCCAATATAACAGGTTTGCCCATATCAGCCCAATCATTTGGGCTATCTCTATCACTGAGTTCAGGATAAATGTACTCACTTTGCATTACATCAATTGTTTGCTCAGAACCAAGATAATGAGCTTTGTCATTCAAACAAACATCTTTGATAGTTTCAAAGCAAAGAGACTCCTCGCTGTCATCACTGAAACCTTTTGTCATTCTCATGGAAGCTCCCAATAGATCATTATCCAAAAGCAAACTTTCTGGACAAGTTCCAAGGAGACTTGCATACATCCCTGCAGATTCGTAGACAATGTTTGCTCCAGCAATCGCGGTTACCGCATGAGTTGATGCCCTCTCAGATCCAGCTTGAAAATCAGGGAATTTTGAGTCAGTCATACCAGCGGGTGTTCCAGTTGGCAGATTAAAATGATTCCCCATTTGAGCACAAGCGGCTGAGATCAAGCCTTGCTCAGGAGAGCCGCCACACATTGCACCAGTTCTGAGGTCTGATACAAATGGCCATGTACCAAGAATAGCGGGAGCCCCTGGTTTAATTGCATTCACATAAACTAATCCGCCAAGGCACTCAGCCCATGCTTGAGATACTACTCCTGGAAGCAGAGGCGGTGCAGTAGCACCAGCCTGGCCAGCAGACAATAGTAATATAGGCATACCACCCTCAACTCCGACACGTACACACTCCAACGATTCTTCTGCAAATTTCATCGGTGGGACAACATGACAATTGCTCATGCTGATAAAGGGTCTTTCTCTCCACTTTGCCTCACTACCAGCAATAATATGAAGCATCTCAAGAGCATCATTTACATGTTTAGATTCTGTAAAGCTAACACCAGCGTGTTTTTCAGTTCCCATTGCAACACAATAAACTGAGTTTTGGTCCATCTCTCTTGGGCTGGCAATATCTCTTAGAACGCACGTGCGTTGAAACATATGAATATGCTCGCACTTGTCAGCGATTCTTGCCATATCGTATAAATCTTGACTCTCTGACTCTCTATATTCGTTGTTTTCAGGATCGGCAATAAGAACTGCTGCGCCAGCAGTTGAAAAATGCACCCTAGATCCAGAGAGATCTAAATCATGTTTTGGTGATTGGCCAAAAAGCGTTAGATTTCTTTGAGAAAGATTGACTGCCTTGTCAACAATTTCTTTAGACATTCGCAACCTTCCATCATCTCCAAGAGTCGCTCCAAAAGCGACACAGGTTTCTATACAATGAGGGGTCGCATCACCAAATCCAACTTCTTCAAGAATCCGATAAATATTAGCTTCAATATCCCGAACCTGTTTATCACTTAGGGGCTTATATCTACCACCTATCTCGCCTGCATTGACAGGTTTTTCTTCTTCTTTTAGCGGTGCATTTCTTAACGCAATTCGAGCTTCTCTTCCGCCTGACTTTCGTCTAGTCATGATAGTAGATTCATTTAGTAAGTTGACAACATTTTGATACGAAATGTATTCACTGTCAACTGTTTTATTACAACTAAAGTAGCTCATTTATACCATTCGAATTCTGCCATCTTAGAATCATTAAATGATAGCCCGAATCCAGTACCTTCGGGCAATTTCTGTCCAAGGCTAAATTGTAACATATGTTCTATTTTTTGAAAAATAGAAAAAAATATAATGATATAAATTATTTGATGTATACTAAATTTTCTTGGGACAAGTTTTGTCTCAAGATTGATATCAATTTTGGTATTTAAATTTATATATAAATAGGAGAAAAACATTATGTTTAAAATCTACAAAAACACTGCAAAGGTATTTTTAGCAGTGTCTGTTCTTTTTGGAGCAACAATGTTTGGCAGTTCTGCCGCAGTTGCCTCTGGAGAGAAATTTGTATTAATTAGCCATGCGCCAGATTCTGATTCATGGTGGAATACAATTAAAAATGCAATTGGAATTGCAGGAGAGCAAATGGGAGTCGATGTTGATTATCGTAACCCAACTACAGGCGACCTTGCTGATATGGCTCGTATCGTAGAGCAAGCTGCTGCGAGCAATCCTGATGGTATTATTGTTACAATTGCTGACTATGATGTCTTGAAAGGACCAATTACTTCAGCTATAGCTAAAGGAATTCCAGTAGTAACAATTAACTCTGGAACGCGTGATCAGTCTGAAGCACTTGGTGCATTAGCACATATTGGTCAACCAGAATACGATGCAGGATACGGAGCCGGTAAGAGAGCTAAGGCTGCAGGCGTAACTGAATTCTTGTGCGTTAATCACTTCTTTACTAACCCAGTATCTGTTGATCGTTGCCAGGGTTATGCGGATGCGCTTGGCGTTGACCTAGGTCATCAAATGATTGATTCAGGACAAGATCCTACAGAAATCAAAAACAAAGTTATGGCTCACCTAAGATCTCACCCATCTACAGATGCAATTCTAACTTTAGGACCAACATCTGCTCATCCAACACTTTCAGCTTTGGATGATATGGGTAAAACTGGTGACATCTATTTTGGTACTTTTGACCTTTCAGGAGAGATTGCAGCAGCCGTTAAGTCTGATGTAATTTCATTTGCAATTGATCAACAGCCGTACTTACAAGGATACCTTCCAGTTGTATTCTTGACTAACCTTTCACGTTATGGAGTTTGGCCTTCTGGTGCTATTAACTCTGGACCTGGATTTATCACTAAGAGTAATATCAGCTTAGTTGAGAAATATGCAGGTGTTTATCGTTAAAAGTTAATTGATCTAAAAGGTGCTACCCACTTTAATTTTCAAAATGAGTGGGTAGCATTTTTTTTTAATAAAATTACAGTGGATTTAATCTCATGTCAGAAGATGTAAAAAATAATTCAAACCTTAAAACTAATTTTAGAAGTGTCATGCTAAGGCCAGATTTAGGCGCTATAGTTGGCGTTGTTTTAGTTTTTCTTTTCTTTTTTTTAGTAGCTCGAGATACTGGAATGTTTTCTTTAGAGGGCTCAATGAATTGGGGAATCGTTTCTTCCCAATTTATCATTATTGCTGTTGGTGCTTGCTTACTAATGATTGCAGGAGAATTTGATCTTTCTGTAGGCTCTATGATTGGCTTTGCTGGCATAGTTATTGCTGTTACTTCAGTAGTTTGGGGGTGGCCTGTATGGCTTAGTATCATTACAGCCTTCGTTGTTTCGATGACTATAGGAGCATTAATTGGCTACATTACAGTCAAAACAAATTTACCGTCTTTTATTGTTAGTCTTGCTTTCTTATATATCTTGCGAGGAATGACAATCTTTATTGCAATTATAAGTACTAAAAAAACTATTATTGGTGGGGTTACAGAAGCAGCTGAAAATGATTGGTTAGCTCCAATTTTTGGTGGCGAGATATTTACAGGTGTGTTTGATTGGCTTGGTGAGCAAGGGATGATTCAAACTTTTGTAGCTGGAACTAAGGCTGGTCAACCAGTTGTATCGGGTATACCAATGATGATGGTATGGGCAATAGGACTAGTTATCTTTGCACATTTTTTATTAACAAAAACTCGTTTTGGTAACTGGATTTATGCCTCTGGAGGAGATGCACAGGCAGCTCGCCATATCGGTGTTCCAGTAAATAGAGTTAAGATTTTGATGTTTGTCTTTACTGCTTTTTGTGCGACAGTTTTTGCGACGACTCAAGTTATTGAGTTTGGATCTGCTTCTGCAGATAGAGGAATTCTTAAGGAGTTTGAGGCAATTATTTCAGTGGTAATTGGAGGAGCCTTGTTGACTGGAGGTTATGGCTCAGTTATCGGTGCAGCACTTGGCGCTGTAATATTTGGAGTTGTTCAACAAGGTCTGTTCTTTATTGGTGTAGAAAGCTCGTTATTTAGAGTTTTTCTCGGTGTGTTACTTTTACTGGCAGTAATCTTAAATACACATGTTCGTAAATTAATTACAGGAGCTAAATGATGAGTGATAAGTCAATAATGGAGCTTTCAAACATTCATAAAAGCTTTGGGAACGTAGATGCCCTTAAAGGTGTTTCAATTTCCATTAAGAAAGGTGAGTGCCACTGCTTGCTTGGAGATAATGGAGCAGGAAAATCGACTTTAATAAAAATAATGTCTGGAGTTCACCAGCCGACATCAGGTGAAATTAAGATTGAAGGAAGGCCAGTTGAAATCAGTGGGCCTCGAGATGCTATAAATTCAGGTATTGCTACTGTTTATCAAGATTTAGCTTTGATTCCATTAATGTCTGTTGCCAGAAATTTCTGGTTAGGACGTGAGTTAACAAAAAAAATTGGACCAATTACTGTAATGGATTTTGAGAAATGTAATTCTATCTTGATGTCAGAAATGGATAAGATTGGAATTAAGTTAAGAGATCCAAGTCAGTCTATAGGAACCCTATCTGGTGGTGAAAGGCAAACAGTTGCAATCTCAAGAGCAGTATATTTTGGTGCAGAGATATTGATACTCGATGAGCCTACATCTGCTCTTGGCGTTTACCAAACTTCAAATGTTTTAAAAACGATAGAAAGAGTCAGAGAAAAAGGAGTTGCGGTTGTATTCATTTCACATAATGTTTCCCATGCACTAGCAGTTGGCGATAAATTTACAGTGCTATCAAGGGGTGAAACACTTGGGACTGCTAAAGCTGGTGAAATTAATTATGAAGAATTGCAATTTATGATGTCTGGAAATAAAGAACTCTCAGAACTTAAAGATAGAGAATAAATTCAAGTGAGTTTTTGGTTAAATTGGATTATTTAATGCTATGAAGATATGTTTAATTGGAGCTGGAAGAATTGGAATTGTTCACGCAATTGCAATTGCGAGTGAAAAAAATGCAGCCCTTCATTCCATAGTGGATGTTAATCAAGAAGCAGCTGAAGCTCTTGCAAAAAAATATAGTGCGGAAGTTTTGAGCATAGATGAAGCATTCAATAATATTGATATTGATGCTTATATTATTGCAAGTAGTACAGCAACTCATGCTGATTTAATAGAAAAGTGTTCTGAAGTTGGTAAGCCTGTTTTTTGTGAAAAACCAATAGATCTTAGTCTTGAAAGAGCTGAATCTTGTGCAAAATTGGTAGAGGAGAGTGGGATTGTATGCATGCTTGGATTCAATAGACGCTTTGATCCAAACATGGCAAGCTTAAAGAGCAAAGTAGATTCAAATTTAATTGGTTCTATTCAATCATTAGTGATTACCTCTCATGACCCTTCTCCACCTCCAATGGAATATATTCAAAGCTCTGGGGGGCTTTTTCACGACATGATGATTCATGATTTTGATATGGCCTGTTGGATTTTAAATGACACGCCTGAAAGTATTTATGTTTCTGCTAAAGCTAACAATGAAGATATTAAAAATGAGGGAGATGTAGATACTGCTAGTGTCATAATGAATATGACAAAGGGTGCAATAGTCACTATTCTCAATGGTCGCCAAGCTTCCTTTGGTTATGACCAAAGAATTGAAGCTTTTGGTGAGAAAGGCATGCTCCAGGTCAAAAATGAGTTAGAAGATAAAGTGGTCCTCAGCAACGCTGATGGAATTAATCAGGCAAAAGCGCAGCACTTTTTTTTAGAACGCTATGAAAAGGCTTACCATAATGAATTAATCCATTTCATGGAATCTTATTATTTGGGAGTTAAGCCAAGTGTGGATATTGCAGACGGAGTGCTCGCTTTAAGAATTGCAGAAGCTGCACAAAGATCATTTAAATCTGGCTTGCCAGAAAATTTACAGTAAGTATTACCATGGTTCCCTCTAATATTAATGAATTAAACAATCTACTCCAAGATAGTTATCCTTCCTTGAGTAAGAAAATGAAGTTGATTGCTTTTTATATCGTTGATCAGCCTCAAAATCTTGCTATTAATACGCTTGCAGTAATTGCATCAGATATTGGAGTTTACCCATCAACATTAGTTCGATTTGCAAAGCACTTTGGGTTTAGTGGATTTGCTGAATTACAATCATTATTCAAAGTAAGAATTGCTCAAACAACAATTAATTATCAGCAGCGAATTACTGATGTAAAGAAGATTACTGATAGTGATTCAGCTACTGATTCATCCAATATTTTTTATGATGTAACTAGACGCAATGTTGTAGCTACCCAGCTTCTTGCTGAAAACATTGACATTGATTTAATAGAAGAATCTGTACTGGCATTATGTGAGGCAAACGAGGTAATACTATGTGGTACAAATAGAGCTCAACCCGTAGCCAATTATTTTTACTATATGTTAAATAACCTTGGTATAAAGTGCCGCATTGCAATCGACTCAAATGAAGTTGAGAATTTGACAAATTGGCTTGACGAAAAAACCGTATTCATAGCTATAACCTATAACCCATACAACGAAAATACCACTCAAGCGGTTAAGACAGCAAAGCAAGCCAATTCAAAGGTAATTCTTTTGACTGATACTGAGTTGAATCCGATTTCACATCTTGCAGATTTTTTATTTAGTATTCATGAGGCTGAAATTCATACATTTAGGTCTTTGGGGGCAACAATGTGTCTTGTTCAAGCAATATGTATTTCAATTGGGTACCATCAACAAGGAAATTAAATGTCATTATTAAGTCGACCAAAATATAGTAATGATAGTTGTTATCAAAAAATTACACCAAAATCAGCAAATTGGGATTTTGTGGGTTTTGAGGCTCATGATCTCAAAGAAAATGAGACGCTAGATTGGGAAGATGAATTAAATGAATGTTGCCTGGTAATTTTATCTGGAATTGCTAATATAAGCGTTGATGAGCATGAGTTTAATAATGTTGGAGAGAGAATGAGTGTTTTTGATGATATAAATCCTCATGCTGTATATGTGCCAAGTAACAGAAAAATTAAAGTTACCGCTTTAACTAAACTGGAATTGGCTATAGCGATTGCTCCAGGGTTCAATAACCTCCCAGCTAGACATATTAAGCCGGATGAAATGTCAAGTGAGGTTAGAGGTGAAGGAAGTAATAAGAGATTTATTTGTAACATACTTCCCGAACAAGAGGAGGCAGATAGCCTTCTGGTAGTTGAGGTTAAAACTCCTTCGGGTAATTGGTCAAGCTACCCTCCTCATAAGCATGATTCAGATAATATTCCAGTTGAGACATATCTAGAAGAAACATATTATCATCGAATTAATCCACCCCAAGGGTTTGCTTTTCAGAGGGTTTATACTGATGATCTATCAATTGATGAAACAATGGCTGTCGAGGATAAGTGTGTTGTTCTTGTTCCAAAGGGATATCACCCAGTTGGTGTTCCCCATGGATACGATTCATATTATTTAAATGTAATGGCTGGGCCCAAAAGGCAATGGATATTTAAAAATCATCCTGACCATGAGTGGATGCTAAAGCAATAATGAAATCAATTGATATTATTTGTTTAGGGAGAGCGGCTGTAGATTTTTATGGTCAACAGATTGGATCCACATTGGAAAATATGGGTAGCTTTGCTAAATATTTAGGCGGATCTTCAGCAAATATCGCTTATGGCTGCTCTAAGCTTGGCCTCAATTCAGCCATGCTGACTCGAGTTGGAAATGAGCATATGGGCCGCTTTGTTCGGAACGAGTTAGAAAGTGTTGGGGTAGATACTTCTCATGTGATTACTGATAAAGAGAGATTGACTGGTTTAGTGGTTTTAGGGATTCAAGATAAAGAAACCTTTCCACTTATCTTCTATCGCAAAGATTGTGCAGATATGGCAATTAATGAAAAGGATTTCACTAAAGAGTTTATCGCTAGTAGCAGATCATTGCTTATCACTGGAACACATTTTTCATCAGATAATACTTATCAGACAAGTATGAAGGCAATTGAATATGCCAAAGCTTCAGATACTCAAGTCATTGTTGATATTGATTATCGTCCAGTTCTATGGGGCTTAACAGAGTTGGGTGATGGAGAATCTCGATTTGTTGCAAGCAATGATGTTAGTCAGCACTTGCAAACAATTCTTCCACATTGTGATGTTATTGTTGGTACTGAGGAAGAGATTCACATTGCTGGTGGAAGTGAAGATACTATAGCTGCGCTAGTAAAGATTCGGGAGCTGAGCAATTCCATTATCGTTTTAAAATTAGGCCCTCTAGGGTGCACTGTTATAACTAGTGAAATTCCAGATAGCACAGATGACTTTATAGTAATACAAGGAAACCAGGTGGACATTCTAAATGTTTTGGGGGCTGGTGATGCATTTATGTCGGGTTTTCTTCGTGGATATCTTAGAGGTGAAAGTCTCGAAAAAAGTGCAAATTATGCAAATGCTTCGGGCGCATTAGTAGTATCACGTCATGGTTGTGCCCCAGCAATTCCTGGAGAGCAAGAGCTACTATATTATCTAAAAAATGGTGCGAAAATACCAAATCCAAGTAAAGACTTAACATTAAATCATCTTCATAGAGTTAGTTTTAGAAGCCAGAAGGAGCAAGAGATTTTTGGCTTTGCTTTTGATCATCGAAAACAGCTACTTGATCTTGCTGATAAATATAATGTAGATTATCGACAAATCAAACAACTAAAAAACCTATTCGTAAAGTCAACTCAAAAAGCTATTGATAAATTAAATATCTCAGAAAAAAGTATTGGTGTATTAATTGATGATTCTTATGGAGAGGACGCACTCAATTCAATTGCTGAAAAGTCATGGTGGATTGGAAGACCTGTAGAGCTTCCAGGTTCAAGGCCTCTTAAGTTTGAGGGTGACCAGTCTATTGGTTCAAAGATACAATCTTGGCCCCTAACACATACTGTTAAGTGTTTATTTTTCTACCATCCAGATGACGCAGATGAACTTAAAATTAAGCAAGAACAAAAAATAAAGGAACTATATCTTGCTTGTCTTCAAAGTGGGCATCAATTGTTGCTTGAAGTGATTCCACCTTCAGAATATGAAGATAATGAGAGCGCTATTCCAAATATTTTAAAAAGATTTTATGACCTAAAAATAAAGCCTGACTGGTGGAAACTTCCTTCAATGAAAGATAATTCTTGGAGGCAAGTGACTAGTATCATAAATACAAATGATTCATACTGTCAAGGTGTATTATTATTAGGTCTTTCTGCACCTACTGGCAGTGTTATAGAGTCATTTGGTGTGGCAGCAAAATATAACATTTGTAAGGGTTTTACGGTAGGTAGAACGATTTTTTATGAGCCAGCTGAACTATGGATGCAAGAGAAAATAAATGATGATGAGCTAGTTGATTCTGTATCTATCAACTACATTGAGTTGATTAATGCTTGGAAAAAATATAGGGAGGAGATCCATTAATGAAAACTATTAGACTAACAATGACTCAGGCAATAGTTCGATACTTATCATCCCAATTTATTGATACCGATGAGGGTATTCAACCAATATTTGCTGGTGTTTTTGCAATTTTTGGTCATGGAAATGTTGCTGGGATTGGACAGGCCTTGACTGAAATTCAAGATAAATTGCCAACCTATCGCGGTCATAGTGAGCAGGGTATGGTTCATTCAGCAATCGCCTATGCAAAGGCTAATAATCGCCAAAGAATGATGGCATGTACAAGTTCAATAGGACCTGGAGCAACGAACATGGTCACAGCTGCTGCTCTAGCGCATGTAAATCGATTACCCGTTTTGCTATTACCTGGGGACTACTTTGCAAGTCGAACGCCAGATCCAGTGCTTCAACAATTAGAGGACTTTTCTGACCCAACAGCGAGCGTAAATGACTGCTTTAGGCCAGTGAGTAGATATTTTGACCGAATCATGAGGCCAGAACAAATTATTAATAGCTTACCTGTTGCAATGCAAACACTGTTAGATCCTGAAAATTGTGGTCCGGTTACAATTTCATTGCCCCAGGATGTCCAGGCAGAAGCATTCGATTATCCTAAGGAATTTTTCAAAAAAAGAGTACATACTATTCGGAAAATAAAGATTGATGATGAGGAGCTAGCTCGAGCTGTTGAAGTTTTAAAAAATTCAAAAAAACCTTTGATTATCGCCGGTGGTGGCGTTCATTATGCTAATGCATGTAGCTTACTTCAAGAATTTTCAAAAAAATATAAAATTCCTGTTGCAGAAACCTCTGCTGGAAAAGGGGCGCTTGCTTGGAACCATCCCGGCTATGTTGGAGCTATTGGAGTTACAGGGTCTAATGCAGCTAATAAGCTAGCAAGACATGCTGATACAGTTTTGGCTATTGGGACAAGGTTGAATGATTTTATTTCAGGATCAAGAGCCTTATTTTCTGACAAAAAACTCGTCCAATTAAATGTAGCGCGATTCGACGCAATTAAACATAATGCATGCCCTTTGTGGGGTGATGCAATGCTTGGTATAGACAAACTTGATGAACAGCTTACTGATTGGAAAGCATCTGAAAAGTGGTTTAAGGAGTCGGAGAAAGAAGCCTCAAGCTGGAATGACTATTACGAAGATATAACGTCTATAAATAACCCTTCTGATACAGAAGATGATTTACCTACAGATGCTCAGGTGCTTGGAGAGGTAAAAAGAAATGGAGAGGCAAGCGACATTGTAGTTTGTGCAGCTGGAAGTTTGCCTGGTGAACTTCATAAGTTGTGGAGGACAGAACAAATAGGTGGTTATCATTCTGAATATGGTTTTTCATGCATGGGTTATGAGATTGCAGGTGGGCTCGGTGTCAAAATGGCTCAGCCAGAACGTGAAGTAATAGTTCTTGTTGGCGATGGCTCATACCTGATGCTCAATTCTGAGCTAGCTACAAGTGTAATGCTAGGTCAAAAAATTATTGCTGTTGTTCTCGACAATAGAGGTTTTTCATGTATTAATCGACTTCAAAATGCAACTGGTAATCGTTCATTTAATAATTTGTTAAAAGATTGCAAAAGTATAGATGATGGTCATCCAGAAATTAATTTTGCATTGCACGCAAAATCTCTTGGAGCCAACTCGGAGCATGTTGAGAATATAAATGAATTAGCTTCAGCGCTTGGGAGAGCAAGATTATCAACTAAATCTTATGTGATAAGTATAGTGACTGATTCTCACAAAATTAGCCCTGAAGGAGGCTGTTGGTGGGAAGTTGCAGTGTCTGAAGTATCCTCAAATGACAAAAATGATGAAATTCTAAGTGTTTATAAGAGATCCAAGACTAATCAGCCTTACTAGTAATGAAAGCAGAATTCTCTTCATCAAATCAGCAAGTGTATTTCAGTGATTCTGATATTGATTTTGACGTTTTAACTAAAATCTGTTCTCAAAAGACTACTCAAGAGCACTATCCGTTGGCAGATTCAATTTCTAATAATGTTGTTATTTATGATGCAACAAACTTTAAATCATATATAGGCAATATTGAACAAGAAAAAAAATTAAAAACAGAGATGCATCATGTTTTAGAAAGTGGGCCAGGTGTATTTGTTATTCGAAATCTATACAATAAGGATGTGATAGATCAGAGTAATGCTATTTTCGAAAAAATCGTTGAAATAGAAAGTGATTCTAGTAATGACCACTTCGCTTCAGGGACCAATACTAGAATCTGGAATAGCTTTCAGAAAGTTGCCTTGGAAAGCACAGATGCTTTCATAAACTACTATTCAAATGATTTAGTAAAAATAATTGCTGAATCATGGTGTGGCCCCAATTCTCAGATGACAGCCCAGGTAAATATCGTTAGACCAGGTGGAGAAATGCAGAAGCCTCATCGAGACTATCATTTAGGATTTCAAGAAAATGAAGTCGTTGAGAAATTTCCAATTTCAGTTCATCGTCTTTCAAACTATTTAACCTTGCAAGGCGGCGTTGCGCATACTGACATGCCTCTAGAGAGTGGCCCTACTATTGTCTTACCTTATTCACAACAATATGATTTGGGGTATTTGACCTGGAGAGACCCTAAGTTTGGTGAATTTTTTAATCAATATTCGGTTCAGAATTCTATGAGAAAAGGCGACGGTATTTTTTTTAATCCTGCTATATTTCATGCAGCTGGATCTAATATTACAAGTGATTTTCATAGAATAGGCAATCTGCTTCAGATTTCATCAGCCTTTGGAAAGACAATGGAACATATAGATTATATTAAAATTATTACCCACATCTATCCTTCCCTATTGAATCATTTAAATAATAAAACTCTTTCGACGAGATTAATTGAAAATGTTCTTATTTGTGCTACTGATGGTTATGCCTTTCCGACAAACTTAGATTCGCATCAAAATTCTGACACTAAACTTCAGGGTATGAGTATGTTTGAGCTTACAAAAAAATCACTATTGGATGCATTGAGTCCAAAAAAGTTTAATTTGAGGCTCATGGAACACCAGCAAGTTAGGCTTGCAGGCTAAATATTACTAAAAATTTGGAGAAAATGAATGAGTGTAAAAATTGGTGTTAGTCCGATATCATGGACTAATGATGATATGCCCGAGTTAGGTCGTGACACTACCGTGGAGCAATGCCTGAAAGAAGGTAGGCAAGCGGGATATCGTGGATTCGAGTTAGGCGGCAAGTGGCCAAAAGAAGTTTCAGTGCTTGAACCTTTATTTAATAAACATGACATGGATATTGTGTCGAGTTGGTTTTGTGGTGGTTTGCTTAAAGATACTATTGAAGGAGAAATAGAAAGAATTACACCTCACATGCAACTTTTGAAAGACTTGGGAACCGATGTCATTGTTTATTGTGAAATGGACTCTTGCGTTCATGGGGAGATTGATTCGCCACTTTCAAAACGACCAATTCTTAATGATGATCAATGGACGGAGTGGGCTGAAAAACTTGACCAGTTAGCCAAATATACTTTGTCTCATGGAATGAAGCTTGCTTATCATCATCATATGGGCACAGTTGTCCAAATTGAAGAAGAGGTAGATAAATTAATGGCTATGACTAGTAATGATCTAGGCTTGGTATTCGATACAGGCCATTTTATTTATGCAGGTGCTGACCCTTTGAGCGTTTATAAAAAACATAGTGACAGAGTTCTTCATATTCATTGTAAAGATGTCAGAGCAGATATATTAAATGATGCTCTGGAGTCTGATTCAAGTTTTTTAAATGCTGTATTGAACGGTGTCTATACAGTTCCTGGTGATGGAATGTTTGATTTTCCTGGACTCTTTAAAATGGTGGGTGAGAATGACTTTAAAGGATGGATCGTTGTTGAAGCGGAGCAAGATCCTGCCAAAGCCCATCCATTAACATATGTAACTATGGGCTATAAAAATATCGAAAGTTACTGTAAAAAATTTGGCATTGAAATTGAGGAAAAAAAATGAAAACAATTGGTGTAGGAGTTATAGGGACAGCGTTTATGGGTAAGGCGCATTCTATTGCATATGCTGCTGCAGGTAGTGTTTTTGGTGATGGATTAAGGCCACAGCTTGAAATGATTTGTGACTACAATCCTGATAGAGCCGAGGTTATGAGAAAAGAAATGGGTTTCTCAAGATGTACCAGCTCATGGATGGAGTTGGTGAATGATCCTAAAGTAGAGCTTATCTCTGTTTGTGTACCCAATTCATTACATAAAGAAATTTCAGTGGCAGCTTTAAAGCTTGGAAAGCATGTATGGTGTGAAAAGCCAATGTCAACCAATTTATCTGACTCTGAGGCAATGTTTGTAGCTGCTCAAAAAGCATCAAGTTCTCAAACAATATTAGGTTACAACTATACTCAAAATCCGGCAATTCAAAGCGCAAAAAAACTTATTGATGAAGGAGTGATTGGAAGAGTCATAGGGTTTTATGGTGTTTATGATGTGGATAATGAGGCAGATCCAGATAGGCCTCATTCTTGGCGTATGAGTCGTGAGGCATCTGGAACTGGATCAAATGCTGATGTTATGTGTCATTTAGTTAGTATGGCTCATTATATGACTGGAAGCGAAATAACTCGACTGGTTGGGGATTATGACACAGTTCATAAAGAGCGATCAGATCCAAAGAATCCAGAGCAAACGCTTGTGGTTGATAATGATGATGTTTGTACAGCTATGGCACACTTTGAGAGTGGAATCAAGGGAACTCTGAGAGTAAGCCGAGTGGCTTGGGGTAGAAAGTGCGGTTTAAGCTGGGAGATTCATGGATCTCAAGGAATGATATGCCATGATCAAGAACGTTTAAATGAGATTAAGCTTTATACTCGAAGCAAAGACCCTAGACAGGAGGGTTTTAAAACTATTTTGAGTGGTCCAGCTCAACCACCATATGATGCTTTTTTGCCAAATGCTGGCCATAGCCTTGGTTACATTGATGTGAAAGTGTGTGAATTAAAACATCTTCTTGATGCGATTGAAACTGGTCAATCAGTTTGGCCTAATTTTTCAGATGGATTAAAAATTGAAAGAGTAATGGATGCTATTGATCGATCTGCTCTTTCTGGTCAGTGGCTTGATGTCTAATCAAGTACAAAATATCATTTATCAAAAATCCAGAAAATGGAGCGCTCTTGTTGTTGGAAGAGCGGGCATTGATCTTTATCCTCAGCCATCAGGATCAAAGACGAAGTTAGCTGAATCATTTGCTAGTGATGTGGGAGGGTCTGGAGGCAATATAGCTATTGCAATGAAAAGAGCAGGAGGGAACATTGCACTGATTTCTGCACTCTCAGAGGATCCAGTTGGTTTTTTTGTTAAGAATCGACTTATTGAAGAAGGTGTAGATATTAATTTAATGCAGACAACACATGGCAACGAAAGAACAAGCCTCGCAATTGCTGAAGAGCGCCCAACTGATTGTGAGGTTGTAATTTATCGTAATAATCCAGCAGACCTTCAAGTTGTTTTTGATGAAAATGCCGAGTTGGCAATTTTAAATAGTAGTAATCTTGTAATTACAGGAACCAGCCTGATTGATGACCATTCAAGAAAACAAGTATTGAAAATGATGAAGCATGCAAAAAAGAATGACTGTAAAGTTTGGTTGGATTTAGATTATAGGCACTGGAATTGGCCTGATAAGAATACTACTCGTTCTGCATATCAGAAGGCAGAAAAGTTATCAGATGTAATAGTTGGAAATGAGGAAGAGTTTAAGATCCTAAATGATGAGTTAACTATTCAAGTTAAGCAGTGTATGTCTAATAATCAGATAATGATTCTAAAGCAAGGTGAAAATGGATGTACTTTATTTTCAGGTGATTGTCGTTTAAAAACTGGTATTTATAAACTAAGGGCTATCAAGCCATATGGTTCTGGGGATGCCTTTCTTGGAAATTTAATAATGAATTATATGACTTTTGGAGATTGGAAAAAAGCAATTGAGGCTGGGAGTGCTGCAGCCGCAATCGTTGTCTCGAAGAAAGGCTGCGCAAGTGCAATGCCATCAAATAAAGAAATAAAGTCATTGCAAGATAGTATATCGATTGAACCAAAAACAGAGTGGAGTTAAAAATGCATATCCCCCAATTTGAGAATAATAATGAGCCTATTGTAGATTGTAATAGTGAGATAGTTCCTCTATGCTATTTCAATATAATTAAACTTTCTGCTGGAGAAGAATTTAGTTATCAACTTAGCGGATATGAAACCTGTATCGTTCCTGCGACTGGAACTATTGATGTCGAAGTTGAAGGTCAGACCTTTAAGGATGTTGGTAAGAGAAATCATATTTGGGAAAGTGATCCTGAAGGAGTTTACATTCCTGTCAATTCAAAAGCTAGATTGATTTGCCAAAATGGAAAGGCTGAAGTTTTTGTCTCTGGCGCAAAGCATAATGAAACTTATGAGGCATTTGTGATTAGGCAAAATGATATAGATAAAGTTCAGTATGGTTCTGATGATACAAAGACCCACAGAAAAATTAAACATATCTTAGGGAAAAATCCAGCTGGCAAAGTTGGCAGGTTATTAGTAAGTGAATTGTTTACAGTTGGAGAAGGTGGATGGTCTGGATTTCCTCCTCACAAGCATGAGACTGACATGCTTCCAGATGAGAGCAGACACAATGAAGTCTACAATTTTAGATTTAATCCATCAAATGGATTTGGTGCTCAGTTTTTAACACCTGATGGTGAAGATTTTGGCCCCGTTTACCACGTCCGGGACGGATCAACTTTTATTTTTGATAAGGGCTACCATCCTTGTGTTGCTGCCCCTGGCTTTGAGATGTATTACTTTACCATTTTGGCAGGTGAGAGTCAGAGGCCACTGCATATGAACTATCAAAAAGAGTATGCATATCAACTAGAAACTATTCCAGGCATGCAAGATATGCTTAACAAATTTAAATAATGATAGCAAATCTACAAGATATTCTATTGCCAGCAAGAGAAGAGGGTTATGCCGTAGCATGCTTCAATGTTTTTGGGTTTGAAGACTCAAGAGCTGTCATTGATGCTGCTGAGTCAAGAAATGCCTCTGTTATTCTCTCAATTAACCTTGATATGCGTCAATTTATGACTATGGATCAAATTATTGGCATGTTAAAACCTATGGCTGAGAGTGCCAAGATTCCAGTTTGTATTCATCTCGATCATACATATGAAGTTGATGTAGTAAAGCAAGCAGTAGATACTGGATTTACTTCTGTAATGTTTGACGGGTCACAATTGCCTATTTCTGAAAATATTGCTTCTATAAAGGATGTTGTCTCTTATTCTCACCCAAAAGGAGTATCGGTTGAAGCTGAAGTAGGCTCCGTACCTTACGCAACTGGTAGGGACCATATTAAGTCTGAATTAACTGATTTGTCAGAGGCTTTAGCTATGGAAAAAGAGGGTAAGCCTGATGCACTTGCAATTTCAATAGGCAATGTTCATAGACTAGAGTCAGGATCTGTAGAAATTAATATTGAGCGTTTTTATGAACTTGAAAAAGAACTCACTATCCCGCTCGTCATTCATGGCACAAGTGGCATAAAAGATAAAGATATTCAAATGTTGTCAAAGCACCACATTACAAAATTTAATGTTGGCACAGTCTTAAGAAGGAGTTTTGGTGATTCATTACGATCTACATTAGAATCTGATCCTAATCTATTTGATAGGATCACAATAATGAAAAAAGTGATTCCTGATTTGAAAGACACTGCCTCAAAGGTTATTAAGCTTCTTGGCCAATAAAAAATAATTATCTAGCTTCTTTAAGACTCTTAATTACATTTTCTGTCTCATTCCAGTCAATGCATCCATCGGTCACTGACACTCCATATTTCATACTCTCTTTATTGTCCAGAATTTTTTGCTTGCCTGAAAATAAATTACTTTCAAGCATGACACCAAATATGGATTTATTTCCTGAGATTATTTGACTCTTAATATCATCAATTACACTGCCTTGGTTTCTGTAATCCTGATGGGAGTTATCATGCGAACAATCAATCATAATTCTCTCAGCTAAACCATTTTCACGTAGAAGATTTTCACATTCTAATACCGAGTCTTTGTCATAGTTCGGTTTCATGCCACCTCTAAGAATTATGTGAGAGGATATATTGCCTTTAGCTTTAAATGTGGAGATCTGCCCTTTGTCATTAATCCCCAAAAAACTTTGAGGAGATGAGCATGCTTTAATGGCATTAATAGCCATATTTAAGTTACCATCAGTACCATTTTTAAAACCAACTGTCATCGAGAGTCCGCTCGACATTTCTCGGTGAGTTTGAGACTCTGTGGTCCTTGCACCAATTGCACACCAGGAAATGAGATCAGCGAGATATTGAGGAGTAATTGGGTTAAGCGCTTCAGTAGCTGAGGGTATTCCCTGCTCTGCAAGCCAAACCAGTAACTCACGTCCTTGACGCAGTCCTTTTTCTACATCAAGCGAGTTATCCATATCTGGATCACTAATTAAACCTTTCCAGCCAACAGTAGTTCTTGGTTTTTCAAAATATACTCTCATTATGATATAGATTGACTCCTCAACTTCATTCTGAAGTGACTTTAATTTAAGAGCATATTCTTTGGCTGCTTTTATGTCGTGAATCGAGCAAGGTCCGACAATTACTATAAGTCTTTTGTCATTACCTAAAAAAATCTCATCAACAGTTTTACGACTCGTTAAAATGTTATCTTTGCCATGATCGCTGACTTTGATCTGTTGCCTTAAATCAATGGGTGAGGTTATAACAGTTTCGCTTTCAATGTTTTTATTGTGGATTTGATTAATCATTTCATTCGTGTTTTTAGGTTTGAGCGATGATTTAAACATAAATATAGAAATATTTTTTAGTTACATGAGAAAAAAATAGTTATTTTAGCTTTATAAAAATTTAAAAATACCGACAATCCCTAATGCATATATGAAAAAAATAACAAAAAAAATATTATTGTTTTCATTAGTTTTCCTCGTTGGATGCAGCACTACTAACTTTATTTATAATAGGATTGACTTTTTATTCCCATGGTATATCGAGAGTTATGTCGACTTAAATCAAGAGCAAAGGCAAAATTTAAATGAATTACTAGAGCCATTTTTTAAATGGCACAGAGAAGAAGAATTACCAAAATATGCAGAAATTATTGGAGATTTAGAGTCAATTCTTGATGAAAGAATTGAACTTGATTCAATTGAAGCTATTACCTATGATGTTGAGCAAGCCTGGTTTCGAATAGAAGATAGGATGCTTTTGTGGGCGATACCCATGGCTAGAGATTTGTCTGAAGATCAAATTGTTGAATTTCTTCAGACGATGCAAACTAAAACATTGCAGAGTGAAAACAAATATTTAAGTCGTAATTTACAAATGTATCAGAATGATAACTATAAGCGATTAAGAAAGAATTTACGCCGCTTTATAGGGGGAATGAATAAAGACCAGCTCGATCTGATAAATGCAGCTAGTAAAGAAATGATTAGGGTTGATGGTCAATGGATTAATAATCGAAAAGCTCTAATTGAAAACCTTAGGTTGATAATGAAGAAAGAGGATGGATGGGAATTGGCTCTTAAAAACATTACTCACAGAGATGATTTAGTGGCTAACAATTATCGCAAAACTTATTCACATAATATCGATGTTACCCAACGTCTTTTTGTTGAAATTTTAAATTCAAGGACTGAAAAGCAAGACAAAAAACTTCGTGCACAGTTATCAAGGTATCGAAATGATATTGAAGCACTGATAAAGGATATTTGAATTATACGAAATTAAAGTAAGCCTAAATTAAATCTATTCTATTAAATTTAGGCATGGAATTAAGAAGTGATTTGGTATAGTTGTGTTGAGGCGATTCAAAAATATCTTTGTTACTCCCTTTTTCTAGAGCCTCACCTTCTTTCATCACAATTACACTATCACACATTTGTCTAATGACAGCAAGGTCATGGCTTACAAAAAGTAGTGTTAAAGAAAATTTTTCTTGCAAGTCCTTTAGAAGGTTAAGCAAATTTGCCTGAACAGACACATCTAATGCAGAAGTAGGCTCATCACAAAAAATAAAATCAGGACGATAACTTAGAGCTCGAGCGATGCCAATCCTTTGTCTTTCTCCGCCAGAAAAAGCATGCGGCAACTTTTCTGCATCTTCGCTTGGCAAGCCAACCAAAGCCATAAGATCTTGAGCTAGTGATTTAGCCTTATCTGGATTAATCATTTTATGAACTCGCAAACCATAGGTGATATTTTCCCCGGCTGTCATACGTGGATTAAGCGATGAATAAGGGTCTTGAAAAATACACTGCATAGATAAACAATGTGCTCTTCTTTCAGCACTATCTACCAATTCCTTGAGGTCTTTTCCTCGATAAATAACTCTACCATCGGTAATATCTTCTAATCCCAGTATCATTCGTCCGATGGTTGTCTTTCCAGAGCCTGACTCTCCAACAATTCCTACAGTTTCTCCGCGCATCACATTAAAACTTACATCCTTGACAGCAGTAAATAGCTGTTTTGCTTTCAACAAACTAGAAGGAGTAATAAATATTTTTGAAAGATTGTGAACTTCCAGTAAAGACTCATGAGTTGAGTCTTGTGTTGATTGTTTTTCTTGCAAATAGTGCAGACCAGTAGAAGCGTCCTTCAACTTAGCTTCCTCACTTAATGGGAAGCGATGAAGGCGTTTCTCTATGATTGGTACCGAAGCCATTAAAGACTTAGTGTAGTCTTGTGTTGGTCTTTGAAGTACATTATTTGTTGTATCTTGCTCCACATGTTTACCATTTCTTAGTACGTAGACATAGTCACATGTTTCTGCAATAACACCTATATCATGAGTAATTAAAATAATCGCAATCTGTTCTTCTTTGCTGAGTTTGATGAGAGTTTGAAGTACAGATTTTTGAACTGTGACATCAAGTGCAGTTGTTGGTTCATCAGCAATAATAAGCTTGGGTTTTGCAGCAATAGCGATTGCAAATACAATTCGTTGGCATAATCCACCAGATAATTGATGGGGATACTTTTGAAGTCGATCTTCGGCAAAACTGACTTCCGCCCGTTTTAGTAACTGAATGGCATATGCTTGGGCATTCTTGCCTCTCATATTGGTGTTAGCTTCTATGGCTTCTATAACTTGTTCGCCGATTGTGAGGACGGGGTTAAGGGCAGTCATCGGGTTTTGGTAAATATAACCGATTTGGTTACCACGCAAAGACTCGAATTGTGCTTCACTTAAACCAACAAGGGAATTGCCACGAAATCTAATTTCACCACTAACAAGATTTGCTGGCGGGTCTAGAAGGCCTAGGATAGCCTTACCAATAGTTGATTTTCCAGCTCCACTCTCGCCAACTATCCCAGATATCTGACCTTCACTTAAGTTAATAAAAATCTGATCGAGGGCTTTAAGTTCGTCTTTTCCTTGTGGGCCATAAGGATAAGTAACCGTTAAATTTTTGATCTCTAAAAGAGGCGTGGTTTTCATCATTGATCCTTGGACTTTAAGTATGGATTATTGTATTCACGGATGCGATCTGCAACTACATTAATGCATAAAACCAATGAGACCAAAACTAAGCCTGGAATAATACTAATCCACCATTTTCCTGATAATATGTAGTCATTTCCATTGGCAATCAGTAATCCCAATGACGGTTCGGTAATCGGGACACCTACGCCCAAAAATGAGAGAGTCGCTTCAGCTCCAATAGCGCCTGATAGTGCCATTGGCACCATAACTAATACTGGCGCAATACTATTAGGAAGTAGAAAGCGCACCATAATTCTCCAATTCGGAATACCTGATATTCGTGCAGCATCGATATATTCCTTTTGCATCTCTGAGAGGGCTTGAGATCTAGTAAGTCTCGCCTTGCTAGCCCAAACACCAATGATGAGTGCATAAATAATCTTGTCAACTCCAGTTCCAAATATGGCTAACATCATCAGAGCCAACAAAATACCTGGGAAGCTCACTTTTAGATCAACAGCACGCATAATAATAGTCTCTACCCAGCCTCCTTTAACTGCAGCCAAAAGACCCAGTATTACCCCAATTGTTGTGCCAATAGATACAGCTACAAATGCCACAAATAAGCTTAATCTTAGGCCGTACATCACTGCGGACAAAATATCTCGTCCTAAGGCATCCGTACCAAGCCATGCGGTAGTACCGTTGCCAAGTTTTGATAATGGTGGCAACAAGCCGTCCATAATATCTAGAACCATTAAGTCATAAGGGTTTTGTGGTGCAATCCATGGAGCAAGTATGGCAACAAGAAGAAAAAAGGAAAACCCTATTAGCCCTGCAATGGCAATATAGTGGCCTGAGAAAATAGGCCTAATTTTGTTCAATAATGAGTTAAATATATGTTTTAGGTTTTTCATTTTGTTACTTTTGGTGGCGAATTCGAGGGTCGAGAAATGCATACAGGACGTCTACTATAAAGTTAATAAAAACAAACATCAAAGTTATAAGTATTAGGTAAGCCACTACTACTGGGCGGTCCACCATATGGATTGAGTCTAGCAGTAATTTACCGATTCCAGGCCATGCAAAAACAGTCTCTGTGACTGTAGAGAATGCAATCAAACCTCCAATTTCAAGTCCTGTAATGGTAACAATCGGTATCAAAATATTGCGAAGAAGGTGACGTCTAATAATACGATTTCTGGTAATTCCTTTGGCTCGAGCAAAGGTCATGTATTCTTGGTACAAGATTTCTTGGGTTCCTGATCTAGCAAGTCTGGATTGCATACAAATTTTATATATAGCAAGGTTGATTGCAGGTAATGCCATGTGTCGTAAGCCATCAATGGATAATAACGACCATTCGATACCAAACATTGCGTTAGTGTCACCTCTTCCTGAAGCAGGAAGCCACTGCAAAAAAACTGCAAATACTAGAATCAAAAGTATGGCTTGCCAAAAGTTGGGCGTAGAATAGCCTATAGTGGTAAAAAAACTGATAATGCGTGGACCCCTAGAATTACCCTTGATACCAGAATATATACCTAATGGAATTCCGATACAAAGGCCAATCACCATCGCCAAGAGAGCGACTTCTAAGGTAGCTGGGAGACGTTCAACGATAAGATCAAGAACAGGACGATTATGGACAAATGAGGTACCAAAATCGCCTTTAACTATGTCTCCAGCAAAGTTAAGGT
>Ga0207964_1000155_pt1 | contig 22419 bp, 24 predicted proteins | sample Knorr_S23_td_250_FD_185608 | JGI IMG/M metagenome (GOLD analysis project Ga0207964, IMG submission 185608) | Marine microbial communities from Southern Atlantic Ocean transect - Knorr_S23_td_250_ad_251m_LV_A (SPAdes) (version 2) | ecosystem: Environmental > Aquatic > Marine > Oceanic | place...
CTTACGGTGACGACTGTCACACTTGGATTATCTTTCTTTCTCATATTGAACCACTCATAAAACGAGTTTTTATGCAGTTCAGAGACTTTTAATGTTGGTCGTTTGATTCTCAATAATGCTCGGCACTGAGATTCTATCGTGCCTAATCTACCCGCAGTGATACGACCATTGATGACATCCTCTTTACGATATCCAATAAACTTCTCAACTAATTCACCAAGTGTTATGCCGAATATATGCTTACCTGCTGCAAGATCTGAATAAACTTGTAGATAAAGTTCTTTTGCAAATAAGCGGGCAGAGGGAAGATCAGTAGTTTTTGTTGAACGGCGAAGGTATTTTCTCTCATCCTCTAACCATATTCGTGCCTGATAAACATTGCCACTGCGATTCATCAAGTACAACTCAACACGATCTTCCATCAACCATTCTGAGTATGTTTTAGCGTTATCTGATTTGGTGTCCGCCATGCATTTCACTCATGTTTTTTATGATTTTCAATGAATACGAGAATGTGAAACAAACTGTGAAAGTGTAAGAAAAAAATATAATACAATCAAGTATTTATTTTGAGTGTGAAACAAGTGTGAAAATACTAACTTATTGATTTATAAATATTTATTTTATTGATGCTATTCCCACTCAATCGTCGCCGGTGGCTTACTAGAAACATCATAGGTTACACGGGAAACATCGGCGATTTCATTGATAATACGATTGGAGACCTTTTCCAATAACTCATAGGGTAGATGTGCCCAACGAGCAGTCATAAAGTCGATGGTTTCAACGGCACGCAATGCAATCACCCACTCATAGCGACGGCCATCACCCACCACACCTACAGATTTAACCGGTAGAAATACCGCAAATGCCTGACTGGTTTTATGGTACCAACCGCTATTGTGTAGCTCTTCAATAAAGATCGCATCGGCTTCGCGCAGAATATCGGCATATTCTTTTTTCACCTCGCCAAGAATACGCACCCCCAAACCCGGACCGGGGAATGGATGGCGGTAGACCATATCGTAGGGTAAACCTAACTCGAGACCAATCTTGCGTACTTCGTCTTTAAATAGTTCGCGCAGCGGCTCAACGAGCTCGAGTGCCATATCATCGGGAAGGCCGCCCACATTATGATGAGATTTAATCACATGAGCTTTACCGGTTTTGGAGGCGGCAGATTCGATCACATCAGGGTAAATTGTGCCCTGCGCCAAGAAATTTACGTTATCAATTTTTTGCGATTCGGCATCGAAAATATCGATAAAGGTATTACCGATCACTTTGCGTTTTTTCTCTGGGTCACTGACGCCCTTTAGTCCATTGAGAAATTGATCTTGGGCATTGGCGCGAACCACTTTAACACCCATATTTTCGGCGAACATTTCCATCACCGCATCGCCTTCATTTTTGCGCAGTAGTCCATTGTCGACAAATACGCAGGTCAATTGATTACCAATGGCTTTATGCAATAGCGCCGCTACTACAGATGAATCCACACCACCAGATAGACCGAGCAGTACATGGCTATCACCTACCTGTTGGCGAACGCGCTCAATTTGATCTTCGATAATGGCCGCCGCCGTCCACAGACCATCGCATTGACAGATATTCTTTACAAAATGCTGAAAAATCGCCTCACCCTGTAAGGTATGGGTGACTTCAGGGTGGAATTGAATGCCGTAGAAATGTCTTTTGGCGTCAAATATACCGGCAATGGGGCATGAGGCAGTAGATGCCATTAGCTCAAAGCCTTCAGGGATAACTGTTACCTTGTCACCATGACTCATCCATACATCCAGTAATGCTTCACCCTGATCGCCTGTATGGTCTTTGGCATCTGCTAATAATTCTGATGAATTTTCTACGTTGATTTGCGCATAGCCAAATTCGCGCACATCTGAGCTTTCAACCTTGCCACCTAACTGGCTGGCCATGGTTTGCATACCGTAACAAATACCTAGAACAGGCAATCCCATAGTGAAAATACAGTCGGGGGCGCTAGGTGCGGTTGCGCCTTCAGTTACCGACTCTGGACCACCAGAAAGAATAATTCCATTGGGATTAAATTCTTTGATATCAGCTTCGGAAATATCCCAGGGGCGAATCTCTGAAAACACCCCTATCTCACGCACGCGCCGAGCAATTAGCTGGGTGTACTGGGAACCAAAATCGAGAATTAGAATTCTTTGCGACTGTAAATCAGACATTTGCTTACCTTAAACAAAGAGGCTGCACCTGTGCGCAGCCTCTGATTATATTTTTGACTACCCTATCGAGATTAACGTCCGCCCGCTGGATAGTTTGGAGCTTCTTTTGTGATTTGCACATCATGGACATGGCTTTCACTGGTCCCTGCAGAGGTTACTCGCACAAACTTGGGTACGGTACGCATCTGCTCAATGGTGCTACAACCGGTGTAACCCATTGATGAGCGTAAGCCACCCAACATTTGGTGAATAATCGCCGACACGGGTCCTTTGTAAGGAACTCGTCCTTCAATACCCTCTGGCACTAATTTTTCAGCACCGGCACTGGCATCTTGGAAGTAACGGTCACTTGAACCCTGTCTGTGAGACATTGCACCTAATGAACCCATACCACGATAGGATTTATAAGAGCGACCCTGATAGATCTCAATTTCACCCGGTGCTTCTTCAGTACCAGCCAACATCGAGCCCATCATGACCGAGCTTGCACCAGCTACAATGGCTTTAGAAATATCACCGGAGTAGCGCACACCACCATCAGCAATCACTGGAACACCAGAGCCTTTAATGGCTTCTGCGGCACTGGCAATAGCGGTGACCTGAGGAACACCAATACCAGTCACAATACGCGTGGTACAGATTGAGCCTGGGCCTATACCTACTTTAACCCCATCTGCACCGGCATCTACCAGCGCTTTGGCTGCTTCGCCAGTGGCTATATTGCCACCAATCACCTGTACGTCAGGGTAATTATCCTTGATCCATTTAACGCGGTTGATGACATTTTTAGAATGACCATGTGCAGTATCAACGACCAATACGTCAACACCAGCATTAACCAAGGCTTCAACGCGAGCATCTGTATCATCGCCAACACCTACAGAGGCACCGACACGCAGACGACCTTGGTCGTCTTTACAGGCATTGGGGTGCTGTTCGGCTTTGTCGATATCTTTTACGGTAATTAAGCCTTTAAGCTCATAGTTATCATTAACCACCAAGACTTTTTCAATACGGTTTTGATGCAAAAGACCGCGAACAGTCTCAGAATCAACACCTTCTTTAACCGTAACTAGGCGTTCTTTGGGGGTCATTACCGAGGTCACTAGGGCATTCATATTGTCTACAAAACGAACATCTCGACGGGTAACAATACCCACCAGATTGCCATTGTCTAGAATGGGAACGCCAGAGATATTATTGGCACTGGTTAAATGATGAAGCTGCTCAATAGTCGCTGTAGCATCAATAGTAAATGGGTCTTTTACCACCCCGCTTTCATATTTTTTAACAGCCCATACCTGCTTGGCTTGCTGTTCAATACTCATGCTTTTATGGACTATACCTACGCCGCCTTCAGCTGCAATAGCTATGGCAAGACGAGATTCAGTCACAGTATCCATTGCCGCTGAAACAAGCGGAATGTTCATACTGATATCACGAGTCAGTTGGGATTTTAGAGTAACGTCCTTAGCTGTAACCTCGGAATAACCGGGTACAAGTAGAACATCATCAAACGTTAGGGCTTCATGAGCGATGCGTAACATAGGGAACGCTTACCTCAGCTATTTTTAAAAGTAAGCAGTGCATTATACATCGCACTACCCCCTGTAAACAACTCTTAATATCTTATCTTTTTCAGTAATAGTCTAAGAACTAGTGACTTTACCCGCTATCTATACCTACAATAGACCAATGAATGACCAACAATCCAATCGCCAAATTTTTACTATTAGTGAGCTTAATCGCAGAACTCGCCAATTACTGGAAACCCATTTCCCAATATTATGGGTGGAGGGAGAAATATCTAATGTTGCCTGCCCCTCTTCGGGCCACTGGTACCTGAGCCTAAAAGACAAAAACGCGCAAGTGCGTTGCGCCATGTTTCGCAATGCTAATCAGCGGGTCAATTTTAGACCGAAAAACGGTATGCAGGTGCTGGTTCGCGGCCGAGTGGGGCTGTACGAGGATCGCGGCGAATATCAGTTAATTATCGAACATATGGAAGAGGCTGGCTTTGGCGCACTGCAACGACAATTTGAACAATTAAAGGCTAAACTGTCTGCCGAAGGTCTTTTTGATGCTGATAATAAACGCCCCATTCCTTCCTCCATCACGCATATTGGTGTTATCACTTCCACGACTGGCGCTGCTGTTAAAGATATATTATCGGTACTTAAACGGCGATTTCCTGCTATTAAAGTAAGTATATTTCCTACGGCAGTGCAAGGTGATGAAGCTGCCGAGCAAATTGTTAGTGCACTGGCTGATGCTAATGACTGCAAGGATTTAGATGCATTAATTGTGAGTCGCGGCGGCGGTTCTCTTGAAGATCTATGGTCATTTAATAACGAAAAAGTGGCGCGAACCATTGCCGCCAGTCGCTTACCCGTTATCAGCGCTGTTGGCCATGAAATTGATTTTACAATTGCCGATTTTGTCGCTGACTTGCGCGCGCCTACACCATCCGCGGCGGCAGAATTAATTAGCCCTGACGAGCAACAGATGCATGCTCAATTTAGCCGTTACCAATCACTGTTAAATGATATTCAGCGTCGAATTATAAACGGCTATCAGCAACAGTTAGGTCATCTGCAAAAACGCCTACAACATCCAGGCAGTAAGCTGCAGCAACAGGCTCAGCATTTGGACCATTTAGATATTCGTTTGCGTCGGGCGATTTCCGCTAAATTACAGGGTTATCGGGTACAGGGCAATCTGCTAACAGATCAGTTATGTCGCCAAAACCCAAGCCATCAACTTGAAGAAAAACAGCAAAAATTATCGCTTGCAGTAAAGCAGCTAAAAAAGGCTATTGGTCAAAAACAAGAAAGGCTTCAACTTAAGCTGGCACAATCTATGCGCCTTTTGGATACAGTGAGCCCGCTAAAAACCTTGGGACGTGGTTATGCCGTGATTCGAAACTCTGATGGCGAAGTCATTAATTCGGTAAAAAAGGTACGTCCAGACGACCGTCTAACTGGCCAGTTAGCCGATGGTGAATTATTACTAGCAGTGACTGATAACAACAATAATACCCTAGGGTAATTATTTCTTCTCGTTACGCTTACTGTATTTAGTCATTTTCTTGCCGCGCTGAGCAGGTCTTTCCCCAGGTTTAACTGCCTTATTTTTATAAGGATTATCACTGGTGCGATACTCAACTCGAATTGGCGTTCCATGCAAACCCAGTTGACGACGAAATACTTTTTCCAAGTATCTGGTGTACTGTGCAGGCACAGAATCTGTCTGGTTACCATGGATAATAATAACTGGAGGGTTTCTTCCGCCAGCATGGGCATAGCGCAGTTTTATCCGCCGACTGTGAACCATAGGTGGCTGATGATCCTCAACTGCTCCTTCAAGGATTTTAGTCAACTTAGTGGTGCTAAGCGCATCAGTAGCGGCACGATAGGCATCATTAATCGACTTATACAGATGGCCAACACCTGTACCATGAAGTGCAGAAATAAAGTGTACGTCAGCAAATTCAGCAAAGCGAAGTCGGCGCTTAATTTCTACCTTAATATGGTCGCGCTTATCGACATCTAAGCCATCCCATTTATTAATCGCTACGACTAAACCTCGTCCGGCATCAATTACCGAACCCATTAGGTGTAAATCCTGCTCGACCAAGCCCTCCTGTGCATCTACTAACAGCACGACAACATTGGCATCATCAATAGCCTGTAATGTTTTAACGATAGAAAATTTTTCAATCGCTAACTTAATGTTTTTACGCTTTCGAATACCGGCGGTATCAATAAGGGTATATTGGGTCTCGTCGCGCTCGTAATCGATATAAACCGAATCTCTGGTGGTTCCCGGCATATCGTATACCACCACTCGATCTTCACCGAGCAGTCGGTTGACTAGGGTAGATTTACCCACATTGGGGCGCCCTACGACACCAATTTTTATACTGTCATTGTCAGCTTCTTCAGCAACCACCGGAGGGAAAGGCTCCAACAGCTCTTCCATCATAGATTTGACGCCACGACCGTGGGTCGCGGTGGTAGGAAACATGCCAGAAAAACCTAACTGGTAAAAATCGGCAAGGGCATCTGCCGGATCAAAACCATCAATTTTGTTCGCCACTAAGTAAACTTTGCGGTTTTTTTGGCGCAGTTTTTCGGCGATGGTGTAATCTGCGGCAACAATGCCTGATTTACAGTCGACAACAAAGAGTACGATATCAGCTTCATCCATGGCGAGAAGCGATTGCTCTGCCATACCCGCATCAATACCCTGCTCTTCACCGCTAATACCGCCAGTATCTATCACCATAAAACGGCGCTCAAACATCTCACCTTCACCGTATTTTCGATCGCGAGTAAGACCAGAATAGTTGGCCACCAAGGCGTCGCGACTGCGAGTGAGTCGATTAAAGATAGTGGACTTTCCCACATTGGGGCGTCCGACAAGAGCTATTACTGGGATCATCCTAAAGTCCGTAGTTGAACACCGAATTTGCACCGAAAAATAAGGCCGCAAGGCGAAGCGCTGCTCGCCGGCAATGGCCGTAGTCCTTGCCAAAAGCGGCAACAATGGATTGCGCGCCTTAGAGCCGGTGCAAAACGGTGAAGTAAATTTGCACATATCTGCTGAACGAAGTAAAACTTTTGATCCTTCATTGGATTCCTTTAGTTTGCGAACCACACAAGCGTTCAACTGCGGAATTTAGGATCATAAAAAAAGGCCGCACTGTCGATGTGCGGCATTTTACTGCATTGAGGGATAATTATCCCTATTGAATTTTAAACGCGCTCACCGATCCATTATTAGACTGAACCAAAAGCGTTTCACCAGCCACCAAAAGCGGTGCACTAACACCACTACCGTCAACCTTTGTTCGACCTACAAATGCGCCAGTATCTGGATCAAGCAGATGTAAATAACCCTCAGCATCGGCAACCGCCACATTGTCACCAAAGGCGACAGGACCGTTAAGTTCACGATATTCTAACTGGTCATTGTTCCATACTTCTTGACCATTACCCGCTTTAAAGCCCCTAACTGCGTGATTTTTTGCCTCGGTTACAAATAATTTACCCTCAGTGTAGGCTGGGCTGAAATGGGATGAACTATCTTGGAACCATAAATTTTGGCCCGTGCCACGTGTTAAAGCCCCTAAACGACCCTGATAACTAACGGAATAAATAATATCGCCAACAATAATTGGCTGACCATCGACATCAATCATTCGCTCAAGCTCTGTTCGCCCTTTTGGCAGTGCCAATCGAGTTTCCCACTGCAAAGACCCATTTTGGGTATTAAAGGCGATTAATTTTCCATTATCAAATGCAGCAATCACCCTATTATTTAAAATCATGGATGAGCTATTGCCACGAACACTTAAAATAGGCGCACCTGCATCATGCTGCCATAGTTCTTCGCCGGTATTAGCATCAAAGGCATACAGTCGATTATCAATACTCTGAGCCACTACGATATCTTTGCTTGCGGAAGGACTTGAGATAACTTCTGAGCTGACAGCCGATGACCACAAAACCGAACCATCTTGTGCGCTAAGCGCATAAACCTGCCCTTCTATAGTCCCCAAAACCAGTTTTTGAGCGCCGTAACCAACACCCCCAGAAACGGGTAAATCCAGATCAACAGACCACTGCTTCTGACCGTTTTGCACATCTAAGGCTACTACAGTGCCACTGTGATCGGCGGTAAATAGGGATTTATCACTTACAGCCATGTGCAAATTGGCCCAATAATTCTTATTGGACGACGCAGTTTTAGCCGACCAAACACGGGACAGTTCAACCTGCTGATCAATTTTTTCTAATTTAGCAGGCTTTAATTCATCATCTGCCCCGAAAATACTACAACCGGATACTAAAACTGCAGTAAAGACTAATACAAATGATGACCTACTTTTCATTAAGACTCGCCCTGTGTCTCTGCTGCTTCACTAGCTGGCTTTGCTTGGCTTAACTTAAGACGAAGTATAGACATCTGTCTAGAATTCCCGGTTTCTTCAGCATCTATTGCCGCCTGGTAAGAGGTGTAAGCCGCCTCGTAATGACCTAGTATTATATGGAAATCACCCTTGGCTTCTTCGTAAGCAGAGGTCATTTTTCCTGCCTCTTGGCCTTCAAGTAATGCCAGTGCTTTGTCAGTATTTCCCTTTGCAGCTTCTATTCGAGCTAATCGCAGTGTAGCTAATAATTTTAGATCATCTGCGGGATCATTATTAAGCACCCATTCCAACTCGCTGGCCGCCTGATCTAAATCATCTGCATCAACTGCTAGCTTGGCCTTTAGAAGCGCAGAAAGATGTGCATAACCGGTATCACTAAAGTCTTCTTTTAATTGATCTGCTATAGCGCTAATTTCTTGTTTTTCATCATCACTTAAAGGCTGATCCGCCTCAGTGGTAACAACATCAATCATCGCTGAATAAATCGCCGAACCCTGCTCTGCATGTTCTTGCTGAGAGCCCTGCCAACCTTGCCAGCTAAGTGTTCCGCCTATAACAATAACTGCCGCTGCAACTAGCTTTAAGCCATTGTCTACCCACCATTGCTTAAACGCTTCTATTTGTTCTTCTTCGGATAAGTGATCTGCCACAATAGTTCCTTAATTTTCAAAATTTGCTGTTAAAAATTCGACCAAGCGTGCTTGATCAACTGTTTCTTGGGGTCGTTCCTGTCGCAGGAACTTTACTTGCACGGTATTGGACGATAATTCATCCTCACCTAAAATAATAGCCGCCGCCGCACCGCTTTTGTCAGCCTTTTTTATCTGCGATTTAAAACTGCCACCACCACAGTGCACCTCTACCCGAACGGCTGGAAGCCCAGTGCGCAATTGTTCTGCTAGCTGCATGGCCTGATGCGTAACATCACCCACGGCAACCAAATACAGATCGACTTGCTGGACGACACTATCAGGCACTACGCCCAACTCGTCAAGCAACATTATTAAACGTTCCAAGCCAATTGCCAAACCTACTGCTGGGCAAGGCTTGCCGCCGAGCAGCTCAACCAAGCTATCATAGCGCCCGCCAGCACAGATAGTACCCTGAGCGCCTAACTCTGTAGTGACCCATTCAAATACGGTTTGTGAATAGTAATCTAACCCTCTAACCAACTTTGGATTGATCACATACTTCACATCGGCACTATCGAGCATGGCACAAATTTTATCAAAGTGCTGTTTCGAATCGGCGCCTAAAAAGTCACTTAACACTGGTGCATTCTTCAATAGCAATTGAATTTCTGGATTTTTGCTATCCAAGATGCGCAATGGATTGCTGGTCAAACGTCGTTGACTGTCCTCGTCTAAATCATTCTTATATAAATCTAGATATTCGACAAGGGCTTGTCGATAGGCCGCACGCTCTTCAGCAGTCCCTAACGAGTTAACCTGCAATTCAAGAGCCTGTTCAATATTTAATGCGCGCCAAAGGCGTGCGGTCAATAATAATAGTTCCGCATCTATATCTGGCCCCGCTAGTCCAAATGCTTCAACACCTATTTGGTGAAACTGGCGCAGGCGGCCTTTTTGCGGGCGCTCATGGCGAAACATGGGCCCCATATACCACAGACGCTGAGTTTGATTATGCAATAAACCATTTTCAATACAGGCACGAACACAGCCAGCAGTTCCCTCAGGGCGCAGGCTCAATCGATCGCCATTGCGATCATCAAAACTGTACATTTCTTTTTCTACGATATCTGTGACTTCACCCACAGCACGTTTGAATAAATCTGTTTTTTCTAGAACCGGAAAGCGGATCTCTTTGTAGCTATAGGAGGCAACCATACGAGCCAAAGTCGCTTCGACATACTGCCAGATAGCAGAATGCTCGGGAAGCAAATCATTCATTCCCCTTATCGACTGAATTTTCATCTATACATCCCCAAAGCGCCTTTCCTTTATCAGCTCTTAGCTATTATATCTTGTTGCGCGCCATCTAGCTCCGCCTGTTTAGCCTGAGCTTTGGCGCGAATTTCTTTTTCTAATTGGTCAACTAAGTTTCCCTGCTCTAACTTATGGTCTGGCTTACCATCTAAATACACTAAATTCTCTGGTGTACCACCGGTTAAACCAAAGTCAGACTCTTTTGCCTCACCCGGACCATTCACTATACAGCCAATAATCGATACATCCATAGGCACGGTGATATCTTCAAGCCTATTTTCTAATTCGTGAACAGTTTTAATCACATCAAAATTCTGGCGTGAACAACTAGGGCAGGCAATAAAATTAATGCCTTTACTACGCAATCTCAGACTGCGAAGCATATCCCATGCTACACGGGCTTCCTCTGCTGGGTCAGCCGCTAGTGAAATACGAACCGTATCGCCAATACCATCCATTAACAGTGCACCCAGACCTATGGCAGATTTTACCGTACCAGAACGTAGACCACCGGCTTCAGTAATACCTAAATGCAGGGGCTGTTCAATGCGTTTGGCTAAATCGCGATAGGCATCTACCGCCATAAATACATCAGAGGCTTTTACGCTGACTTTAAAATCTTGAAAGTTGTGCTTATCTAACAGATCCACATTACGCATCGCCGACTCGACCATCGCTTCTGCGGTGGGCTCATTGTATTTTCGCAGTAAATCTTTGCCCAGTGAACCAGCATTAACGCCAATTCTTATCGGAATATTTTTATCCTTTGCCTTAGCAATCACTTCTCTAAGGCGATCTTCGCGAGTGATATTGCCAGGATTAATTCTCAAGCAATCGACACCTAAATCAGCCACTCGCAGGGCAATATTGTGATCAAAATGAATATCGGCAACCAGTGGGATATTCACCTGTTTTCGAATCTCACCAAAGGCTTCGGCTTCTTCGAGGGAGGGTACAGATACACGGACAATATCGGCACCCGCCTGTTGAATACGCTCAATTTGCGCCACCGTTGCCGCCACATCTGCGGTACTGGTATTGGTCATACTTTGCACGGAAATCGGTGCATCGCCACCCACAGGCACATCACCGACCATAATTTGTCGAGATTTACGTCTAATTATGGGATTTCCACTAAACACAGTATTTAATCTCTTGGCTTCTCTATCTTTTGGATATCTTGCTGCACAATAACTAGTCTAGCAGCTTAACTGGCACTTCTTCTGCCGCCAGTTTGTTCTTGTAGCGCTGCTGGCGTTTGGTGCGGTCATTGACCTCACCCGCAAGCTGGCCACAGGCCGCGGCAATATCATCACCGCGCGTTGTGCGAACAGTCACAGTGTACCCTTCCGCCTGAAGAATGTCTCGAAAACGATTAAGTGCTGTATTAGTTACTCGCTTGTAATCAGACCCAGGGAATGGGTTAAACGGAATAAGATTGATTTTGCAAGGTAGGTCTTTCAGTAATACAGCCAATTCTCGCGCATGCACAGAGCGATCATTGACCTGATCCATTAATGTATATTCAACCGTTGCCTTGCGACGATTATCCGGCATTTTTTCAATATAATTTTTAGCGCTTTCAACAAATTGCTTAAGATTGTATTTACGATTGATGGGCACCAACTCATTGCGCAATTCATCATTGGGAGCATGCAGTGAAATCGCTAACGAGACATCGGTTACTCCCGCCAGTTGATCCAATGCGGGAACTACACCAGCAGTACTCAGAGTCACTCGACGCTTCGACAGACCATAGGCGTTGTCTTCCATCATCAAATTCATCGCATCAACCACATTATGAAAATTCATTAGCGGTTCGCCCATACCCATCATTACTACATTGCTAACCCTGCGTGGAGCCTTGGCGGCAAATTGATCGAATGATTGAGCGGCTATCCACAGCTGACCAATAATTTCCGCTGTACTAAGATCGCGATTAAACCCCTGCTTGCCTGTAGCACAAAAACTACAGTCCAAAGCACAGCCAATTTGTGATGAGACACAGAGCGTTCCCCGATCTTTCTCAGGGATATAAACCATTTCAATGCAGCTTCCGCCTTCGACTTTAATCAGCCATTTGCGGGTACCATCAGTGGAATCTTGACAGCTAACTACCTCTGGCAGACAGATTTCAGCCGATTCATGGAGCTTCTCACGCAGTGATTTAGATAGATTAGTCATCTGGTCGAAATCCTGCTCGCCCATCTGATGAATCCACTTCACCATTTGCGTAGCGCGAAAACGTTTCTCGCCTAATTCCTCGAAAAAATCGCCTAGCTTGGAAACAGAAAGCCCCAACAGGTTGGTTTTAACCGGTTGGGGCCTGAACTGCTCAGTCGTATTTAATGCACTATCAGGCATTATTTATCTCGCAATAATTAACGAGCACAGATCTCGTTATCGTCAAAGAAGTAAGCAACTTCGCGCGCTGCTGAGGTTTCAGAATCTGAACCATGAACCGCATTAGCATCAATAGAAGTCGCAAAGTCAGCACGAATAGTACCAGCATCGGCTTCTTTAGGGTTAGTGGCGCCCATAAGATCACGATTCTTTAAGATAGCGCCTTCACCTTCTAAAACCTGAACTGAAACAGGGCCAGAGGTCATAAAAGCAACCAAATCTTTAAAGAATGGACGTTCGCTGTGCTCAGCATAAAACCCTTCAGCTTGCGCTTGAGTAAGCTGTTGCATTTTAAGCGCAACAACCTGTAGGCCAGCGCCTTCAAAACGGCTAAGAATCTGACCCACGGCATTTTTTGCTACGGCATCAGGTTTGATAATAGAAAGAGTGCGTTCAACGGCCATATAATGTCTCCAAATCGGACTTTAATTTAATAATAAATGGTGCCTTATCGGCATGGGTGCGGATTTTACCTATAGCGATGGCGGGTAACAATGATTTTATTAGATTAGTTACATATTAAAACGTATCCAGTCAATGGTCTAAACTGTTTCTAGGTGCGAATTGTTTGGAAAAGGCTAAATTACCCCAAGCTAAGGAAATATTGCTGTTATAAATCTTGTTTATAAATTAACCCATGGTAGCTGTAGTGCTTTAAGTAGTGCGCGTCTGTGCAACTGCAAGGGTATTTAATATTAGATAAATTAAGGAACTATTATGAATCAGATTAAATGGATTTTTACGATTATAGTTCTATCTATGGCTAGCAACGTCTTTGCAGCTGAGCATTATCAAAGTGGCAAAATCTACGATATTACAAGCACTGCAGATGGTCTTCTTATTCGATTAGAAGGCAATATCGTGCCAACAAAATGTCCCAATTACAAAGGACGGGGATGGATGCTTATACCAGAGGAAAATAAAACCATGATTTCCGTTGCCTTAACCCATTTTATGCAGGGGAAAACTAATGCAACAATTTACACTCAGGGCACTGTTGGCAGTTATTGCAGGGTGATTCAATATGACCCGCATCACAAACTCTAGGCCACCCAAAACTTTACCCATCAACTCCAAAGTGATACTATAGTATCACTTTAGGGGACAGTTATGCGTACAGAACTTGTTACATCATTAAAGCGTCAGGCCACGTCTATCTTGGCAGATTTGCATGATAATAAAGAACCTATACTCATTACCGAGCACGGTCGCCCTTCGGCCTATCTGGTAGATGTGCAAGATTTTGAACATATGGCTGCGCGCATGGCGTTACTTGAGGGTATAGCCAAAGGTCAGGCAGATTTTGCCAGCGGCAATATCTCAACTCAGTCAGAGGCAAAACAGCGCATCAATAAATGGCTCAAGTAATCTGGTCCAATACGGCGCTCGATGACTTAGAGCTAATACTTGACTATATTGCGCTGGAAAACACGGCGGCGGCCAAAGATTTAGCAACCGCTGTTTTTGCCAAAACCGATGCTTTAATTGAACATCCACAGTGCGGAAAAATAGTAGACGAGCTTATTGATCTAGACTACCGTCAACTGCTGGTTAATCCAGTCAGAATTATCTATAAGGTGCACAAAGATAGGGTGCAAATTTATCATATTGTTCGCCAAGAACGCGCATTGAAACTCTATCTTATTCACAGGGCTTCGGCTGAGCAAACATCAATGGCATTAGCTAGTCTATGGATTGACTGATATGAAATTAACCAACATAGTCCCTTGGGGACGCTCTTTTAAAGAATATAAAGAGATGTTCTCGCTTTCAGAAAGTGATCTGCAAAAATCTATTTTGGGTTGTGGCGACGGGCCCGCATCGTTTAACGCAGAGTTTTCCTGCCAAGGTGGCAATGTGGTATCGGTAGATCCTATCTATCAGTTTGGGGTCAAGCAACTGCAACAGCGTATTTTAGCGGCTGGCAACCAAGTAATACCACAGATGCAACTCAATAAACACAGATACCTGTGGAATAAAATCAGCTCCATAGAGCAACTCAGCCATATCAGAATGACTGCGATGGCAAAGTTTATAGACGATTATGATCTGGGAAAAAAGCAGGGTCGATATATTGAAGGCTCGCTGCCACAACTGAGCTTTACCAACCAGCAATTTGATTTGGCACTCTGTTCGCATTACTTATTTCTTTACAGCGCACAGATAAGTTTGCAGGCGCATATTGATGCATTACGGGAACTCTGCCGTGTGGCCAGAGAGGTGCGAGTGTACCCATTGCTATGTCTAGATGGCGAGCCCTATCCCCACCTAGCGCAGGTTATATCGGCATTGTGCCGTTTAAATTTATCCGTGACCTCAGCTGAGGTTGGCTATCAGTTTCAAAAAGGGGCTAGTCAGATGTTGGTGATACGAGAAAAGCCTTAAAAGGACTGTTAATCCAATTCTTCAATCCACGCCATTTGAATGGCTTCGAGAATTTTTTCACCACAGCGGTCGGGGTCATCAGAAAAGTCTTCAATGCTAAGCACTAAATTACGAAGATCAACAAAGTTAATATACTTTGGGTCTATATCTTGATGATTATCTGCCAACTCAATGGCAATATCATTAATATCTGTCCATTTTATCATTTATAGTCCCTCTTAATGTCGCTCAGACACCATATTAATGGTGTATTTGGGTATCTCTACCACTAAGTCTTCGTCTTCAACCATCGCCTGACAACTGAGCCTTGAATCTGGATCCAAACCCCAAGCCTTATCTAAGAAATCATCTTCAAGCTCGTCGGCTTCAGGCAGAGAATCTAACCCCTCTCGCACATGTACATGACAGGTAGTGCAAGCACATGAAAGCTCACAGGCATGCTCTATATCAAGACCATTTCTCAGCGCGGCAGCACAAATACTCTCACCTTTTTCGGCCTCCACAACAGCACCCTCTGGGCAAATCTCATGGTGCGGTAAAAATACAATTTTTGGCATAGTTAGGTTGTCCGAAACCGTTTATTTTAATGCATCATCAAGGCTTAGCCCTGCCAATGCTTGCTTTATACTAGCATCCATGCGTCTGGCGGCAAATTCTTCACTGGTTTTACCCACAATTTCAATCTGCGCGGCTAATTGCCTATGGTCTTCACTGGTATCGCGAAACTGCTGCAATTCTTGTAAAGCCACTTGCAAACACTGTAGCTCTGAATTGGCCAATAATGCACTACCATCTTTATCCATAGCCGCTTGCAGATCTTCCAGCATGCGATCTGCTTCAACCTGCTGTTCACGCAGTGCCCGCGCCTGCATATCATCACGCGCATAACTAACGGAGTCCTGTAACATCTGGGTAATTTCACTATCAGATAAGCCATAGGAGGGCTTAACCTCTATTCTAGATTCAACGCCACTGGTTAATTCACGTGCAGACACATTGAGCAAACCATCGGCATCAACCTGATAACTGACCTGAATTTTGGCACTGCCCGCCACCATGGGGGGTATGCCTCGCAATTCAAAGCGCGCCAGTGACCTACAATCAGAAACTAACTCGCGATCGCCTTGAACCACATGAATACTCATCGCGGTTTGACCATCTTTAAAGGTGGTAAATTCCTGCGCCTTGGCCACTGGAATGGTGGTATTTCTATGGATAATTTTTTCCGTCAATCCACCCATGGTTTCTATCCCAAGCGATAGAGGGATTACATCAAGCAATAACATATCATCGGTAGAGTTATTACCCACCAGAACGTCCGCTTGCTTGGCCGCGCCCATAGCCACAACTAAGTCAGGATCAATGGTACATTTTGGCTCAAGACCAAATAGATCAGAAACCTTTTCAGCGACTCTTGGCATTCTAGTTGAGCCGCCTACTAGCACCACTTCATTAATGCTATTTGCTGCAATATTGGCATCTCGCATTGAGCGCTTGCAGGCTAATAACGTCTGATCAATTAGATCATCAATTAGCTGATACATTGTGTCTCGAGTAAGAACCAGTGAGCTATCCAGAATGTCCAACTCGACTTGTTCATTTTGTGATAGCTCTTCTTTGGCTGATTTTGCGGCTTCTAGAAGAATTCTTTGCTCATACACATCTAGGGTTTCACCCAAATCTAATTCAGTGCGCAACCAGTTGGCAATTGCATAATCGAAGTCATCGCCACCCAGCGCCGAATCACCACCGGTTGCCAACACTTCAAATACACCTTTTGAAAGCCTAAGAATACTAATATCAAAGGTGCCACCACCCAGATCATAAACTGCAACTAAGTGCTGCTGGGACTCATCATCTAAGACTTCAGCATCCAGACCATAGGCTATAGCGGCCGCTGTCGGCTCATTGAGCAACCTGAGTACTTTGATACCTGCTAGGGTTGCCGCATCTTTGGTTGCCTGTCGCTGTGCATCATCAAAGTAGGCTGGAACAGTAATGACCGCACCATCAAGCATGCCGCCTAACGCAAGCTCAGCCCGACCTGACAGCTTTCGAAGTATCTCAGATGACACCTGAATTGGACTGACCGCTCCGTGAACTGTCTTAATTTTCGGCATGCCGCCTTCATCAGAGGTAAACTCATAAGGCAAGGTATCACCGAGGGTTTTAATATCTGCCACACCCCTACCAAGCAAACGCTTAATGGATGAAAGGGTATTTAATGGATCACTGCTATTGTGTTCTGCTGCCTCATAGCCAACACAGCTAACACCTTCGGATTCGTAGTGCACAACTGACGGCAGAAGATTTCTGCCCTGCTCATCTGGCAGAATAACCTCAGAGCCACTTCTGACTGTAGCGACTAAAGAATTGGTAGTACCCAAATCGATTCCCACCGCATTTTTACGCTGATGGGGTTGCGGCGATTGACCAGGTTCTGAAATCTGCAAGAGTGCCACGGGTTATAAATCCTCTAATTCTGCTTCGAGCTCATTGATATCATCAATAAACTTAATCGCAAATTGCATTTTAGCCAAGCTTTCAAATGCCTTATTATACGCTTTTTGCTGATATTGACTGGCAAATTCACTCTGTATTTTTGCCGCAGTCTGCTGCGCTTCAATACTGAGGGAAACCAGTGCCTCTTTAGCATTTTCGCTACCCCTTATCTCAGATAAGGCTTCGCGCAATAACATTTGATCCATCAAAAATTGCCCATCAGACGTGATATGTGTTTCTTGACTGGCATCTAAGTCTTCTAGCTCCAATAAATACTGCGCTCTAGAGAGGGGGGTTTTGATGGTTTCGTAGGCTTGATTAATCGTAGCCGCCATTTGAACGGCAAGGCGTTTTTCGAAATCACTTTTGCTAGCGTAACGATCTGGGTGAAATGTTTTCTGCAGTGCTCGAAATCTTACCTCAAGCTGCTCAGCATCCAGCTCCCAAGCCACTGGAAGGGAAAAGATTTCAAAGAAATTCTTAGAATTATTCAATGCTTAAACCTGATTGGTTTGGATGAATCCAAAGCAAAGTTAAATATGGAAGCTCTCTCCGCAACCACATTCATCTTTGACATTGGGGTTTTTAAACTCAAACCCTTCGTTTAGCCCTTCCTTGACATAGTCTAATTGAGTGCCATCGAGATACACTAAGCTTTTAGGATCAATAATTAACTGCACATCACCGCAATTAAAGATCACATCTTCTTCAGCTTTTTCATCGACAAACTCAAGCACATAGGACAGTCCAGAGCATCCCGTAGTACGGACGCCCAAACGAATGCCAATACCCTTATCACGATGCTCTAGATGCCGAACAACATGTGATTCGGCAGCGGGTGTCATGGTTATTGCCACGCTTACTTCTCCTGCTTTTCTCTAACGTCTCGAACCGCCGCTTTGATCGCGTCTTCAGCCAATACAGAGCAGTGAATTTTCACCGGAGGAAGCGCCAATTCTTCAGCAATCTCGGTATTCTTAATTTGCTCTGCCTCATCGATATTCTTGCCTTTTACCCACTCGGTCAATAGTGAGCTTGAGGCGATAGCAGAACCGCAACCGTAGGTTTTAAATTTGGCATCTTCGATAACTCCCTTATCATTAACCTGAATCTGCAGGCGCATCACATCACCACAGGCCGGCGCTCCAACCATACCCGTACCCACATTTTTCGAGCTGTCATCCAACTTGCCAACATTGCGTGGATTTTCATAATGATCAATTACTTTTTCGCTGTAAGCCATTTTGTTTAACCCTATTTAATTACTACAAATAATTCGTTTGACGCCCTTAGTGGGCTGCCCACTCAACCTGATCCAAATCAACACCATCTTGGAACATATCCCAAAGCGGTGATAATTCTCTTAACTTCTCTACTGCATGCCTGACTTTAGCAATGGCGTCATCAATATCCTGTTCGGTTGTAAAACGTCCGATACTAAAGCGTATGGAACTATGTGCCATTTCATCATTTAGGCCGAGCGCACGCAGAACATAAGAAGGCTCAAGGCTGGCAGATGTACAGGCCGATCCAGAAGATACCGCTAAATCTCTAAGCGCCATAATTAAAGACTCCCCCTCTACATAGGCGAAGCTGATATTAATAATACCTGGCACATGCTGGTTACTTGAGCCGTTAAGGTAGACTTCCTGCATATCAGAAACACCTTCCCAAAGACGAGTACGAAGCTTTTCGATGCGCGCAGATTCTTCTGCCAATAGTTTGGCGCCTAATTTAAAGGCTGCTCCCATGCCCGCAATTTGGTGCGTAGGCAAGGTGCCAGAACGCATACCACGCTCATGACCACCACCGTGCATCTGCGCTTCAATTCTTACTCGAGGCTTGCGGCGAACATAGAGCGCACCAATACCTTTGGGGCCGTATATTTTGTGAGCGGAGAATGACATCATATCGACATGCATTGAATCGACATCAATAGCAGTTTTTCCCGCACTTTGAGCCGCATCTACATGGAAGAAAACTTTATTTTCGCGACATAATTTTCCGATGGTCGCAATATCATTCAGAGTGCCCAACTCATTATTAACATGCATAATAGATACGACTGTAGTGTCTTCACGCAATGCATTGGCCACGGCTTGCGGCTGAATCAGCCCATTTTTATCTGGATCTAGATAGGTAATTTCGAACCCTTCACGCTCTAGTTGACGACAGGTATCAAGTACTGCTTTATGCTCAATTTTGGAGGTAATAATATGCTTACCTTTGCGCGTATTAAAGTGCGCACAACCTTTAATCGCCAAGTTATTGGCTTCGGTTGCACCGGAGGTCCATACAATTTCTCTAGGATCTGCACCAATCAGGCTGGCAACATCCGAACGCGCATCTTCAACCGCTGCCTCAGCCTGCCAACCAAACATATGTGAACGCGATGCCGGGTTGCCAAACTGACCTGAAGGGGTCAGAAATTGCACCATAATATCTGCAACCTCGGGGTCTACTGGTGTGGTAGACGCATAATCCAAATAAATTGGAAGATTCATTCATTTCTCCAAAATCAACAGGCCTCTGCCTGCAAGTTATCATCTAAAACCAGCAACTGATCTATCTGTCGCTGGGCTATCTGTTGGGTATCATGCTTAGCCACCAAATCCGCTAACGAAATACCATTCAAAAATTCATGTATCTGGGTACTCAAATCCTGCCATAGACTATGGGTTAAACAGATATCACCACCCTGACAGTCACCCTTACCCTGACAGCTAGTAGTATCAATTGACTCATTTACAGCATTGATAATTTGAGCTACAAATATACGATCACTGGGCATTGCTAGATGGTAACCTCCACCTGGCCCGCGAACACTTGAAACTAGCCCCGACTGACGCAACCTCGAAAAGAGCTGCTCCAAATAAGAAAGAGAAATTGACTGCCTGCCAGAAATATCGGCCAGTGAAATTGGCTTATCCTGAGCATGCAATGTTAAATCTATCATCGCAGTTACCGCGTATCGCCCTTTTGTGGTCAGTCGCATAATTCACCTTCGTTAATTAAGCACTTTTACTAAGCTAATTATCTAATACCCGACTATTTTAGTCAACTAATATTGGCAGCTACTTTAATTTGCGCTGAACTGCTGAGAGCAAGCCACGTAGGATAGATACTTCCATCTCATCCATACGCACGCGGTTAAATAAGCGCCTCATGCGGGTCAACAACTGCTTAGGGTTCTCAGGATCATAAAAATTAAGATCTGCCATCGTTTCTGCAAGGTGGGTATGGAAATGTTCTAAATCTTCTGCGGTTGCCATTGACTGATCCCATTCGCTAAGAGCGGGAAGTTCACCATTTTCATCGGACAGACTTGCCATACGAACCTCATAAGCCAACACCTGCACCGCCGTGGCTAGGTTTAGTGAACTGTATTCTGGGTTCGAAGGAATATGTACATGATAGTTACATTTTTGTAGCTCATCATTAGTTAAGCCACGATCTTCTCGACCAAACAACAATGCAACCTTGTGGTTTTCTGCCTCGCACCAAACTCTTTCACCGCATTCCCTCGGATTGACCAGAGGCCAGGGAATACGTCGCTCTCTAGCACTAGTACCTACGACTAGCGAACAATCGGCAATTGCTTCATCTACTGTGTCCACCACTGTGGCGTTATTCAGAATATCTCGCGCTCCGGCCGAGCGCCAAACTGCTCGTGGTGCCGGATATTCTCTAGGTTCTACCAAACAGAGTTCTGCTAGACCCATATTTTTCATCGCTCGCGCAGCTCCCCCTATATTGCCGGGGTGGGCGGTATTGACTAATACAATTTTTATATTGGCTTGACGGGCTGCTGTGGGCACGGAGCACCTCTTTGTGATGACTAAGAGATGGTCACACCCATCTCGAATTTTGAGGGTCGCGATTCTACCAGAATTCTGCTGATATTTTTATATCTAATATCTATATATCTAATAGGCTTGGATAACGCGACTGTAAAACGGCGCTTTAATGATCTTTTCAATCTGGTACAATGCGCGCGCTCTTTAAATCAATTGGAATCTACCACTATGCAACCTATGGTTAATATAGCGCTACGCGCCGCCCGAGAAGCCGGAGAAATGATCGTTAAATCCGCTGATAACCTCGATCTAATTAAGGTGGACGAAAAAGGTCGTCACGACTTTGTAACCGAAGTGGATAGACGCTCCGAAGAGACTATTATTTACCATATTAAAAAAGCTTATCCAGATCATGCTTTTTTGGGTGAAGAAACTGGTCGCAGCGGAGATCCAAAGAGCGATGTTGAGTGGATTATTGACCCGCTCGACGGTACAACAAATTTTATTCGCGGCATTCCTCATGTCGCTATTTCAATTGCTTGCCGCATCAAGGGTAAACTTGAACATGCGGTCATTCTAGAGCCCTTCAAAAGAGAAGAATTTACTGCCAGTAGAGGTAAAGGCGCCCATTTAAATGGTCGACGTATTCGCGTTTCTGGCCGCCAAGAGCAAGCTGGCGCGCTCTATAGCACTGGGATTCCATTTAGCGCACCATCTTTCAACTATATGTCTGAATATCTTGCCTGTATGCAAGAATTTGCTGACAACTCAGCGGGCATTCGTCGCCTTGGTGTTGCTTCTCTGGATCTGGCTTATCTAGCAGCAGGGAAAATGGATGTCTTTTGGGAGATGTATCTCAAACCATGGGATATCGCAGCAGGCGTACTGGTGGTTCGCGAAGCTGGCGGTATGGTTAGCGATTTTAATGGCGGGGAATCATTTCTTGAAACTGGGCATATTCTCGCATCCACCCCCAGACTATTTAAGCCTAGCTTACAGGTAGTTTCAAAGCATCTTGGCAAACTGAAATAGTAGCAAGTTAAACAGCCGCTACTTACATTGCGTTAATAAGGGCTTCAAGAGAATGTTTAGTTTGAGGCCCTACTAAGCGATGAACTATTTCTCCATCTGTGTTTATTAGCAAGGTTTCTGGCAATACCGTGACTGTATCTAAGCCCCATAGGCTACGCGGATCTGTGTATAAATTATCAAACTCAATACCTAATTTGGCCATTTCTTCT